>ERZ1673961.330-NODE-330-length-21218-cov-39.798705_pt1 | contig 21218 bp, 14 predicted proteins | sample MGYA00580189_ERZ1673961 | MGnify/ENA primary metagenome ERZ1673961 (study PRJEB41334, sample SAMN05608105) | rock metagenome | biome: terrestrial subsurface; feature: shale formation; material: shale | place: USA: Pennsylvania ... | reverse complement strand
AAGATGTCCTACAAACGTAAGCGCTACCTGTTGAAATATGTAATTAATTAGTTATAATATGGGTGTACCACAATAAAATACTAAGGAGGCTACAAAATGAAGCAAAAGTTAGGAAGAAGTTTTGCCGTATTTTTCTCCACGGTGCTTGCGTTATTGATGTTTTCATCTGTAACGTTTGCGGCCAATCACGCACCATCGTTTAGTGATGTTGACAGTGACTACGTTCATGCGGACGGGATTCATGAGTTAACAGAACGTGGTGTACTCAAAGGGTATCCAGATGGAAGTTTTGGACCTGATGAGAATATGCAGCGGCGTCATGCGGCCGTCATTGTCTATCGACTCTTAGGGCTAGAAACACCTGAGAATGTTGATGATATTTTATCAGCTTACAAAGATGTCACACCAGATGATCTGTATGCAGATGAAATTGCGGCGGTAACAGCGGCAGGTGTATTTAAAGGGGGCACTTACGGACACTTTAATCCAACGGGATTAATTACGAGAGAACAGACCGCTACGGTCTTAGCTCGAGCTTTCTCATTACCAATGGAAGTATCAGGTGATGGGGTAAGTGTTAATCTGGAGAATGTGCGTGATGGACACGAAGGAAATATCCAAGCATTCGCAAACTTAGGATTAACGACAGAATTAGAGAATTTCAGACCAACAGAACCCGTTACAAGAGGTCAATTCTCAAGCTTTAATTACCGAACACTTCAATTAGATCGTATGTCCGTGTTACATACGAATGACCTACATGGTCGTGTTGATCAGTATCCGAAAATGATCACAACATTAAAAGAAGCGCGTTTAACGCGTCCTCACAATGTGTTACTTGACGCAGGAGATATCTTCTCTGGTACACTTTATTTCAATGAATTTAAAGGTCAAGCAGCACTTCACTTCATGAACATGATGGATTATGATGCCTATGCATTTGGTAACCATGAATTCGATCTTGCTGATGCTAGCAAAGATGTGGTACACGAAGACTTAGTTGCCTTTATCGCTAACGCAGATTTTCCATTCCTAGCAGCAAACTTAGATTTTTCCGGACATCAAGAATTTGACACACATACAACAAACAAAGACACATTAAGCTATGAAGCCCAAAATGGCAAGATTTACAATGGCATCGTGAAAGAAGTTAACGGTGAACAAGTTGGTATTTTTGGCTTAAGTAGTGAAGATATTGTTAATATTTCAAGCCCAGTCAATATTACATTTAGTGATTTTGCAGAAGTAGCAAGAAACATGGTGGCTCAATTTGAAGCAGAAGGTGTTGATCGCATCATTGCTTTAACACACCTTGGTTACGATAGTGATCCATCAGTAGGTAACGATATGCGCCTTGCTGCAGAAGTTGATGGTATTGATATTATTGTGGGTGGTCATAGTCATGACTATTTATATGACCCTACTGTCATCACAATGGATGATGAAGATCAAGCCAAAGATCCAACAATCATTATTCAAGCTGGTGAATATGGTAAAGCACTAGGAACGTTAGATGTTGTCTTTAACACCGAAGGTGTTATTGAAGCATGGAGCGGTGAAATCCTTGATGTAAATGAACGCGAAGCAGACGCTGAAGCAGAAGCGGCGCTCGTACCATTTACTGAAGCGGTTGAAGACCTAGCTAATGAACCTGCTGGTTTTTCACTTAGTGAACAATTAGAAAACCCACGCCATGGTAATGGTGATGAGCTAAGCGTTCGTGCTAATGAAACAGCTTTAGGTAACATGATTGCGGATGGATTCTTACGCGCAGGTAAAAAAGCGTACCCTGAAACATTAATTGCCTTCCAAAATGGTGGTGGTGTTCGTGCTCCTCTTCCAGCGGATGTAGAAGGAGATGGACCATTTGAGATTACAGTAGGTGATTTAATTACTGTTCAACCATTTGGTAACCGTTTAACGATTGTTGATTTAACAGGCGCAGAAATTCTTGAAGCACTTGAAACGAGTGTGAAAGATGCACCAGAAGAAAACGGTGGTTTCTTACACGTCGCAGGTATGGAATTTAAATACGACAGTAATCAAGCACCAGGTGAACGGGTTCATAGTGTGAGTGTGTATGAAGACGGTACAGCACAACCACTTGAATTAACGCGTACCTACAAAGTAGCAATGAATAACTTCACTGCCGCTGGTGGTGACGGTTATGATGTATTTGGTAAGGCATGGGATGAAAACCGTTATACGATTGTCGGTACAACTGACTGGGAAGTATTACGTGACCATGCAGCAGCATTGTTAGAAGAAGAAGGAGAAGTTGCACCAACGGTTGAAGGTCGCATTGTTGACACACCAGAGGATGCTACTTCAGCTATCGGAGGAAGTGATTCAGACCCTAATTCAGGGTCTGTTTCTTCCGGTAACACGACCGAAAAAGTCACTATTTCTGATAGCCACATTGAAACAATTGGTGATCAAACAGTAGCAAGTGTAAAGGTAGGTGAAAGCACTGAAGAAATAGAAGTGACCATTGACTCAACAACAAGCATTGATTCATTAATCATTTCTGCTGAAAATCAATATGATGTGTCGATTCCGAAATCAGTGTTAGACCAACTAGCAACAGATGAGGCGTTAACGGTTAAAGTAGAAAAAACAACGAGTTCTGTTGATAGCACGACAGAAGCAGTATCTGACCAGTATAGTTTTGACATTTACGATAACAGTGGCAATAAGCTCACGGACTTTGGAACTGACAATGTGACGTTATCATTTAAGTTGACAGAAACAGTCAGTGAAGATTTACTTAAAGGGGTTTATGTTGCACCTTCAGGAGACTATGAATATTTTGAAGGCACATATGATGCTTCAACGAATTCCTACACTTTTGATGTTACTCACTTCAGTCAATTTGGTGTCGTTAAAGTCAAACCACAACCGATTGCCGAAGCAAGACAACTTGAAAAAGGTGAAACAGCGATTGTTGAAGGGGTTGTGACCGCAAGCTTTGAAGAAGGCGGTCAGACGAATCTTTACATTACTGATGACTCTGCCGCGCTTCTAGTTAGAGGTAGTAAATTAGGTGCGTTGTATAACGAGGGAGATCATGTAAGATTCACTGGTGAATTAAGTGATTATAACGGCATGATTCAACTGTTATCAACTAAAACAACATTAGTCGAAGCAAATGCTGAGATTATCTCACCTAAGTTAGTAGATGCGTCGTTCTTCAGTCAATCAGCTGATGACACACAAGCACAATTAATTAAGCTTGAAAATGTAGAAGTCACAGAATACATTAGCTACAGTGATTATCAAGTCGTAACCGCAAACGGTAATTTTGTTGCCTTAGCTTCACACAGTGATTTGGCAGTCGGTCATTATGATGAACTGACGGGGGTAGTGAATTATCATTTTAATAAGTTAAAGCTTATGCCAAGAAGTAATGATGACATAATAAAAGACGCAACAATTACTCAACCAGTAAGAGTAACTGTTACGCCTGGTAAGGTCGCATCTGGTACAGAGGTCTCGCTAACGTCTGGTACCGAAGATGCTACAATCTATTATACACTAGATAGTACTGAACCGAAAGAGACGAGCCTCATATATGATGGCCCGATTGTGATTAATGAACCAATGACCATTAAAGCTATAGCTGTAAAGGATGGCTTAACAACAAGTGATGTCAGCACTTTCAGTTATGAACTATTACCAGAGGCTGGTTCATTAGATATTTACGACATTCAAGGTGCACAGCACGTGTCACCTTATGAAGGCCAACTCGTTCGCGAAGTGCCAGGAATTGTGACACACGTTGAAACAAACGGTTTCTACTTCCAGTCAGAAACAGGCGATGGAGATATTAACACATCAGATGCTGTTCATGTTTATGCAAGAGGACATGATGTGTCAGTAGGTGACTTCGTTGAAGTCACTGGCGAAGTTGTCGAATATGCAGAAGCCGGCTATGATGATAACGATGATTTAACGACAACACAAATTGAAGCAACATTTGTTGATGTGTTATCACAAGATAACGCCTTACCAGAAGCGTTTGTGATCGGTATGGACCGTGAGATTCCAAGTGTCCCATTTGTTGACTTTGAGTCTTACAATCCATTAGATCCATCAATGTTTGATGCTTCTGTCAATGCAATTGATTACATGGAAAGTCTTGAAGCGATGTATGTTGAAATTCCAGGGCAAGTCACTGTTACAGGCCCGCAAAAATACGGGGAATTAACAGTTGTGTCAGAAGCGTGGAACCTAGACAATCGTACCCCATCAGGTGGCGTGTATCTAGAAGCATCAACCCAAGGTGACTTTGCGCCTGAAATGATCACAGAAGTATTATTTGTGAACGTATCTGAATCAACTGTCGCAAAAACAGGGGATTATTTCGCAGAAAGTATCGAAGGTATTGTTGGTTATAACTTTGGTAACTTCAAGATCGAACCAACGGTTGATGGCTTACCTATGTTACACGATGGTGATAATACCCGTCGTAATGAAACAATGATTAACTTCGCTGAAGATAAGTTAACGGTTGCGTCATATAACGTAGAAAACTTTAGTCCAGAAGAAAGTGAAGCGAAAGCAAATAAATTAGCTGAATCAATGGCGAATGAATTAAACACACCAGATATTTTAGGTTTAGTAGAAGTAATGGACAGCTACGGAGAAACAGTAGGTCCTGATACGAGTGCGCATGAAAGTTATCAAATCTTTATTGACAAGATTTTTGATTTAACAGGTGTCAAGTATGTTTATACTGAAGTCGCACCAGAACAAAGTAAAGACGGTGGTATTCCAGGGGGGAATATCCGTGTTGGTTATCTTTACCGTACAGACCGTGTTGAATTAAAACAATCAAGTGTTGGTGCACCAACAGAAGCTGTAACAGTGAATGCTGATGGAAGCTTAAGTGTTGGAACTGGACGCATTGATCCAACCAACCCAGCCTTTGATAATTCACGTAAATCACTTGTGACTGAATTTGTCTTTAAAGGTGAATCAGTTTTTGTGATCGGTAACCACTGGAACTCTAAACGTGGTGATTTAGCACCTTATGGTATGGTTCACCCAGCTGAACAAGGTAGCCGTATACAACGCTTAGAAATTGCTAACGTAATTGGAGACTTTATTGCTGACTTACAAGCGAAAAACAATAACGAGGCGAACGTTGTTGTCTTAGGTGACTTTAATGATTACCCATGGTCACCACCAATTGAAACAGTCAGTGAGAAAGGTAACCTTTATAACGCGATTTATAACTTACCACGAGAGTCACAGTATACGTACACGTATAATGGCTACTCGCAATCACTTGACTCCATCCTTGTATCACAAAGTCTAAAAGAAGGTATGGCCGTTGATGTGATGAACATTAACTCAGAGTTTATGGAAGAGCATGGTCGCGCAAGTGACCACGATCCGATCATGGTTCAAGTGACTGTACCAAATATTGATCCTAACTATGAAATCTCACCGGCGCCTACGATGATGTTTGTTGATGAGGTGTTAAATGAGGATCCATCTATTGTTATAACTGAGGGTGATAACTTTAGTTATCCTGACGTGACCGCAGAGGATTTTGAAGGAAATGTTTTAGACGTCACACGTAAAGGCGACGATGTTGATACCGCCGTACTTGGTACGTACGTTGTTTCTTACGAAACAATGGATGCTAATGGTAAAACAGCGTCACTACGCCTAACGGTTGAAGTGAAAGCAGACTACGATGTGAATGACATGTCGGTAAGTGAAGCGATTATGTACAACGAAGGAACGGGCACCGTTCGCGGTTATATTGTCGGTTCAATGGATTCTCTTGAGAAAGATGGCTCTCATCCAGCAACGAACTTAGTGATTGCTGATACGATTGGAGAAACAGATGAAAGTAAATTGTTGCCGGTCCAACTGCCAAGTGGATCAGCTATTCGCGAAAATCTGAACTTGTTAGACAATCCAGAAATGTACAATCAAGAAGTCATGATTACAGGTTCACTCGAAGCTTACTTCTCAAAACCTGGTTTAAAATCACCAACTGCTTACACAATAGTTGGCGATAGCGCACCAGAGGAAACGCCAGAAGTATCGTATGAGGCAATGTCGATTGCTGACTTTAGAAATTTAGCTACCGGCGAAACAGGTGAGATCACCGGTGTTATTACAACGGTACCAGGCTCATATGGTGGTTCGCGTTTTGCGATTCAAGATGAGACGGCAGGTATTTATGTGAATTACTCAGATGACACATTAGCGATGGGTGATGAAGTAACGTTAAGAGGTGAAAGAGGTGCTTTTAACGGAGAAGTTCAAATATCTGCTGTTGAACATGAATTATTAACATCTGATGCCAGTATTCCAGCACCACGTGTAAGCGCGATTAGCGATATTACAAAAGTAGATGAAGGCCAAATCTTAACGATTGAAAATGTTGAAATTACCGCAATGGATGTCCAAAGCTATGACACATTTGAATTTATTGCGGTTAATGGAGAGGAAAGCTTTACCGTTCGCGTTGATAATCGTACAGGGCTAGATGCGACAAACTTTAGTTTTGTAGAAGGTGACGTTGTTAATGTCACGGGTTTAATTGCAGAATATAATGGAACATTACAAATTAAACCACGCTTTAAAGAAGATATCGTTGCTGCTCAGTAAGTAAGGTATGTAAGTGTTTAGTAGCTGCCGCGAAAAAATACTCACATTCATTTTGTTTTGAACATAATATCAGGAAAAGTACAAGGGATCTGTCTCTTGTACTTTTTCTGTTTTAATTAGGTAGATAGATATGTGTTGGGTCACGGAGGGATTTGTTATACTAAGGTTGATGATAGAATAGTAAATGAATAGAAGGGAGAGGAATTGAATGAACCGACTGATGCAACTTTTTCTCGTAGCTTTAAGTGTCTTCGTGTTTGTTTTACCAAGCGCGGTGAGTGCACGTCCCGTTTTTAGTGATCTTACTGAAGAAAGTAGTCATTATGATAGTATCATGACGCTGTATCATGATGGCATTATTAATGGCTATCCAACAGGAGATGGTACCCGAGTATTTAAACCTACCCAATCTGTCTCGAGAGAACACGCCGCGGTCATGTTTGCTTCACTATTAAACCTGCCACAACCAGATTCACAAGCAACATATTACCCTGACATTCCCGAAGATTATCGCTACGTGACAGCTATTCATCAAGTGACAGAGGCTGGTATATTCCAAGGGGATCCAAATGGTTTTAATCCGTTAACCGCCTTAACAAGAGAACAGATGGCTAGCGTTCTTGTCCGTGCGTTTAACCTGACTGACAATCAGCAACCGACGGTTGCTCATCTTGATAATGTTTCAAGTAGTCACAAAGAGGCCGTTAAACGACTGTTTCAACATGATTTAACCAATCAAGTAAATGATTTTCGCCCAGAAGAGCCAGTAACACGCGCGCAATTTGCCAGTTTCTTAGTGAGAGCAAACAATCAACTAGAGGATGTATTAACTGTTGAAGAAGAAGTATTAACACTCGTGAACCAAATACGGCAAGATGTAGGGGAAGCACCATTACAACTTGATCAATCCTTAAATGAGATTGCTTTGTTAAAGTCAGAGGATATGGTGGCACTTGATTACTTTAGTCATGAGAGTCCTACTTACGGATCACCCTTTGATATGTTAAAACAATTTGGGGTAACTTATCAACGGGCAGGTGAAAATATTGCCTATGGGTATCGAACACCAGAAGCAGTAGTAGAAGGCTGGCGTCAAAGCGAAGGGCATTATTTAAACATGATTGGCGATTATACACATATGGGCATTGGACTAAGTAATGAAGGCTATTACTGGACGCAATTATTCATTAAACGCTAAAAGATCGATTGTATAATATTTGGTGTTGGTGAAGTGACTTAATAATGAATGCTTACTTTAAACGTCTTAAAGGATAACCAATGTAGATGATAACAGAAAATGATTAATCATAGTCATAGTGACAGCAACATGAAAAAAGCCTTTCCTACTGAAAAACAGTTAGGAAAGGCTTTTAGCTTATTCTTGGTCTTCTTCATCGAGTCCAAGGTGATTGTGTAACTCTGTTTTTATTTCTTCTAAGTGAGCTTCATCTAGTTTAAAGTAGTAAGCATCTGTCATCATGTCACTACCTTCTAAGTTTAGTGTTTCGATATGAAGTTTATTTGAAATGTAGCTAGAAAAATCTTTCATTTCATCAAAGCTCATATTCGTTTTCATATTGTTACCGACAGCTTCAAGTAGGTTATTAATGTTAGCAAGGGCATTGACAGAAATAACACGATCTAAAATAGCCTCAAGGATCATTTGTTGGCGATTACCGCGTTCAAAGTCGTTATCGTATTTTCTAGTACGTGCGAGTGCTAACGCTTCTTCGCCATTAAGCCATTGCTCACCCGCGTCTAACTGAATCGCCCCTTTCACATCATGTGAATCCATCTCAGAAATCGCATAAGGTACATCAACTTTAATCCCATCTAGTGCTTCAACGACATCGATAAAAGCATCAAAGTCTAGTCTTACATAATAATCGACCGGCATCTCGAAGAGATGCTCAACTGTTTCTATGGATTCTTTAATCCCACCATAAGCATGGGCGTGGGTAATTTTCGTGTAAGAATCACGCGATGGAATATAAACGTAAGAATCACGCGGGATACTAAGTAACTTGACACTTTTATCTTCAACGTTAAAAGTCGCAAGCATCAATGCATCAGATAATCCATTATCAGCATCACCATCACGGCCGCCCCCTTGGTCAACCCCGACAAAGAGGATGGAGACGTTATGGTCTTTTGGGTTCACAATATCATCACGTAATTCAGAGCCTTTATCACTTCCGTCATCTTCATAAGAGCCTTCAAAGACATTTTGGGCTTTATTATACACTGAGCCTAAATAAATGCTTACGCCACCAAATAAAACAATTAAAGGGACGAGCACAAATATAAGCAGGCGTTTTTTTCGTTTGCGTTTAGACAATCTCTTAGTTGTTCGAGATTGTTTAGTTGTTGTTTTCATTTTGTTTCCTACTTCCTATGTTTATAAAATATTAATATTTCAGACTAACCGTTCACCATTATACAATAGTTTCAAAAAAAAAACCATGACAAACAGATTAAGAAAAGGTGAGAGAGTGTTCAATCTGCAAGTAAATGAATAGGTAAGTGTTCACCCGGAAAAACATCAAAATTCTATAGGTCATTGGTTCATTTGATTCGCGTCACACCGCCTATAAGTTAATCTATCAGTAACTATATGTTATTAGACGGCTAAACAGTCATTTAAGTTACACTTATAATGTGATGAATCTTAATGCAGAAGACGTGTTGTGTCAGTACAGTAGTCCTTGACCATAATGAATAAACCTTCTTTACTAAGTGGAAATAAGTGAAAGAAGGTTTGTTTTGATTTGTTATTTAAGGTGAAAAGCCGCCATCATCAAAAGTTGTATAAATGCTAGAAGAAGGGGGTGTCACAAGATCTTTTCAGCTTAAGTCCTTGGCGAGTGCTAAAATCATTTGACGCACATCATCACCAATTTCTTTGTTCTGTAAGGCAAACTCAATGGTTGTTTTGACAAAGCCAAACTTTTCTCCAACATCATAACGTGTGCCTTCAAAGTCATAAGCATAGACTTTTTGAATCTCATTCAACATTTGAATCGCATCTGTCAGTTGGACTTCTCCGCCGGCGCCGATTTCTTGGCGTTCTAAAAATCGAAAGATTTCCGGATTGAAAATGTAACGCCCTAATATCGCTAGGTTTGATGGGGCACTTCCAGGCGCTGGCTTTTCTACAAAGTTATTGACTTCGTATAAACGATCTTGGCGCTTACCTGGGTCGATAATGCCATAACGATGTGTTTCATTATCGGGGACTTGTTGGACACCAATAATCGATGATTCGGTCTTCTCATATTGTTTGATTAGTTGTTTGAGGCAAGGAATATCACTTTGAACGATATCATCACCTAGTAATACCGCAAAAGGTTCATCTCCGATAAATTTACGCGCACACCAGACCGCATGGCCCAAACCTTTCGGTTCTTTTTGCCTGATGTAGTGAATATCGGCGAGTTTCGTTGATTGTTCAACTTTACGTAAAAGGTCAAGTTTATCCTTTTCTTTTAAGTTGGCTTCAAGTTCAGGCGCAAAATCAAAATGATCTTCAATGGCACGCTTGCCTTTCCCCGTTACAATAATAATGTCTTCGATCCCTGAAGCGACAGCTTCTTCAATGATGTACTGAATTGTAGGTTTATCTACAATTGGTAACATCTCTTTTGGCATCGCTTTTGTCGCTGGTAAGAAGCGCGTGCCTAAACCAGCGGCAGGTATAATGGCTTTTCTAATTTTTTTCATTCGTTAAACCTCCCATACGTCTCACAGTCTCTTAGGTAAAATAGTAACACTTTTCCAAATGAATCACCAGTCATTTTTAACTTGAAAACAGAAAAGCGTGTGGTCCAGTCACATAGTTGTCCAAACTTTGTTCAACTAGTTTTTTGGCAGTGAATGTGATCTATTGAATGAAGTGTCTGTATTAAAGAGGTAGGTAGTAAAAGTGAAAATAATTGGCTGATTTTCTTGAATTTTATCGTATAGACGCCGATATATAGAAGTAGGTGTGATAATAATTGGATCATCAATCAAAGATATTGAAAAATAATCCAAAGATTTCATCCTATTTCATTTGGTAATATGTTATAATTTCTTTTATGTTAGTAGAAATGATGTATGTTAATTACCTGTATGTAAAGAAGTATGTTGAAATGAAAGGGAAACGGTTGTTTAGAGAAGGGTTAAAACACAATCGTTTGTTTAAGTCTGCCTTATGTGCGGATTAAAGAAAATAAGAATGAAGACAAGCATTAATCATAAGTAATACGATCAAGAGCGAGGGAAGTTCGCTCATTAAAAACCAATCAATGTAGGAGGCTTTCTTATATGGAAGAAACGATTTCGCTTCAAGAATTATTTCATATAATCAAAAAGCGTATAGGAATGATTATAACGGTAGGATTACTCGCAGCTGTTATTAGTGGTGTGATCACCGTCTTTCTTATTACGCCTGAATATCAAGTGAGTACACAATTTTTAGTTAATCAACGTGAGTCGGAACAAACCAATACGATTCAATCAAGTGACATTCGGACAAACTTAGAACTCATTAATACATACAATGTTATTATTAAAAGTAACCGGATATTAGAGAATGTCATTGAAGAATTAGACTTAGATATGTCGACAACCGCCATTAGTAATAAAATCGCAGTAAGGAATGAAAGTGAATCACAAGTAGTGACCGTAAGTGTCACCGATACTGACCCATTACGGGCAGAAGCGATTGCTAATACGACTGTGAGTGTGTTCCAAGAAGAGATTTTTGATCTGATGAACGTGGATAATGTCAGTATCCTAAACGAGGCAGAAGTTGGGGTTAATCCACAGCCTGTTAGTCCAAATCTTTATATGAACATTGCGATTGCCCTTGTGCTAGGTGTGATGGTAGCTGTTGGTGTGACTTTCTTACTTGAGTACTTAGATACAACAATCAAAACAGAAGAAGATATTGAATCCTTACTAGAATTACCTGTTATCGGCACAGTGTCTCATATTGGTGAGGCTGACTTAAAGAACCAAGTAGCGCATGAAACAAGAACACGCTTAAAACGTGAAGGGAGAGTGCAGTAGTGGCTAGAAGACATAAGCAACCAAAACAAACCTTTAGACATCTGATCACAAAACTCAACCCGCGTTCACCTATTTCGGAACAATACCGGACGATTCGGACAAACTTACAGTTTGCGGCAGTGGATAATGAGTTATCAACTATGTTGATTACCTCTTCAGGTCCATCAGAAGGCAAGTCGTCAACGGCAGCGAATCTTGGTCTTGTCTTTGCCCAGCAAGGAAAGAAAGTGTTACTCGTTGACGCCGATTTAAGAAAGCCGACGATGCACTATACGTTTCGAGTAGATAACCGGGTTGGACTGAGTAATGTCTTAGTAGGAGAAGTCGAACTACTTGATGCGTTAGAGCCATCTGAAGAACCATCACTTGATGTTTTATCATCAGGTCCCATACCACCGAATCCATCAGAACTACTCGGATCTAAAGCAATGGAAGAGTTGATTAAAACTGCTAAGTTTCATTATGACTTGATTATTTTTGATACTCCTCCTGTTCTTGCGGTAACAGATGCACAAGTTCTTGCGAACTTTGTCGACGGGTCGTTACTTGTGATTCGAAGTAAAGCAACCGATCAAGACTCAGCCAAAAAAGCCAAAGAACTATTGCAACCAGCTAAAGCGAAACTATTGGGCGCGGTATTAAATGATAAAGAAATCGGGAAGAATAGCTATTATTACTATTCAAACTAAATGCGTCATTAAAGCGATTTAATGTTGCTTCGTGGTCTCGAAATAAGGCTATACGCAACAAGTGAAATAAGTCGAGTAACATAGACTAATAGCACGCTTAAATGACAATATCATATTTTAGAAAAACACGTAGACCTTGATCAAAGGCGCTGCGTGTTTTTTGTTTTATTTATAGTGCGCGCCGTCATTTACAAATAAGGTGTTAGCGTGTCACACGATTAGACATAGTCATACCTTTCATGAAAAAAGTATCATACCGAATATTGTGAAACACAGAACAAACAAAGTGTTTGAGTCTATGATATGGAGGCTTGTAATCTAAAAGTAAGATTTTGAAAAAGGTGTAAAATTAATTAGATATATGTAAAAGAATTTGGTAAAAACCAAAAATATGGTGGCAATTTTACGTGTTTTGGTCTAAAATATTTATTAAACATACATTTTTTTCATGAGATAATACATACACACCAATTAATTGATATTTGATAGGTCCAAAGGTTGTTTATACTAACAAATGCGTAGTAATTGAAAGGAAAAAGTTATGATACATACACATCGGCAGTTACTGTCAGAACAATCCCCTGATCGCCAGTCTCGTCAGTCATTAGCGGACTTATTAAAGGATGAAGGAATAACTAAACTCATGGCCACACCTGTGTATCAAGAAAACCAAAGTGTGATGACAAAGGAGACCATCTTAGCGCAAACAAGAGAATGGCAATACACACTCAAGCAACAAGCCTTTCCAGTCGAAATTATTCCAGCGCAATACGTCGTCGTGACGAGCCAACTACTTGATGATATTAAAACTGACCGGATTTTGTTCATTAATCAGACATCAGGGTATCTCTATGTCATTTTACCTGATGATCAATTACCCCTTTATTTGGATCATTTTATTTATGAGCTACAGCGGGAACAAATCACACCTGTGATTGTTCATCCCGAGCAATCAAGCTTTTTCTATCAGTATCCAGAGCGGTTATATGACCTTGTGCGACATGGTGTCATGGTCGATCTGTCCGTTTGGAGTTTACTTGGTGAGCATGGTAAAAAAGTAAAGCGATTTAGTGAACAATTACTAGAAGCAAATCTCGTACAACTGTTGTCACTTAATGTTGAACCCCTAGCAATGAAGCGACTCACGTTTAAACGAATCAATAAATTATTATCAAAAGCATTATCGTCTGTTGAACTAAATTATTTTGAAACAAATAGTGAGGCACTGATTAGTGGTGATAGGTTACGGTTATTAGAACCTATGCGTGTTGTTAGAAAAGGGCGCCGGTTAGTATATGAGGGGAAATTCTAAACATTAGGTTACTTCATTTAATTAATCGTTTCGTGATTAATTTTTAAAGACGGACTTTTATGGACTTTAACTGAAGCTAATCTATACTGCTGAGAAAATCAAGATCAAACAAGCTTTAAACATTGAGGCGATATCTTTGATTGACCTTAACCCGCATTAAGTCATCTGATTATAGAGGAACTTTAAGCCGTATTATCGAACGCTAGTAAGTGCCGTTATAACGAAGATTGGATTAACGCTGATACCGGTCAAAAGTCGTGAATAAAAGGTTAAAAGTATCGAGAGAAATGTCATAAAGTCGGTTTCCTGGTGTGGTAAAATATGTTATGATTTAAAGTAATCACGAAGGCTCACGCATGTGAGTAAAGGAGCGTTTTGTATGATTGATTTACATTGTCACATTTTACCCGGTATAGATGATGGGGCTAAACATATGGAAGAAAGTATTTTAATGGCGAAGGCCGCGAGTAATCAAGGTATCACAAATATTGTAGCATCTCCGCATCACCGGACGAGTCGCTATGACAATGACCGTGACAGTGTTTTAGTCGCAGTGGATCACTTGAACCAACGGTTACAAGAAGAAGGCATTGCCGTGACGATTCATCCAGCTCAAGAGATCCGGATACATAGTGACATGAGTCAAACGTTTAATGCTGATGAGTTACTTACTATTAATGATGATGGACAATACCTCTTGTTGGAGTTGCCATTTGATCATATTCCGACCTATACAGAACATTTGTTGTTTAATTTACAAACACAAGGATATACACCGATCATTGTTCACCCAGAACGCCATCACACGTTCTTAGAACATCCGAATAAGTTATTTGATTTAATTCAACACGGGGCACTAACACAATTAACAGCCGGAAGTTTAACGGGGCAGTTCGGTAAACAAGTGAAAAAGTTGTCTGAGTCATTACTGACACATCACTACATTCATCTTATCGCCTCGGATGCGCATCATTATTCTAAGCGTGGGTTTCAACTTCAAGACAGTTACCGCGCCGTCAGTAAAATGATGGGCCGTCGGATGACGAGTCAATTGATGGAGAATGCCGAACACGTATTAACAGGGAAAAAGATTGTTTTAGATGAACCGTATCGGATTAAAAAGAAACGTTTCTTCGGTTTATTTTAATGCTCGTTAACGTAACCGCATGGACATGTGTTAAAACTAATACCATCTAATAAGAAAAAGACGCGCTTTATAAATGGTCACTAATAGCCTCTTATCGTTATTAAATAATGGGAGGCACGATGTTAGCTGCTTTAAGGAGATTAACCGTTATTTTGCGATGCGTAAAATAACGGTTAGTGACAAATGTTGAAACGAAAAAAAAGAAGTATAAACGAAAGTTATGTATCAAGACAATTCAGAATGTTGAGAAAGAAGGGTGAAAATGAGTTATAAACGCCGGATGTTGTTATTAATATTACTCGATTCATTGATTGTCGGCTCGGCTGTGTTTATCGCCTCGTGGATTGTCTATCCGTCAATGGAGATTTTTAATACGGGAACGTTAGCTGTATCAGCCGCAACACTATTGATTGCCCACCACGTGTTTGCTTTTATTTTTAAGTTATATCATAAAGTGTGGGCATATGCCTCGATTGGGGAGCTTGTGGCGATTGTTAAAGCTGTGTCGCTGTCGATTATCACGACAGGAACGATTCAATTTTTAGTAAATGATTATGCGATTTACCGACGAGGTCTCGTGGTGACGTGGTTACTACATATTTTGTTTATTGGTGGGTCTCGCTTTGCTTGGCGCGTTTATCGTGACCGGTATATCGTCCAAAACCATCATCAAAAGCGTACACTTATTGTTGGCGCCGGGGCAGCTGGGGCGATGATGGCGCGGCAATTAAAATATGAAGCGCAAAACACCGAACTATGCCCGGTTGGTTTCGTTGACGACGATTCTGATAAGCAGCGGCTAGAAGTGTATGGCTTAAGTGTGTTAGGGACGACCAATGACTTAACACAAGTGGTTAAAAAAGAGCAAATTGACCACATTGTCATTGCGATGCCATCGGTAACAAATGGGCGACTAAAACGGATCATTGATTTATGTAATGAAACAGAAGCAAAAGTACAAATCTTACCGCGGATTGAAGACATTGCCTCAGGTAAAATCTCGGTTAAAGCGTTGCGGAATGTTGACGTCGAAGACGTCTTAGGCCGACCATCAGTTGAGATGGATATTCAAGCGATTAGACAAGATATCGAAGGTCAAACAGTACTTGTGACTGGTGCGGGTGGTTCGATAGGTTCTGAGATTACGCGGCAATTGATGAAATTTAAACCGAAACAGATGTTACTTCTTGGTCACGGTGAATACAGCATTTATAACATTGATATGGAGCTTAAGCAATTGTATAAAGACCAAGATATTGACATCATTCCGATTATTGCCGATGTTCAAGATAGAAGCCGAATCTTTGAAGTGGTTGAAACCTATCAACCGAAATTCATTTATCATGCGGCAGCGCATAAACATGTACCGTTAATGGAATATAATCCTCATGAAGCAATTAAGAATAACGTGATTGGGACAAAAAACGTCGCGGAAGCGGCAGATCACTATCACGTTGATACGTTCATTTTAGTCTCAACCGATAAAGCGGTGAATCCAACGAACGTGATGGGGGCAACGAAGCGCTTAGCTGAAATGGTTGTCGAAGACTTAGGGCGTAAAAGTGAAACGACGTTTGCGGCCGTTCGATTTGGCAACGTGCTCGGTAGTCGCGGATCAGTGATTCCACTCTTTAAGAAACAAATTGAAGCAGGTGGACCAATTACAGTCACGCATCCAGATATGACGCGTTACTTTATGACGATTCCTGAAGCCTCACGATTGGTGATTCAAGCAAGTACGCTCGCTGAAGGTGGGGAAGTATTCGTCTTAGATATGGGCGAACCGGTGAAAATTGTCGATTTAGCGAAGAACTTGATTAAGTTATCAGGTTTAACAGAAGATGAGATTAAGATCAACTTCTCAGGTATTCGGCCAGGCGAGAAGATGTATGAAGAGCTCCTCGATGATAAAGAAGTGTTACCTGGTGAAGTCTATGAAAAAATATATGTTGGAAAAACAGGTCAAATTGAGATGGAAAGTGTGTTAAACTTATTAGCAAGGTTTAAAGAGTTTTCACCTGATGAGCTAAGACAAGCGCTCATGGGTATTGTCTATCATTACAACCAAGAAAGAATTGATCAAGCGTTAAGTGTTCAAGCTTAATATAGAAATAAAAAATAGAATAAAAACGAGTAAGATAAGAAAAATATTTTAAAAATGGGAAATAGATACCAAGGGTTAACTTTTGAGGTAATCGGTCATTATAATGTTCACTTTGCTTATATGTTGACGTAATTAAGTTGAATCAATGAATCGTATCATATGTCTATCAACTGTAAGTATCCTAATACTAAAGGGATGACAATGATGAGAACGCATAACGCTGGTTTTACGATTATTGAGCTGCTTGCAACGATAGCTATTCTTGGCATCTTAACCGCACTAGCAGTACCCACTGTTAGTCAATTGATTGAACGCTCAGAACGCGAAAGTTGTGAGATAAGCGTGAAACAAGTCGAAGAATATTATCATAGTTTCTTGTTGCTGGAAGGTTTAGATCATACGGATGCAATATTTCAATTCTTTCTAAATGAACAGATTGATTACAACAAAAGTGAGCATACGTTTATTTATGAAGAAGGTCATGTCCGTTGTACCATTCACCAACCAGTAATAACAGATGAGGATGAAGAAGAACCTGACCCAGTTCCTGTTCCATGGTTGTAGTGTTTAAATCTTGATGAACTATAAGCGTTGTTGAACTTACAATGGCCTTTTATCATATGTCTTTTAAAAGACGGGAGTTAGTCTTAAATATAAGACTAACTCCAATCCATTTTATTGATTGGATGAACAGAACGACGTGAGTAGTGTGAAAGGACCACAGCCACAAGATGTAGTATAAGAGTTGTCAATGATTAAGTTAATTATGCAAAATGTAGATAATCCCAACTACTCGAAAATTTCGATGAGTTCATAATGATATGATAAACTGCTTATGAACCTGTTAGAATTACTTACAAGTTCAAATAAGAAAGAAGGTGAATTACTTGGATAATATTAACCAATTTGTTTTGTATACAGGAGACGACGGAGATGTAAAATTACGGATATTTTTAGAAGATGAAACGCTATGGTTATCTCAAAAACTCATTGGTGATTTATTTCAGGTAGAGTCTCACACAATCAACTATCATATTAAAGAAATCTATAAAAGCGGTGAATTAGAGGAGTTAGCAACTACTCGAAAATTTCGAGTAGTTCAAAAAGAAGGTAGCAGAGACGTTTCGAGAGATGTTATTTTTTATAACTTGGATGTTATTATTGCCGTTGGATATAGAGTGAATTCAAAGCGAGCTACTCAATTTAGAATATGGGCAACAAAAGTATTAAAAGAATATATGGTCAAAGGATTTGTCTTGGATGATGAAAGATTAAAACAAGGCGAGAGAGTTTTTAATAAAGATTATTTCAAAGAGCTTCTTGAAAGAGTCCGTTCGATACGTGCAAGTGAGAGAAGAATCTACCAACAGATTACAGATATCTTTGCTGAATGTAGTATTGATTATGATCCCAATTCAGAAATCACTCGAGAGTTTTATGCAACAGTACAAAACAAATTCCATTATGCTATTACAGGGAAAACTGCTGCAGAAATTATACACTCAAAGGCAAACAAGGATGAACCCAATATGGGTCTTCTAACATGGAAAAATGCACCGGAGGGTAGAATCTTGTCATCTGATGTAAAGATAGCTAAGAATTATCTTTCTGAGACAGAAATTAAAATATTGGAAAGAACAATCTCATCTTTCTTTGACTATATCGAAAGGATTATTGAGAATAGAGAGACATTTACCATGGAGGCCTTTGCAAATAGTGTAGTACGCTTTCTGGAATTTAATGAGTATAGAATTCTTGAAGGTAAAGGAAAGATTTCGAAAGCAGAAGCTGATCAGAAGGCACTGAATGAATACAAAGAGTATAACAAGCATCAACCGATAGAATCAGATTTTGATATGCGGATAAAAAAGTATTTAAAAAATGGTAGTTCTGAAAAAGATTAGGTGGTATGTAGTTTATTATCTACCACCGATGAAACCCTTTAAAATCAAGGGATTGAGTGATGGGTGGTAGATGGTGGTCGATGAAATCACAAACTTTCGATTGGATGTATATATCGACGTGAGTAGGGTAAAAGGACCAAGACCACAAGATGTAGCATAGGAGTTATGAAAAATTAAGATGGTTATACGACATATTGATCGGAGCAACTGCTCGAACTTTTCGATGAGTTGATGCCGTTGAAAAATTGATTTAATAGATAATGAAAGCTGACTGAAGGGGGCCAAGCAATGAATTCAGAGATTATCATGTATCAGACAGAAGATGGTTTGACGAAAATAGAAACAACGTTTGATGGTGATACCGTATGGCTTTCATTAGATCAAATGGCTGAGTTGTTCCAACGAGATAGAAGTGTCATTGGTAAGCATATAAGAAATATTTTTAAAGAAGGCGAATTAGAGAAAGATTCAGTATGGGCAAAATTTGCCCATACTGCCTCAGATGGTAAAGAATATCAAGTAGACCATTACAACCTCGATGTAATCATATCTGTTGGTTATCGTGTAAAGTCATTACGCGGTACACAATTTCGTATTTGGGCAAATAAGATCTTAAAAGAGTATCTTAAAAAAGGATTTGCTATGAATGACGACCTTCTTAAAAACGCAGGAGGCGGCAACTACTTTCAAGAACTTCTTGAGCGTATTAGAGATATTCGATCAAGTGAGAAAGTCTTTTACAGGCAAATACTTGATATTTATGCAACAAGTATTGATTATGATCCAAGAGCATCTGAATCCGTAGCGTTTTTCAAGATAGTACAAAATAAAATGCACTTTGCAGCGCATGGTCACACAGCTGCAGAAATTGTTTATTTACGAGCTGACGCAGATAAAGAATTTATGGGAATAACAGCCTTTGATGGAAAAAGTTTGAGAAAAGCCGATGCATCTATTGCAAAGAACTATTTACAGGAAGATGAAATTAAAATTTTGAATAGATTAGTCACCGCATATCTAGAGTTTGCTGAACTCCAAGCAATCAGGCAAAGGCCAATGTATATGAAAGATTGGATAGGAAAGTTAGATGACTTTATAAAATGAGTGGAAGCGAGTTGTTGGACAACGCAGGAAAAATCAGTCATGAAGAAGCTAAAGTAAAAGCTGAATTAGAGTATGAGAAGTACAAAGAACGAAGCAAAGATCAATTAACGAGAGTCGAGAGAGACTTTATAGAGCATGTGAAGACTGCTCAGAAATAGCTTGAACAAGGTAAAGGAAAAAAAGGTGGTAGATAAAAACTATCTACCACCGACGAAAACCTGTAATATCAAGGGTTTGGTAGAATAGTGGTCGAAGTGGTCGATAAAAACGCAAACTTTATGATTGGATGTATATATCGACGTGAGTATGCTAATAGGGTTACAAGATATAGTAGCTCAAAAATATCGGACCACAACATGTAGTTATCGGATTCTCACAAAAGTGGTACATAAAAAACTATCGACCACCGTTGAAACTTAGTGATATCAATGGTTTCAGAAAAAGGTGGTAGATGGTGGTAGATAAAAACTCACAAACTGTGAGAATTATGTATTTTCGACGTGAGTATGCTAATAGAATTACAAGATATAGTAGCTCAAAAATATCGGATCACAACATGTAGTTATCGAATTCTCGCAAAAGTGGTACATAAAAAACTATCGACTACCGTTGAGAGTTAGTGATATCAATGGTTTCAGAAAAAGGTGGTAGATGGTGGTAGATAAAAACTCACAAACTGTGAGAATTATGTATTTTCGACGTGAGTATGCTAATAGAATTACAAGATATAGTAGCTCAAAAATATCGGATCACAACATGTAGTTATCGAATTCTCGCAAAAGTGGTACATAAAAAACTATCGACTACCGTTGAGAGTTAGTGATATCAATGGTTTCAGAAAAAGGTGGTAGATGGTGGTAGATAAAAACTCACAAACTGTGAGAATTATGTATTTTCGACGTGAGTATGGTGAAAGGATAAAGAGGCTGTGAGACAGTGATATCAAGGGTTTCAGCATAGTTACCAAATGTACTAATGTTACAGAAGCATTACACGTAGTCTCATTCAATCAAAGCATATATTTATGCAAGATATAGGCAGAAAATCAATCGAATCACTACATGAAGAAGAAAACAAGGTGTACTACACGCCTAAACATACATAACTGAAGCAGGAGGAACTATCATGGTTTATTTAAGAATCAAAAGATTAATAGATATTATACTTTCATCATTAGGACTTATCATATTATCTCCTGTTTTTTTAGTACTTATAATTGCAAGTTTGTGTCAAGTTGTTCTCGGTAAGATTATCAAATAAAGATTTGAGTGCGCGT
>ERZ1673961.328-NODE-328-length-21264-cov-6.674478_pt1 | contig 21264 bp, 15 predicted proteins | sample MGYA00580189_ERZ1673961 | MGnify/ENA primary metagenome ERZ1673961 (study PRJEB41334, sample SAMN05608105) | rock metagenome | biome: terrestrial subsurface; feature: shale formation; material: shale | place: USA: Pennsylvania ... | reverse complement strand
GAAAACTGCAGGCGCAAAAATTAAAGTTTATTCCAAATACGGTAAAGAAATTTACGTGTGTGCGAAAAACGGTGGTAGCGACCCAGACATGAACCTGTCTCTGCGTCACCTGATCACTAAAGCGAAACGCGATCAGGTTCCGGCGCACGTTATCGAAAAAGCGATCGATAAAGCGAACGGCGGCGGCGGTGAAGATTACCAACCAGCGCGTTACGAAGGTTTTGGCCCAGGTGGTACAAACGTTATCGTTGACTGTCTAACTGACAACGGCAACCGTACGTTCCAAGACGTTCGCCAATGCTTTGTAAAAGTAGGTGCGAAAATTGGTGTGGAAGGTTCTGTTTCTCACATGTTCGATCACCAAGCGGTATTCCAATTCAAAGGCGAAGACGATGAAGTGATTCTTGAAACGCTAATGATGGAAGATGTCGACGTGACTGACGTTGAACTCGAAGATGGTGTGATCACAGTATTCGCTCCTCACACTGAGTTCTTCAAAACGAAAACAGCGCTAAACGCTGCATTCCCTGATCTGACCATTGATGTGGAAGAAATCACTTTCGTTCCTCAAACACCAACACCAGTATCGGGTGAAGACGCAGAGAAATTCCAGAAGTTCCTAGACCTTCTTGATGACTGCGACGATGTTCAGCAGGTATATCACAACGCTGAAATCGAATAAGAACGCAAAAAGAAAACCGAGCTTTAAGCTCGGTTTTTTTCTGCCTGAGATTTGATGCCTGAATGGGGTTTCGAAAGCCATGCCGCTAAATTGCGGATTTGTGGCAGAACGGTAAGGTTAAGCAGCAGCGCCAGCGGCCAGGCGATAGTAAATCCGTTCAACCATATCAGCGGCCACTGCGCGTTAAAGCCGAGCTTATAGCCGGATAACACGCCAGACATGATTAGCGCCATCACAAACGATGACATCAGCGTGGTTAGCCAGAATTGTTTACGACTTATCATGGATTTTTTCTCTTGTTTCCTCTGCATGGCAACTAAGATATAACTATCCATAACTGAGAAAAATCCCCAAGAAAAGAAGTATGAATTCCATTTTCGGAAACATTGATGATCTCTATTTGTTCTTCTGTGTGGTGGAGGAAGGCTCACTGGTATCGGCATCGAAAAAGCTTAAGTTACCAATCTCAACCATGTCTCGTCGCCTGTCTGCATTGGAATCACGTCTGAATCTTCGTTTGCTGGAAAAGCAGGGCAGGGAACTGGTCGCTACGCAAAGTGGTTTGCAGGCATTTTTGGCTATTCGCAGCGGAATGGAAAATCTGGAAAGCACGTTTAACCAAATGTTGTCAGAAAACCAGGAAGTGACCGGCAGTGTTAAGCTGGCCATTCCTCACAACTTCTATCGTGCTTTTGTCGGGAAAGTGGTGGAAGAGTTCATTCGTCAGCATCCGAAAGTGCACGTCGAGCTGGCGCTAAGCCAGGAGTCTGTGACACCAGAAACCAATCGCGACCTGTTGATCACCTTTGACATCGACAACATGGAAGGCATGATTGCGCGTCCTCTGTTTAAAGCGAATCATGGTTTTTTTGTCAGCCCTGAGTATCTGGCGCAATGTGGACCGATCACCAGTCTGGATCAACTCGAAGCACTGGATTGGATCTCGGTCGATCGCGCGCAAGAGATCCCGATTTATTGTGGTGAAGAGTTTGAGCGCCTGATTCATATTAGACCCAAATTGATCGTCAACGACATCAATGCAATTGCCAGTGCCGTCGAGCGCGGCTTGGGAGTGGCGTCACTGCCATATCGCCATGTTTCTAAAAGCATGAATATCGTACAGTTACTACCGAAGTATCATCGCAGCGCCAAGCAGGCCTATTTGGTGTATCGGGATAGAAAGTATCAGCCCAAGGCGCTGGCCTTACTGGTTGAGGCACTGCTTGATGCAGTGAGCAAGCTCGATAAAGGCGCGCCTGTCGTAAAAGGAGATTAAAATGAAAGTCAGTTTTATTGGTTTAGGTGTTATGGGTTACCCGATGGCCGGTCATCTGGTGAAAGCGGGATTTGAGGTGACGGTGTTCAACCGTACTCAGGCGAAAGCAATCGCTTGGGCTGAACAACACGGTGGTCATGCGGCCGCCACTGTGGCGGAGTGTGTGAGCGATGCCGATGTGGTGCTGACCTGCGTTGGTAATGATGACGATGTGCGTAGCATGACCACCAGCGAGCAAGGCGCATTGGCCTTCATGAAGCCGGGCGCTATTTTGGTCGATCACACGACGACTTCAGCACAGCTGGCAGAAGAGCTGGGCGCGGCGGCGCAGAAAGTCGGTGTTCGCTTTATGGATGCACCCGTATCCGGCGGTCAAGCTGGCGCGGAAAACGGCGTGCTGACCATCATGTGTGGTGGCGAGGCGGATCTGTTTGATGAACTGCAGCCAGTATTTAAGGCGTATGGCCGTTCTTCGGTTTTGATGGGCGGCGTCGGTCAGGGACAGCGCGCTAAGATGGTTAACCAGATCTGTATCGCTGGCGTACTTAACGGTTTGTCGGAAGGTCTGATTCTGGCGGAAAACGCCGGGCTGGATATTCCAACGCTGGTTGCTTGCCTGAAAAATGGTGCTGCGGGTTCATGGCAGATGGAAAATCGTGCAGTGACCATGGCAGAGAACAAGTTTGATTTTGGTTTCGCCATTGACTGGATGATCAAAGATCTGGGCTTCTGCCTGGATGAAGCTCAGCGTCAAGGCGTGCATTTGCCGATGACCGAGAAAACCATTGCAGCATATCGCAGCCTGTCTGCAAACGGGGATGGTCGTATGGACACCTCGGTATTGATTAAAGCGGTCAAGCAGGAAGCCAAACAATAGTCCGCTCTATATAGCCAAAAAGCCCCCGAAGTCGGGGGCTTTTTTATGGCGGTTTACAGTGTAAAACTGGTTAAACTTTAAACCGTGCCACCAAGTCATACAGTTCATGCGCACGACCATTGAGTGCCTGGCTGCCTTGACGGTTTTCATTAGCCAGATCGGCAGACTGGCTGCTTTGATCGGAGATCACCACAATACGTTGTGAAATTTCCTGCCCAACCAGACTTTGCTCTTCCGTGGCGGTCGCAATCAGTGAGTTCATATCCATAATCGTGCCAATCGACTGCTGAATTTGCTCCAGCGCCTTGGCGGCGGCATTGGCCTCCTGCACGGTAGAGACACTGCGATTCTGGCTGGAATCCATCGCGCGTACCGCAGCATCGGAAGCCGCTTTCAACTGCTCAATCATGGCGTGAATTTCACCAGTGCTGTCTTGTGTGCGGCTGGCCAGTTTACGCACTTCATCGGCAACTACTGCAAAACCGCGCCCTTGATCGCCTGCGCGCGCCGCTTCAATGGCAGCATTGAGTGCCAGCAGGTTGGTTTGTTCAGCAATATCCTGAATTACTGCAAGGGAGGTGGAAATGTTCTTCACATCGCTTTCCAGTTTGGAAATCACGCTGCTGGCTTCGGCCACTTCTTCCGCTAGTGACTGTACGGACCGCGCAGCGGTATCAACAATCGAATGGGCTTCTTTGGCATTGTCGTCCGCCTCTTTGGCCGATTGCGCAGCCTGGCTGGCATTATTGGAAATTTCGTGCGCCGTAGTGGTCATCTCCGTCATGGCGGTGGCAACCTGTTCGGTCTCTTCGCGCTGACCGGAAGCCAAATCATCGACCTGGGTCGCGCGCTGAGTCATGGAGTTAGTTTCGTCCACCACTTGCTGGCCGACCAAGTTCACTCGTTTGATGATGTCTTGCAGACTGGCGACAAAGGCATTGAAGTTCTCACTCAGTTGAGCAAATTCTGGCACGTTGAAACGTTCCATACGCGCTGTCAGATCGGCATCGCCGCTGGCAAACGAGCGGATTGACGCATCAAAGAGACGCAGAGGATGCAAGATGCTGCGGTTGATGAACATGGCAACAATCCCCACCAATACCACAATCACGACGCTGATCGCGGTGAGCGTCCACAAGCTGCTGGTGAGTCTTTGTTTGGCGAGCATTTCCATTTCGGCGATTTCGGCGTCGACATCATCAGTATAAAAACCGGTACCAATGATGAGATCCCACTGTGGCAGATAGACGGAGTAGCTTAATTTAGGCAGAGGCTGAGTTTCACCGGGTTTGGGGAAATAGTAAGTAGTGAAGTCACCGCTTTTGGCGTTTTTGATCAGATCCCGCACCAGATAGTTACCTTGCGAGTCCTGTAAATCGATGAAGTTGTCTCCGAGGCCGGTTTGGCCTTTGCCGAGTAAGACTCGGGTGCCTTTGCTGTCGTAGCCAAACAGGTAGCCATTTTGGCCAAACGCAATCTCCTGCAAAATCGCGACCGCATCCTCACGGGTCGCTTGGCGGTTTTTAAGCGGTGTCAGTGCGGATTCGGCGATCTGTAAATACGCTTTAAGCTCCGCCTTCTTCATGTCCATCATCGCTTCGCGCGTGTTGGCCATTTGAGTATGACTGAAGCTCTGGGTCTCGGTAAAAGTGAAGTACATCATACTGATGGCGATGATCAGCAGCGGCACGATCGACAAAATATAGAGTCGATGACGTATGGTTAAATTCATAGCGTGTCCCGTCCAGTAAAGGTGATTGTCTTTTGCCTGCGCTCTGGTTTGAGGTGGCTTATTGTTGTTTTACTCAGTAATCGTAGCGCAGTTTTGTTACGGGGGAGGGGAGTTGGTTGGATTTTGTTATCTGCGTCGACATTGATCGTTATCGCAGCAGCTCTGACCTGTCAGCCAGCGGGATAATGTGTAGCGATGACGAGCGAACAATAAATAGCCGTAATTGGCGAGTGGGCGGATAACAGGCCAGCGTGTCATGGCATAGATCCACGGCCTACCGACCAAAGACCAGGCCAAATGTAGCGCATCCAATCCTCGGATCAGCTCACCTTGCGAATTGTAGGCGAGCAGAATCCGCCGCGCTTCTTCTGCGTCGATCTCGGGATAGGCGTCCATGGCTTCACTGTGGATGTCGATCAGGGTGATGAAATTATGAACATCATGCTGCTTTAATGCGCACATTTCGCGAAAGCAGAGCGGACAGCGCCCATCAAAAAAAATCGTAATTTGTGACATCATTCGAGCTTATTAACTTTTTTTCTTAGCACAAAAGTATGACATTTCTTGATCTAAATCAAAGAAACTTTTCAGATATAACAGGTGTTTGAAGTGTGTAACCCCACATTAGTAAAGGTTTAAATTTACTAATGATTCCATTTATGAAAGGTAAGATTGCAATTTGATCTACTGTGATTCGGATTTAATGTCCGCATAATGCGCCGGATGTAACAAAATGTTTCCGACTGTGACATTTGTGTTTTGGCGTGAGTTGAATTGTTGGACGTATGTCGATGTTCATGACTTGCGTGCACGCGAATGTTACCTCAAGTAAACATTTGTTCAAGCTCAACACACATAAAAATACTCATAAACATCAACCGCAGATTCCAAAAAGTGCCAACTTTTGTCGGTGGAAATCTGCAAATACAGTCGAGAAAGTCAATGGAAGCCTCAAGATACAAAAACATCTTGTCGAGAGCGGGATTGTTTTTTGCAATTTTGCTCCTCTCAGGATGTCAATCTGCTTTGCTTGATCCCAAGGGCATGGTAGGGGTACGTGAAAAAGAGTTGATCATCACCGCTCTTGTTCTGATGTTGATTGTCGTCATCCCCGTGATTCTGATGACAATTTACTTCTCCTACAAATACCGTGCGAGCAACACTGACGTAGAATACACACCAGAATGGTCTCACTCGACCAAAATCGAAGTGGTGGTTTGGACGATTCCAATCATCATCATCGCGATTTTGGGTGTGATTACCTGGCGTTCTACGCATGAGCTGGAGCCATCCGTCCCACTTCAAAGTGACGTCAAACCGATGACGATTGAAGTTGTTTCACTGGACTGGAAATGGCTATTCATCTATCCAGAGCAGCAGATTGCTACTGTCAACTACGTCGCATTCCCGAAAGATGTTCCTGTGAAGTTCAAAATCACTTCTGACAACATCATGAACTCCTTCTTTATTCCGCAACTGGGCAGCCAGATCTACGCGATGCCTGGCATGGTGACTCGTCTGCACCTGATTGCGAACCACGAAGGTGAGTTCAAAGGCATGTCTGCCAGCTACAGCGGCGAAGGTTTCTCGCACATGAAGTTCGTGGCAAATGCACTGCCAGATCAACAGAGCTTCGACAGCTGGGTTAACGAAGTGAAATCACAGCCAAAAATGCTGCACGATTTCAGCGATTACCAAGCGCTTGCGAAACCAAGTGAAGACGTTCCTGTGACTTACTTCTCTCACGTCCCTCATGACTTGTTCTCGACTGTGGTTATGCAGTTTATGGGTTCTCACAGCATGGGTGGTGAAGCTGAAGAGCATGGTCATATGAACATGGCAGAACATAAAGGGTAACAAACGATGTTTGGAAGACTAACACTAGATTCCATTCCATATCATGAGCCTATCATCATGATCACTATGGCAGTGATCGCGCTTGTTGGCCTTGCTGTGGTAGTGACCATTACTCGTATGGGTAAATGGCAGTACCTGTGGAATGAATGGTTTACTTCGGTAGACCACAAAAAACTGGGCTTTATGTACATTGCTGTCGCGATGATCATGTTAATTCGTGGTTTTGCCGATGCAGTGATGATGCGTAGCCAACAACTGCTGTCGTCAGCGGGTGAAGCAGGTTACCTGCCTCAGCACCACTACGACCAAATCTTTACCGCGCACGGCGTGATCATGATTTTCTTCGTGGCAATGCCGCTGGTCATCGGTTTGATGAACATCGTGGTGCCGCTGCAAATCGGTGCTCGTGACGTGGCGTTCCCATACCTGAACAACCTGAGCTTCTGGCTGTTTGTTGTCGGTGTCATCCTGACCAACATGTCTCTGGCTGTGGGTGAGTTCGGCCGTACCGGTTGGCTTGCATACCCGCCATTGTCTGGCATTGATGCGAGTCCGGGTGTCGGGGTCGACTACTGGATATGGGCACTGCAGATATCCGGTGTTGGTACCACGCTGACAGGTGTGAACTTCTTCGCGACGATTCTGCGTATGCGTACGCCGTCTATGCCGCTGATGAAAATGCCAGTATTCACTTGGGCATCGTTCTGCGCCAACATCCTGATCATTATCTCGTTCCCGATTCTGACCGTAACGATTGCTCTGCTGACGCTTGACCGTTACCTGGGCATGCACTTCTTCACCAATGATATGGGTGGCAACATGATGATGTATGTCAACCTGATTTGGGCTTGGGGTCACCCAGAAGTGTACATCCTGGTTCTGCCAGTGTTCGGTGTGTTCTCAGAAGTCACTGCGACGTTCTCGCGTAAGAAGCTGTTCGGTTACACCTCTCTGGTTTGGGCAACGATTGTTATCACCATTCTGGCGTTTGTTGTTTGGCTGCACCACTTCTTCACCATGGGTGGCGGCGCGAACGTGAACGCGTTCTTCGGTATCGCGACCATGATCATCTCTATCCCGACCGGGGTTAAGATTTTCAACTGGTTGTTCACCATGTACCGTGGTCGCATTCAGTTCACAACGCCAATGATGTGGACGGTCGGCTTCCTGATTTCGTTCTCTATCGGTGGTATGACTGGCGTACTGATGGCCGTACCGGGTGCGGACTTCGTACTGCACAACTCGGTATTCCTGATCGCGCACTTCCACAACGTTATTATCGGTGGTGTGGTGTTCGGCTGTTTCGCAGCGATCACTTACTGGTTCCCGAAAGCGACCGGTTTCACTCTGAATGAAACTTGGGGTAAACGTGCGTTCTGGTGCTGGTTGACCGGTTTCATTCTGGCATTCCTACCGCTTTACGCGCTGGGCTTTATGGGTATGACTCGTCGTATCAGCCAGAACATCGACCATGAGTTCTTCCCTCTGTTGGCGGTTGCTGCCTTTGGTACGGCAATTGTTGCGCTGGGCGTCCTGTGTCAGTTCATTCAGATCTACGTGAGTGTGCGTGACCGTAAACAGAACCTGGATCTGACTGGCGACCCATGGGGTGGCCGTACTCTGGAATGGGCAACGTCATCTCCTCCTCCGTTCTACAACTTCGCAGTGCTGCCGAAAGGCGACGAACTGGATGCCTTCTGGTACCAGAAAGAGCGCGGCGAACACGATCTGAACAAAGAAGTGGAATACCAGCCAATTCATATGCCTAAGAACACACCAACGGGTATCTACGTATCGGCTTGGGCACTGATCTTCGGCTTCGCGATGATTTGGTACATCTGGTGGCTGGCGGCTATCGGTTTTATCGGTATCGTCGTAACCAGTATCAAACACAGCTTCAACGAAGACCTCGACTACTACGTTCAGGTTGATGAAATCAAAGCGATTGAAGAAGCGCACCGTAAACGTGCAGCACAAGCGACCGCTAACCCAGTGTCTGGCGACCAGGGTGACGATGAAGATATGGAGGTGACCTATGCACGCTAATGTTCATGGCGCACATGATCACGATCATCACGACACCGGTGGCAACAAGCTGTTCGGTTTCTGGATCTACCTGATGAGCGACTGCGTTCTGTTTGCAAGCTTGTTTGCAACGTTCGCCGTCCTGTCTAACGCGACCGCTGGCGGTCCAACCGGCAAAGAGCTGTTTGAACTGCCATTCGTTTTCGCTGAAACCATGCTGCTGCTGTTCAGTAGTATCACGTTTGGTTTCGGTATGATTGCGATGAAACGCAAAGACATCGCTGGCCTGAAACGTTGGCTGGCAGTGACCTTCCTGTTGGGTGCTGGCTTTATCGGCATGGAACTGTACGAGTTCCATCACCTGATTGCAGAAGGCGCAGGTCCGCAGCGTAGTGCATTCCTGTCGGCGTTCTTTACGCTGGTGGGCACGCACGGTCTGCACGTAAGCTTTGGTCTGATTTGGCTGGCAGTGTGCTACTGGCAACTGAACAGCAAAGGCCTGAACGAAATGATGGAAACCCGCTTTAACTGCTTAAGCTTGTTCTGGCACTTCCTGGATATCGTTTGGATCTGTGTATTCACCATCGTCTACCTACTGGGAGTAATGTAATGAGCAACCAACACGTAGATTCTGGTAAAAACGATTACATCAAGGGCTTTATTGCGTCACTGATCCTGACCATTATCCCGTTCTACTTTGTCGCGACTCAAAGCCTGCCAGAGACGGTTACTTACGCTCTGATGTTTGGCTGCGCGATCGTGCAGGTGTTTGTGCACTTTGTGTACTTCCTGCACATGGAAACCCGTACCGATGATGGCCGTTGGAACTTTGTGTCTCTGATGTTTACCGCCATGGTGGTACTGATTCTGATTGGTGGTTCAATCTGGATCATGTGGAACCTCAACATCAACATGGCGATGTAGGCATCCATGATTAAAGGTTACATCTCTATCACCAAGCCGGGCATCATCATCGGTAACCTGATCTCAGTCGCTGCGGGGTACTTCCTCGCAGCGAAATCTGAGGCGGCTGATGTGGCTTTGCTGGCATACACCTTGGCGGGTGTGGCAATGGTGATTGCGTCAGGCTGTGTGGTGAACAACATTTTCGATCGTGATATCGATTTGCGAATGGATCGCACTCGTGGCCGTTTACTGGCGCAAGGGGAAATCAATGTTGACCACGCGTTTGTCTACGCTATCGCTCTGCTGCTGGGCGGCACGGCTCTGCTTTATCGCATGGCCAACCCGCTCTCGACAGTGGTGGTGTTGTTGGGATACGTGTTTTACGTGTTCTTCTACACCATGTGGTACAAACGCACCTCTGTGTACGGCACTTTAGTCGGCAGCGTCTCTGGCGCCGTACCACCGCTGGTGGGTTACCTTGCCGTAACCAATTACATCAGCCTGGAAGCGGTACTGCTGTTTGCACTGTTCTGCCTGTGGCAGATGCCGCATTCCTACGCGATTGCGATGTTCCGTATGCAAGATTACAAGACCGCTGGCATTCCTGTATTGCCGGTTGTATCTGGCATTGAAAAAGCACGCAAACACATGATGGCGTATGTGGTGGCATTCAACCTGGTGGCTTTGGCTTTGTTCCTTCTCGGGGAGTGTGGCTACGAGTACCTGGTGATTGCTTCTGCCGTGTGCTTCATGTGGACCAAAGTGACTTTCAAACCGGTGACCGAAGACAACTATGTCGAATGGTCAAAAACGGTGTTTAAAGTGTCACTGCTGGTAGTGATGGGCATCAGTTCTGTTCTTGGCTTGGAACTGATTCCTCTGACTATCTAGCTTCCAACCCGTCACAAGCTCAAAGGCGCCCTTTATGGGCGCCTTTTCTTTTCCGCTATAGCGGATATTTTGTTGGTGAGAAAACCGTTACGCGTTGACGCATTGTGCTATACTCCGTGCCCGATCTACAAAGAGGGTTTTTCCATGAGTCTAAAAAACGACATTCAACAAATGCATAACCGTCTCGATACCTGCCGTCACAAGTTGGATGCTGCTAAGACTCGCGGCGATGACGCGATGATCAGCAAGTTCACCGATGAGGTGGAAGAGCTGTCGAAGAAGCTGAACGGCCTAAAAGGCAAAAACGATTACGAGACGAATAAAGAGCGTAAGAAACTGGCGGATATGCCTTTCTCGCGCGAAATCACCAAAGCCGAGCAGGCGGATCTGGGTAAGCTGAAGAAATCAGTCAAAGGTCTGGTTGTGGTGCACCCGATGACCAAAGTCGGTAAAGCGCTGCGTTTGGAAGTGATGACCGGGTTTGCGCCAAAGCCGTTCTAAGGCGACACCGCAAGAATAAAAAGAGCCAGCTATAGCTGGCTCTTTGCGTTTCTGGCTTTCGATTAGTAACCCATCAATTGCAGCAGATTCTCTGCGGTGCGAATCGCCTCTTTACGGTTGGCGATGTTGAGCTTCTGATAAAGGTTACGAATGTGGGTTTTGATGGTGGTTCCTGCCACATCCAGCTCCTGCGCAATCTGCTCATTACTAAAGCCGGAATAGATCAGCCCCAGCACCTGCCATTCGCGCTGCGTCAGCGGGCTGGTGCGCACTAACTCCGGAATGTTCGGGTGGTTGATGAGCTTCTCGACAAACTCTTCGTCGAAATGCACTGAGCGGCTGCGCTGGGTGGTGGAAATCTCTTTCATCAGTTGCTGCGCGCGATGACGTTCTAAATCGCCGAGTTCAACCCGATGTACCAGTTTTTCCAGCAAGTGGCCAATCTTGTAGCCATCAATCAGGAAGTTGCCAATCATGCCGGTCTGGTTGGTCAGACGCAGCGCTTCTTTGATTTTCTCGCGTGCCAGTTCCTCCTGACCGCCAGAAGTCGCGAGGTTCGCTTCTACAATCAGGTTGCGGTTCATATCGGTGATGAGCTGATACTGCTGCGCCTGTTCTTGCATGAAAGTGAGTGTTTGCTCCGCATCTTCGTAGCGTTCCAGATTGATCTGCACGCGAGCGATGTTGCGCCACTGCAATTGCGAGAAGTGGTTGCAGGCGCGCTCCGGTCTGGAAGCGGTCTCCAGCCAGGTTTGCATTGCATCCAGATCGCCACGTGCCTGCCAGTAGAGGATCAGCGACAGTGAGGCGTTCGCGGTCCAGTCGACATGGTAGTTGGATTGTTTCATCAGATGCTGAATCTGTTCGATAAAGCGGCCGGCTTTATCCAGCTCGCCACGACCAATCGCAATGCGTGCCAGCATCGAGTAACTGTGCAGGTGCTGACTTGGTGAGTGATTGCCGAGCACATCCAGCCCTTTATAGGCGCACTCTTCGGCTTCATCCAGACGATTCCAGCACCACAGAATTTGCGCGCGGATACGCAGCAGGAACTCGTGCAGCGGCACTTGGTGCAGATGCTGCTCTTCGACCAGCTTGAACGCATTGTCCTGCACCTCGAATGCGGCCTGCACGTAGCCTTGTGCGATCAGAATTTCGCTTTGTTGTAGCAGCGCCCACAGTGCCTGATGGTAAACCTGATACTGGCGCGCCAGCTTTTCGGTCTGCTGCATCATCGACAGTGCGCGGCTCAGTTGCCCCAGTACGTGATTGACTTCGCCCACCACCGAGGTTGCCACGATGCGGCTGCGGTAAATGGTGTTATCAAGCTGACTCAGGGCCAGTTCGGCCAGCTCCAGCGCTTTTTCCGGTGCGTTCTGGTTGATGGCAACCTGCGCACGTAGCGCGTTGAATTCGCCCTGTTCTTTGCTGCTTGGCTCAACGTTGAGCGCTTTCATCTCTTTGTCGGCGCGGATAAGCATATCGCCGACATCATCGTAACGGTGCTGACTCTGCGCCAGCCAGGCTTGCAGCAGGCAAAGTTTCGGCTCGCTGTAGAGCTGCGTTGGCGTGAGCAGGTTGATTGCCGCTTCGAGCACTTCCAATTCGCCCTGGTTGAACATCTTCCAGCCGTGCTGAGTCAGAATACTGGCCAGTAAGTCTGTGTCCTGAGCGAGGTGTGCATGACGCAGTGCCTGATGCGGCGTATTGGCTTCCAGCCACGCGCGGGCTGCAGCGCGGTGAAGCTCTTGTTCTTGCTGCGGAATGCGCGCCATACGCTGGTGGGCAAGAAACTCTGCAAACAGGTTGTGGAAGCGATACCAGTTCTGCTCGCCTTCCAGCGGGTAGATAAACAGGCCATAGCGGTTGAGCGATTCAATCATGCTCAGCGCGTCATCGCGCTTGGTGAGCGCAGATACCAAAGCGTCATTGAAATGATCCAGCACGGAGCACTGCATCAGGAAGTAGCGTGTTTCCTGATCGAGCAGGTCAAATACCTCTTCCACCAGATAGTCCCACAAATGCGCGTGGTTAAAGTGCGATACCGATTCTGCCGTTTGCGCCAGAGTGCGTTTCTGATGCTGCGCCTGCAAAGCGATCAATTGCAGGGCTGACGGCCAGCCTTCAACATAATTACGCAGGCTGACGGCTGTGATGTCATCAATGCCATCGGCGACGCGCTGGTTAAAGAAGCGGGTGGTTTCTTCGGTATCAAAGGCCAGCAGCTCGTTGCCAATTTCGATCATCAGATCGCGCACGCGCAGGTTGGCGGTACCCAGCGGCGGCGTCATGCGGCTGGTCACGACCAGTGTCAGGTTGTCGGGCATGTGCTTGAGGAAAAAGCGCATAGCTTCGTGGATCTCTTCATCCGAGATCAGATGGTAGTCATCCAGCACGACAAAGCATTCCTGATGAAAATCCGACATTTCGGCAAACACTTCACTAAAGAGAGAATGTAGAGAAGAGAACTGGCGACGCTCCGCCAGCTTTTGCGCGTTCGGGCAGCTTTGCGATGTGGCTTTGTTGATCGCTTGCAGCAGGTAGTTCATGAAGCGGAACGTGTCGTTGTCGCTTTCATCGATGCTGTACCAACCGACATTCGGTTTGTCCGCCAGCCACTGCGCCGCCATGGTGGTTTTGCCATAGCCAGCGGGCGAGCGGAACAGAACGAGTTTATAGCAGGGAGCCTGCTGCAACAGTTCTAATACCCGCGGCCTGACGATGGCGTTATGCAGCCGTCCGGGGCGAGTTAATTTAGAGGGTATCCACATCGTCGTACTTCCCGTTTCTGTCTCTTTGTAATAAGTAGTGAGGGCTAGCTCACGGTTTAATGATGAAGATGTTACTTGATGTCTTTCCCTACGTTTATTGATCGCCCACGAGATTTTTGCAGGTTTCACACTTCTCACTCAACTACGCCCCATTATTGTGAAGTTAATCACTAAAATGGTGCGTAGCTAGCGGTGTATGACTATCACCCTCTACGAAAATTAGTGAAATCTGCGTAACGAGAACGAATAGTTTGTGATCGCGGCTGCACATTGAGCAAATGAATTCAGGCGGAGAAACCTGCGTTTAATAAATCTCCACTAGGGTTATGGAGATGGTTGCCGTGATCCCTGTCACTCATAATTTCGCGACTTGCCCAATCAATGGGAGATAGATCACTCCAACTCAGGTGCTACCCCTTCTACGCCCTGACTCCTCCTCCTAAATTCCGCCGGAAACAGGAGGATGTTTTGATTGCGTAGCAGATGCACGATATGTCTCAGATGGATTAGAACCGAAAAGTGAGATTTCTCAATGAAACCTACTCAACAAAAAAGTTTTGATAAAGCTTTGTTCCAAGAAAACGTAAAACGCCACCTGACTGCTACCTACGCGACGACGATTGAGCACGCATCCAGCCGCTCTTGGTATTTGGCGATGGGCCGTGCCCTGGCCGAATTAACCACGTTTGATCTGCTGCAAACCGAGCAGGATGAGCGCATTGTTAACGCGAAAAGCCTGAACTACTTGTCACTGGAATTTCTGATCGGCCGCTTGACAGGTAACAACCTGATCAGCATGGGGCTGTACGAAGAGATTTCAGCAGCGATGACCGAACTGGGTCAAAGCCTGACCGATCTGCTCGAAGAAGAGCGCGACCCGTCATTGGGTAACGGCGGTCTGGGCCGACTGGCGGCGTGTTTTATGGACTCTTGTGCTGCGCAGGAATACCCGACAGTGGGTTATGGTCTGCACTATGAGTACGGCCTGTTTAAACAATCTTTTGAACAAGGCCATCAGAAAGAAGCACCCGATGCCTGGTGCGGTGTTGAAGGTTACCCTTGGGAAGTGGCACGTCCTGAACTGAAACAGGAAATCGGTTTCTACGGCCATGTGGAAGTGTATCAGGACAACGGCAAAGAGAAGCGCCGCTGGGTACCGGGTATGCTGGTTCAGGCGATGCCGTGGGATCTGCCGATTGTCGGTTACCAGAGCGAGACGGTCTACCCGTTGCGCCTGTGGGAATGCCGCGCGATCGCACCGTTCTCATTGGAAAGCTTCAACAACGGCAACTACTTTGAAGCGCAGCACTCACTGATTGACGCGGGCAACATCACTAAGGTGCTGTACCCGAACGACAACCACGAGAAAGGCAAAACACTGCGTCTGATGCAGCAGTACTTCCACAGTGCTGCGTCGATTCGCGACATTCTGCGTCGCCATGAAGCGGCTGGTTTTGCGTTGGCTGATCTGTCAAAACAAGAAACCATTCAGCTCAACGACACGCACCCAACCATCGCGATCCCTGAGCTGATGCGCATCCTGATTGATGAGCGCGACCTGTCGTGGGAAGCGGCGTGGGCGATTTGTTCAAAAACCTTCGCTTACACCAACCACACGTTGCTGCCAGAAGCGTTGGAAACCTGGAGCGAGTCTCTGATCCAGCGCCTGCTGCCTCGTCATATGGAAATCATTTACGAGATCAACCATCGCTTCCTGCAGGAAGTGCGCGCGAAATGGCCGGGTGATGTGGCGAAACAGCAAAAGCTGTCGATCATCGAAGAAGGCTTCCACCGCATGGTACGCATGGCGAACCTGTGTGTGATCGGCTCTTACGCGGTGAACGGCGTAGCGGCGCTGCACTCTGAACTGGTGAAGCGCGACCTGTTCCCTGAGTTCAACGAGCTTTACCCAGGCCGTCTGCAAAACGTGACCAACGGTATTACGCCCCGTCGCTGGCTGAAGTTCTGTAACCCAGGTTTGTCTGCGCTGATCACGGAGAAAATTGGTGATCAGTGGCCTGCGGATCTGGATCAGCTAGAAGCGATTTCTCAGTTTGCTGATGATAAAGCGTTCCAGAAACAGTTCATGGCCGTGAAGAAAGAGAATAAAGAGCGTCTGGCGCACTGGGTGAAAGAGAACATGGGTATCGAGCTTGATACCAATGCGATCTTTGACGTGCAGATCAAACGTCTGCATGAGTACAAGCGTCAGCACCTGAACATGCTGCACATTCTGTCTCTTTACCACCGTCTGCTGAACGATCCAAGCTTTGACATGCATCCTCGCGTGGTGTTCTTCGCTGCGAAGGCGGCACCGGGTTACCACCTGGCGAAAGAGATCATCTACGCCATCAACAAGATTGCCGAGAAAGTGAATAACGATCCGCGCATCAACAACAAGTTGAAAGTGGTGTTTGTGCCGGATTACCGCGTCAGCATGGCTGAAATCATCATTCCGGCAGCGGATGTGTCTGAGCAAATCTCTACCGCAGGTAAAGAAGCATCGGGTACCGGCAACATGAAGATGGCGCTGAACGGTGCATTGACCATCGGTACCATGGATGGCGCGAACGTAGAAATTCGTGAAGAAGTGGGCGATGACAACATCTACATCTTCGGTCTGGAAGTGGATGGCGTGGAATCACTCAAAGCCAACGGCTATAACCCGTACGACTTCTACCACGCGGATCCGCTGCTGAAAGCATCGTTGGATCTGCTGGTGGGCGACGAGTTCACGCCGGGCGCGCCGGGCAAACTGCGTGCAACGTACGATAGCTTGCTCGATGGCGGCGACCCGTATCTGGTGCTGGCAGACTTTGCCTCTTATGTGGCGGCGCACGAAGCCATCGACCAGCAATACCGCGACCAGGCGGGATGGGCGAAGAAAGCCATTCTCAACACTGCACTGGTGGGCAAATTCAGCTCAGACCGCAGTATTCGGGATTACGTCAACAACATCTGGAAACTGGAAGCGGTCAAACGCTAAGCCAAATAACAGCCAAGGCAACTGCCTTGGCTGTGTCACAACCATATTTATTACAACACACCCTACACGTTTTGAAGGGGAAAGCAGTCCCTTCGGAGAGAGCGATGAAAGAACAAAATGCATTAAAACAAGTCGCAGAGATGGCAAAAATTGTCGATCACTATGTGAGCGCATGGGGCGACGAAGCGCGTGTGGAAGACGACACTATTCGTCGTCTTTTGGCGTCTTTGGGCTACGACACCACCAATGACGAAACCTTATTGAAGTCGGCAGAGAAAAAACACAAGAAAGATGTGTTGGATCCGGTTCTGGTGATCCGCGAAGGTGAAGCGGTGGAAGTTCCGCTCTATCTGGGCGTGAGTGCCCGTGAAAGCGAATTTAACTGGCGTCTTGAAACCGAGCAAGGAGAGGTACTTGAAGGCTATCTTCAGTCTCAAATCGTTCGAGACGAGCGTGCCGAGGGTGGCCCTCTAGTGTTTGCCCTGCCAAGTGATCTGGCATGGGGCTACCATACGCTGCACATCACCCGCAAACGCCGCAAAGCGCCGTATGAAATGACGCTGATCATTACGCCACCAGCTTGTTTTAAGCAATCTGCGCTGGAACACGGCAAGAAACTGTGGGGCCCGAGCGTACAGCTTTACACCCTGCGTACCCAGCATAACTGGGGTATCGGTGACTTTGGTGACCTGAAACAACTGGTTGCTGACATCGCGTCACGCGGTGGTGATTTTGTTGGTCTGAACCCGATTCACTCTCTGTTCCCGGCTAACCCGGAAGGCGCTAGCCCATACAGCCCGTCTTCGCGTCGCTGGTTGAATATTCTTTACATCGATGTCAGCTCTGTGCCGGAATTTGCACTGAGCGGCGACGCGCAGCAACGTGTCGGCAGCCCGGATTTCCAACAGCGCCTGCAAAAAGTGCGTGACACGCATTGGGTGAACTACACCGAAGTCGCTGAAATGAAGATGAGTGTGCTGCCGCTGCTGTTTGCTGAATTCAAAAAACGCCATCTGGAAAAAAACACCGATCGCGCCAATGCCTTCCTCAACTTTGTCGAAGAGGGTGGCGATAGCCTGTTGCATCAGGCAACGTTTGATGCGCTGCATGCTGACCTGCACGCCAAAGACAGCCAAGTATGGGGCTGGCCAGTGTTCCCGGAAAGCTACCGTCGCTTCGATAGCCCGGCAGTGCAGAAATACATTGAAGAGAATCAGGACAGCGTCCACCTCTACATGTACCTGCAGTGGATTGCTGACACCCAGATCAATGAAGCTCAGGCTTTGGCAGAAGAGAAGGGCATGTCCGTCGGTCTGTACCGCGATTTAGCGGTGGGCGTATCGGACGCAGGTTCTGAAACCTGGGCGGATGATGGCAACCTGATCCTGGACGCGAGCATTGGTGCGCCGCCGGATATCCTTGGTCCTCTGGGCCAGAACTGGGGTTTACCACCTCTGAACCCGCAAGTACTGCAAGCCACCGCTTACGATGCTTACATCAAACTGCTGCGTGCAAACATGAAGCATTGTGGTGCGCTGCGTATCGACCACGTGCTGGGTTTGCTGCGTCTGTGGTGGATTCCGAAAGGTGAAAACGCGACCAAAGGTGCGTACATCTACTACCCGGTGAAAGATATGTTGGCGATTTTGGCGCTGGAATCGCATCGCCATCAGTGCAGTGTGATTGGTGAAGATTTGGGCACCGTGCCGGATGAAATCGTTGAACTGCTGCGTGATGCTGGCGTGCACTCATACAAAGTGTTCTTCTTCGAAACTTCTAAAGACGACGGCGGCTTTATTTCTCCGGAGCACTATGCCGAGCAGTCAATGGCAGCGCTGTGTACACACGACATGCCAACGCTGCGTGGTTTCTGGCACTGCGACGACCTGAAACTTGGCGGTGAAATTGGCCTGTACCCAGATGCAACCCAACTGGCGGCGCTGTTTGATGATCGCCTCAAGTGCAAGCAAGGCATTCTGGATTCAGTGGCGTGGCATGGTTACCTGCCTGAAGGCGTAGGCCGTGATGCCAGCCTGGTCCCGATGGATTCCTACCTGAGCGAAGCGTTGCAGTTGCACGTCGCTGCCGGTTCTTCGGCGTTGTTGAGTGTCCAGCTTGAAGATTGGTTGGAAATGGATAAACCAGTCAACATTCCTGGCACAGTTAATGAATACCCTAACTGGCGCCGTAAGCTTTCCATGAATCTGGACGAAATTTTCGCCCGTGAAGACGTGAACCGCATTGCGTCGAAACTGAGCGAAGTTCGTGCCAAGGCAAGCAAATAAACCCATTGGAGTGATTTAGCCTTTTCTCATAAATTACAACGAGAAGTTTAGGTTCGGTCACTCCACGTCATACTTGAGTTCGATAAGATGGTTTAACGCTAGCAAGCCCGCACTTTTAGCGGGCATTTTTTTCTTTTGAGTGAGTCAAGGTTAGGAGTAGGTATATTGAAAACGACAAAAAAGAAGCCATCCAAACAGCAACTGGCCTATCAACAACTTTCCCACGCCGCGTTTGCTGATCCTTTTGCCTTTTTAGGCCCCTACATTGCCGATGAACAGTGCGCGCTGCGAGTGTGGCTGCCGGGCGCAGACAGCGTTGATCTGGTGATTGAAGGGGAACCCCGCATTGCGCTGGAGCGTGAAGACGAATCCGGTTTTGTTCTCAAATCATCACGTGATCTGCGTTTTACCCATTATCAATTGGCTGTCAACTGGGCTGGTGTCGAGCAGTTGATTGACGACCCGTATCAGTATCATTCCATTTACGCCGAGTACGACGACCTGCACACGCCAAAGCAGATGTATCATTTTCTGGGATCGCATTTTGTCACGCTTGAGCGTGATGGAAAGCAGATCTCTGGGGTACGTTTTCTGGTGTATGCGCCGCACGCTTCCTCTTGCAGCCTGATCGGCTCATTTAACCAATGGGATGGTCGCCGCCATCCGATGCAGCGTCTTGATTACGGCATTTGGGGCTTGTTTGTTCCGGGCCTCGAAGCGGGTGTGCAGTATAAATATGAATTGAAAGGTCCACATGGTGAAGGTTTACCGCATAAAGCCGATCCGTGGGGTAGTTACGCTGAGCAGTATCCATCCTTTGCTTCGGTAGTGTATGACCACGAAAGCTATGAGTGGCAGGATGCGTCTTGGCAAACCCGTCCGGTGACGGAAAAACGCAAAGAAGCGTTATCGTTTTATGAGCTGCACGCTGGTTCATGGAAACGCGGCGAAGATGGCCGCTTCCTCAATTATCGTGAACTGGCTGATCAGTTAGTTCCGTATCTGGTCGATATGGGGTACACCCATGTTGAACTGATGCCGGTTTCGGAGCATCCGTTTTACGGATCTTGGGGCTATCAGCCTGTTGGTTTGTTCGCGCCAACCAGTCGCTATGGCACACCCGATGATTTCAAATACTTTGTCGACGCCTGTCACCAAGCCGGACTGGGCGTGGTGCTTGACTGGGTTCCGGCTCATTTCCCATCGGATGACCATGGTTTGGCTAACTTCGATGGCACACCGCTCTATCACGACCCGGATCCACGCCGGGGCTGGCATCAGGATTGGAACTCGTACATCTATGATTTAGGGCGCGAGCACGTGCGCCGTTTTCTGGTTTCTAACGCGCTGTACTGGTTTGAAATGTTCCACATTGATGGCATTCGTGTTGATGCGGTGGCGTCGATGCTCTACCTCGATTACTCGCGCAGCCACGACCAATGGATTCCAAACATCGACGGTGGCCGTGAGAACTATGATGCGATCGCAACGCTGAAATGGATGAACGAGGAAGTCTACAAATACTTCCCGAATGCGATGACCATTGCCGAAGAATCCACCGCATTCCCGGGCGTTTCAGCGCCAACTTTCATGGGGGGCCTGGGCTTTGGCTTTAAATGGAACATGGGTTGGATGCATGACAGCTTGTCGTACATTCAGGAAGATCCGGTGCACCGCAAGTATCACCACAATACGCTGACCTTCCCGCTGATTTACGCCTTTAGCGAAAACTACGTCTTGTCGCTATCTCACGACGAAGTGGTATATGGCAAGCGTTCTCTGATCTATAAAATGCCGGGCGATGAATGGCAGCAAACTGCCAACATGAGAGCTTATTTGGGTTACATGTATGGTCAGCCAGGCAAGAAGCTTAACTTTATGGGAGCGGAGATCGGTCAGACGGCGGAGTGGAATCACGATGATCAATTGCAATGGTTCCTGCTGGAATTTGCCCGTCATAACGGTGTGCAAAGTCTGGTGCGTGATTTGAACCATCTGTACCGCAATGAAGCGGCATTGCATGAACTGGATTGCGATCCGAAAGGTTTTGAATGGCGCCTGCAAGATTCCGCTGATGCCAGCGTGATTGCCCATGAACGCTTTAGTGAAAATGGCGAGCGCATTCTGGTGGTAACAAACTTCACCCCTGTGCCACATGAATCTTTCCGCTTAGGTGTGCCCAAGACAGGTAGTTATCAACTGCTGCTCAACAGCGATGCGCCTCAGTACGATGGCAGCGGGTTTGAGGTCAATACTCTGGTGGCTACGGAAAAAGTACCCAGTGAGGGTTTACCTCAGTCACTGAGACTGCGCGTGCCACCTTTGGCTACGTTAATGTATAAGTTTATCGACTGAATGACTCATTAGCCTGTTCGAGCCCGATTTTACAATGTAAATCGGGCTTTTTTGTATCGCAGGATCCTTGCCCGACAAGCAAGATCTTGCTTGTTCAAAGGCAGTTTGTTGCTCTAATGG
>ERZ1673961.327-NODE-327-length-21316-cov-5.712572_pt1 | contig 21316 bp, 22 predicted proteins | sample MGYA00580189_ERZ1673961 | MGnify/ENA primary metagenome ERZ1673961 (study PRJEB41334, sample SAMN05608105) | rock metagenome | biome: terrestrial subsurface; feature: shale formation; material: shale | place: USA: Pennsylvania ... | reverse complement strand
GATTACACTAGCTAAGACTGACAGTGTTGCTAACCGTCGTCTAGCATTTGCACGCACTCGTGACAACGAAGTCGTTGCTAAACTGTTTAACGAACTAGGTCCACGTTTCGCTGCACGTCAAGGCGGCTACACTCGCATTCTGAAGTGTGGTTTCCGTGCAGGCGATAAAGCTCCAATGGCTTACATTGAGCTTGTTGATCGCCCAGAAGCTGCTGTTGAAGCTGCTGCTGAGTAATCAGTTCGTGATTAAAAAAGCCGAGCATCTGCTCGGCTTTTTTGTATCTGCTGTTTCTGAAAAGCTTTATGCTCCCCACAAACTGCTCAGCGAGCTGAGCAAACCTTCACTGGCACCCTGACCCGTCAGATATTGCAGTAGAAGTGGTGCAAACTGCGACACCATACTCGAATCCAGACCCAGTTGCTCAAACACTTTATTCACCGACTCTAAGCTTTGAATGCCCGACAACATGTCTTTGCTGCCTGACAGATTAAGATTGGTCAGTTGATCCATACCCGGAATGAGTTTGCTGAGCTCAGCGCTGTTGCTATCGGATAATTGGTTTTGTGCCAAAGATAATAGTGCTCCAACCCCACCAGTGGCTTGTTGATCGGAGATCGGGAGTTGGCTGGTTACTTGAGAGATGAGTGCTGAATTACTTTCTGCCTGACTGAGCGTACTGCTGACCATGCTGGCGAGATCATCGTTACTGCTGCCTAGGTTGAGGAAGGCATAACTTGGGGCACTGAATACGGTTCCTAGCATCAGTGTCCAGACGAGAGAGTGTTTCATGATGACGGTCATTCCTAAATGTTGGCTGAAGTTTAAGTTTAGATAAAAAAAGCGGCGCTGAGCGCCGCTTGATGTTAATTCTTTGCTAATTCGTTCTGCTTACAGAATGTCCAGCAGTTCCACTTCAAATACTAGGGCAGCAAATGGAGGGATAGCGGCACCTGCGCCACGCTCACCGTATGCCAGGTCGTGTGGAATGTACAGTTTCCATTTAGAACCCACAGACATCAGTTGCAGTGCTTCAACCCAACCTTTGATTACGCCAGTCACTGGGAACTCAGCTGGTTGACCGCGCGATACTGAGCTGTCGAATACCGTACCGTCTACCAGTTCACCGTGGTAGTGAACACGTACTGCTTTATCTGCAGTTGGGATTTCACCAGTACCTTCAGTGATCACTTCGTACTGCAGGCCAGATTCCAGAACGGTTACTTCTGAACGCAGAGCGTTGTCTTTCAGGAATGCATCACCTTCAGAGGCTGCTGCTTTTGCTGCTTCTTGGCGTGCTTCTTCAGCGCGCATGTGCAGAGTTTGCAGAGCTTGGTTGATTTCATCGATTTCAATTGCTGGCATGTCGCCAACCAGTGCAGTGGCAATACCCGCTGCAATCGCATCAACACTCAAGCCTTCCAGACCGCTACCTGCCAGTTGCTGGCCCATTTGCAGACCGATACCGTAGCTTGCTTTCTGTTCTACGGTTTCAAATTTTACGTCAGACATAAAAGTCACTCTTTGTCGTATCAATAAAGGCCACAGGATAACAGGTTCAGCATAGGGATGAAACGCCCGGCGGGAAATCGTTACAATAAGGGCGCAAGGTGTGACTTTGCGCAGAATACCAGAGGAAAATCTTCAGGATTATGTCAACCTTTAGCAGATTAGGGGCCTGCCTCTATACTCTCGGCACATGAGTTTTTATACTGTGGCAAGGATTTTAGGGACGGATTAACATGAATCGTCGACATAAGAAAAAGCAACAGACAGATTATCTCGCACTGATTCAAAGCAAGTGGGCAGCTATCGACTTCCAATTTGACTGGCGCCAATATCAGCAAAAAGTGGTGCAGTTCTGGCAACGACTGCCAAAGTTGCATCAACGTGCTCTGATGGTGTTGGTGCCGGTGGTTTTAATATTGATGGTGATTCCGTTGCCTCAGCATTCGGCTGAAGCACCACAAACGCCAGCGTCAGGCCAGCGTGTGGAAGTGAACATTAATACCCGTGGTTTGAGTGAGCAGCAGTCAGCAGAGCAAAGCAAACTCAAATCGACTGCGTGGCATGAATACATCGTGCAGCAAGGTGATACGCTTTCGCAGGTGTTTCGTAACAACGAACTGCCAATGGCCGATTTGAACGATCTGGTGAAAATCGAAGGCAGTGACAAACCACTGAGCCAAATTCAACAGGGCCAACTGATTCGGTTTAAACTCTCCAGTGACGGTAAGTTGGACATTCTGCAACTCGAGAAAAATAATCAATCGGTGATGTTTTTCCGTTTGTCCGACGGCGGCTTTGGCCGCAGCAAATGACGCCCTGCCAAGCTTGCCCGTTTGAGAATTCTGACGGGCAGCAGCGGTAACACAATCAGCGCGATGCCAAGCCAGGTCAGGCTATCAGGCATCTCGTTGAACCACCACATTCCCATTAGTGCGACGAAAATCAACCCCGAATATTCCGCCAGTGCAATCTGGCTGGCTGGCGCACGTCGGTAGGCGGCGACAGCGAGGCCGTTGTAGGTCAGAACTAGCAGCGCACTGCTGGCAACCCAGCCGATCTGTTCCAGAGTCATCGGGTGCCATTGCCACAAGGCAAGAGCCGCCGACAGCGGCAACGAAAACAGCGAAGTCCACATCAGGGTCGTGACGACTGTCTGCCTCGCGGGAATCTTCCGCGCCAAAATGTTAAACAGGGCTAACGTCATCGCTGTCCCGAGCGCAAACAGGGCTGACCAGTGAAATTGCGAAGGACGCAGTACCACCAACACGCCAATAAACCCCAATACCGTCGCCACGATTTTGCCCAGTCCGGGTGTTTCTTTAAGCAATACGATTGACAGCGGCAGCATCAGCAATGGCGCGGCGTAAAACACCGCATTCGCGGTCGCCAGCGGCAAATAGGTAATCGCAACCAACATGCAGCCACTGCCGATTAATACCAGGTGTGCGCGTAATGTGGTCACGCCTGGATTCAGCAATGCGCGCTGCGCGCGAGGTTGTCGCCACCACAAGGGTAGAATGACTACTAATGAAATCAACTGGCGCAAAAACATATATTGAAAGGGCGACACTTCCCCATCAAGCAGCTTGACCGCGACATCCGAGAGTGACGCCGCCAGATTGCCCAGAACCAATAACCACAGTGCCAGGGTATGAGGAGTCATGCGCCGCGCTTCATGTCCACATGCGCAATGCCATCTTCGAGATAGGTGGATGAGGTGCGTACAAAACCGTGACGGGCATAAAACTCCGACAGATGCTCCTGTGCGCCGATCTCAATTGCATGATTGGGCCACAAGCTTTGGCATTGCTCGAGTGCTTCGCGAATCAGTTGATGGCCAAGACCATCTCCGCGGGCGGTCTGCAATGTCGCGACACGGCCGATACTGACGCTGGGGTAGCTGACTCCGGGTGGTAGAAGACGAGAACAGGCGATCAACTGCCCATTTCGGTAGCCAAGCAGATGCTTGACGCCTTCGGCAATGTCTTTGTTGTCGAGTTCCGGATAGGGACAGGTTTGTTCAACAACGAACACGTCGACCCGCAGTTTAAGCAGTTCGTACAGTTGGTGGTTGGTGAGTTCAGAAAAAGAAAGGCATTGCCAGGTTACCATGCGTCACTCCTTAGGATGGTTAGCGCTTTACTCTAGCAGCGCACTCCGGCTTCAGCATTAACAAAAGTTAAGCGTCGGCAGCAAAAAAATTAAATCAATATTCACTGGTGCTGACGATTAAAATAACGATAATAGCCGCTCGTTTTTTCGTCTGACCTAAGGACACTCCCTTGAACCCAACATCTTTTGCTGCTTTGAACCTCAAGCCAGAACTGCTCTCAAACCTCGATACCATGGGGTTTACTCATATGACGCCGATTCAGGCGCAATCTCTGCCAGCAATCCTCAACGGTCAGGATGTGATTGGTCAGGGGAAAACCGGCTCAGGTAAAACCGCAGCGTTTGGTCTGGGCGTGTTGCAAAACCTCAACGTGAAGCGTTTTCGTGTGCAGTCACTGGTGCTGTGTCCGACTCGTGAGCTGGCCGATCAGGTCGCCACCGATATTCGCACGCTCGGGCGCGCGATTCACAACATCAAAGTGCTGACACTGTGTGGCGGAATGCCGATGGGGCCTCAGATTGGTTCGCTGGAGCACGGCGCGCACATTCTGGTAGGTACACCGGGGCGTATTCTGGATCACCTGTCCAAAGGACGTATCGACCTGTCAGAACTTAACACTCTGGTACTCGACGAAGCGGATCGTATGCTGGAGATGGGTTTTCAGGAAGCGCTGGATGCGATCATCGCCGAAGCGCCAAAACAGCGTCAGACACTGCTGTTCAGTGCTACCTATCCGCAAGCGATTCAAGAGATCGCTCAATCGGTGACCCACGATTCGCTGATGATCAAAGTGGCCTCGACACATGAAGCATCGAGTATTCGCCAACAGTTCTACAAAGTAGAAGGCACGGAAGCGCGTGATGAAGCGCTGGCGACACTGCTGCTGAATCACCAACCGGAATCGGCGGTGGTGTTCTGTAACACTAAACGTGAAGTGCAGAGCGTGGCCGATGAGCTGCACCACAAAGGCTTCAGTGTGATTGAACTGCATGGTGATATGGAACAGCGCGAGCGCGATCAGGCGCTGGTGCAGTTTGCCAACAAGAGTATCTCAATTCTGGTCGCCACGGATGTTGCGGCGCGTGGTCTGGATGTCGACAACCTGGACGCGGTATTTAACTTCGAACTGTCTCGCGATCCGGAAGTGCACGTACACCGCATCGGCCGTACCGGTCGCGCGGGCAGTAAAGGTCTGGCGATCAGTTTCTTCAGCGATAAAGAGATGTATCGCATCGCGCAGATCGAAGAGTACATGGACATCGTGGTGTCACCAGCTGAACTGCCTGCACCGGTGAAAGGTGTCGCGCCATACCGTTCGAACATGGTGACGATTCAGATCGACGGCGGTAAGAAACAGAAAGTGCGCCCGGGTGATATTCTTGGCGCGCTGACCAGCGATGGCAGCCTGATGGCGGATCAGATCGGTAAGATCAACTTGTTCCAGATGCGCGCCTATGTCGCGGTGCAAAAGAGCGTGGCTAAAGTGGCGCTGGAAAAACTCAGCAACGGCAAAATGAAAGGCCGTCAGTTCCGCGCCCGTTACATCAAATAAGCATCACTCGTTTCTCAGCCGGGCTTTGATTCGGCTGAGACTGATGGGCGTGATCCCCAGATAGGCGGCGATGTGGGTGTCGCTGACGCGCGGAATCAATTCCGGAAACTGCTGACACATCACCTGATAACGCTGTTCTGGGCGATAGAGCAACATAAACCGTTCTTTGTTTTCCTTGTGCATCAGCTGCGCTTCCAGCAGCTTGATATACAACGGATGAAAGCGTTGACGCCATTGGTGCAGATACTCAATCGGTAAGCACAGCAGCGTGACCGGCGTGAGACTCTCGAGCAGATACGGCGACGGAGCACGGTGAATCAGGCTTTCAAAACCAATGATCCAATCCTGTTCCCAGTAAAACTCCTTACTGAACTCCTTGCCTTCTGGCGTCAGGTAGCTGGCGTGGCAAATTCCCTTACAGATGAAGTAAAAATGCGTCGGGTTTTCCCCCTGATTGACCAGAATATGGCGTGTCGGCAGCTCCAGCGGTGTCGCGGCTGCCAGCAGTTCGGCTGTCTCGTCGCTGCTAAAACCGTGTTCGCTCATCAACTGATGAAACTGCTGCTGAATGTCTGTCTCGGCGAATGACATGCCGGTTTGCTCCCATAAAAAAGCCGCAGCACATGCTGCGGCTGATACTGTACTCAATATCGGGTTACTTTTGTAGATCGATACGGTACACCGCAAAGCCCACCTCATCGGTGGCCACTTTACTCATCGGATACTGGCCTTTATCGGCAATAAACTGCGCCGCTTTGTCACTCGGTGAGGTCTCAAAACGAATGTCGAGTTTATGCGTGCTGTGGATGGGCGCAAATGACCAGTTGTTGTCCGCACTTGGCGTCACTTGTCCTTGTTCTTTGCTGACACGCGAAATGTAATCGGCGACCACAGTTCGGTTCTCGTCCGGAGAATCAAACGCGATGAACTCACTACCCGTGCCTGGGAACTTGTTGCTGTAGGCGCGGTAGTTATTGGTCGCGATCAGGAAGGTTTGATCATCACGAATCGCTTGGCCCTGATAGGTCAGATTGACGATACGCTGCGCATTCGGATGGGTTACCTTGCATTCGCCATCGTATTTGGCTGGCTGAGTTACATCAATCTGATAGTTCACGCCATCGAGTACATCAAAGTTGTAGGTACGGAAACCATCCCAGTTGATCAGCGATTGCGGTTGCTCAGAATTCACGTCGATCTGATTGAATTGTCCCGCAGAACATTCCAGCCACTCTTTGACCTCTTTACCGGACACCTTCATTGTCACCAGCGTATTCGGGTAAAGGTAAAGGTCGGCGGCGTTGCGGAATGTCAGCTCGCCTGATTCCACTTCGGTAAAGTTAGAAGGATCGTTTTTGCGTCCACCGACTTTAAATGGCGCGGCGGCAGACAGTACTGGCAGACCATCCAGATTCGGGTCGCCCTGAATGAAGCGTTCGACGTAATCTTTCTGCGCCAGGTTGACGATTTGAATCGTCGGATCGTCCTGTACCAGTGCCAGATAGCTGTACATCACATCGTTGGCTTGTCCGATCGGCTGGTTGACGAAGTCACGCGTGCCTTTGTGATCGGCTTCCAGCGCTTTAACGATGCCCTTGTCGGCATCAACCAGCGGTTGGTTGTGCGCTTTATCGAAGATAGGGCGCGCTTCTGACTGACCATGCGTTACTACCCACTGGCCGCCTTTTTGTTCCAGCGTCAAATCCATAACCCCGACATGGCTGCCCCAGCGACCCGGCATCACGGCGGTCACGCCGTTAATCGTGCCTTGCGTGATGTCAGCCCCTGGCAGAGAGGAGAAGTCTTTACCCGGGAACACCGCGTGTGAGTGACCAAAGGCAATGGCATCAATACCCGGTACCTGCGTGAGGTAGTAAACCGAGTTTTCCGCGCCCAGTTTGTATGGGTCGGAAGAGACGCCAGAGTGAGGAATGGCCACAATCACATCCGCGCCCTGAGCGCGCATTTCCGGCACCAGCTTTTCGGCGGTGGCTTTGATGTCTTTGGCAATCACTTTGCCGTCAAGGTTCTTCTTATCCCACACCAGAATTTGCGGTGGCACAAAACCGATGTAACCGACTTTAACTTGATGCGCCTTGCCATCGGTGTCTTTAAAGGTGTGCGTTTTGATCAGATACGGCTTAAAGAAGTGCTCGCCTGATTTTGCGTCGTAGACGTTGGCGTTGATGTAGGGGAAGTTCGCATCGTTGATCGTTTCGAGCAGAAATTTCAGCCCGTAGTTGAATTCGTGGTTACCGATGTTGCCCACATCGTAGCTGAGCTGATTCATCGCTTTGTAGGCTGGATGGACTTCGCCCGGCTTAATGCCTTTGGCCGCCATGTAATCGCCCATCGGGCTGCCCTGAATCAAATCGCCGTTATCCACCAGAATGCTGTTGGCGGCTTCGCTGCGCGCTTCTTTGACCAGACTGGCCGCTCGCGCCAGACCAATCTGTTGCGATGGTTTGTCTTTGTAGTAATCGTAATCCATCAGGTTAGTGTGGATGTCGGTGGTTTCGATAATGCGAAGTTTGATCGTTTCTGCCATCGCCGGGCCAGCTAACGTCAGCAGGCCGCCGAGAATGGCGACAGATAATGGTTTGATTGCCGCTGTCATGGTGCGCTCCAATCGGGTTGAGGGAAGTCAATAACTCGATAAATGTAACAAATAGTGATGAAACAATGACTTCAATGGATAGTGAAATGTGATTTTAAGCACCTTATTGCGTACAGAAAGCGAGATTTTCCGGACCGTTCGCGCACTTCTTATTCACACCTTACCCGCTATTTTTGCCCCCTCAATGCTTCAACTGTGCCAATCCTATATCAGTTTTTCGAATAAAAAATGAAATTTTAGAATTTCAGGTAATAAAAGGAACTGCCCATAATGCAATCATCAATCGGGTAAGGGATGACAAAACATGGCGGGTTCACAAACAGTGTCAACGCTGACAACAGCAGCTCCACGCTTAGTGACGGTCGATGGCGGCGCACACAACCAGACATGGTCCAAGATTGCCCGCAGCCAACTGCAGCCGGGAGAAGTGGCACTGGTGGGTGCCGGGCCGGGTGATCCGGAGCTGCTGACGGTGAAAGCGCTCAGCTATCTGCAACAGGCGGATGTGGTGCTGTTTGACTACCTGGTGTCTGACGACATTATGGCCCTGATCCCAAGTGACACCATTCTGGTGTGTGTGGGTAAACGCGCGGGTCATCACAGCGTGCCGCAGGAAAAAACCAACCAGTTGCTGGTCGATTTTGCCAAGCAAGGCCACCGTGTGGTGCGCATCAAAGGCGGCGATCCTTTTATGTTTGGTCGTGGCGGTGAGGAGCTGGAAGTGCTGTTTGATGCTGGTGTTCAGTTTCAGGTTATTCCGGGCATTACTGCCGCTGCTGGTGCAACGGCTTATGCCGGTATTCCGCTGACCCACCGTGATTACGCGCAGTCCGCGCTGTTTGTCACTGGTCATTTGAAAGCCGAAGCCGCCGATATGGACTGGTCAACGCTCGCTCGCAGTCAACAGACGCTGGTGATTTATATGGGGCTGATGAAATCGAGCACCATCGCCACGCAGCTAATTGAACATGGCCGTAACGCCAGTACGCCGATTGCGATCATCGAACGTGGCACGCAGTCAACGCAGAAAGTTTTTCGCGGCGCACTCAGTGAGTTACCTCAGTTAGCGGCACATGCTCAGTCGCCGTCACTGATTGTCATTGGTGAAGTCGTGACGCTGGCCGACAAACTGGCCTGGTTTGGTGACAACACCAACCCGTCAGCTCAATACCAATACGCATAACCCAATTATTCAAATTGCGAGACCCGGTCGCGGGTCTTTCAAGCCAACAGGCAGCTAAAAGGAAGCACGCAAAATGGATCAACAACGCTTAACCCATTTAAAACAGCTTGAGGCAGAAAGTATCCACATCATTCGTGAAGTGGCTGCGGAATTTGCCAATCCAGTCATGATGTATTCGATCGGTAAAGACTCTTCGGTCATGTTGCATCTGGCGCGTAAAGCGTTTTATCCGGGCAAGATCCCATTCCCCTTGTTACACGTCGATACCGACTGGAAATTCCGCGACATGATCGCGTTCCGTGACGCGACAGCGAAGAAATACGGTTTCGAGCTGCTGGTGCATAAAAACCCGGAAGGGATGGCGATGGGTATCAACCCGTTTGATCACGGCTCTTCGAAGCACACCGACATCATGAAAACTCAGGGTCTGAAACAGGCGTTGAACAAGTTCGGTTTTGATGCGGCCTTCGGTGGCGCGCGCCGCGACGAAGAAAAATCTCGTGCGAAAGAGCGTGTCTACTCATTCCGCGATAAGAATCACACCTGGGACCCGAAAAACCAGCGTCCTGAGCTGTGGAAAACCTACAACGGCCAGATCAACAAAGGCGAAAGCATTCGTGTGTTCCCACTGTCGAACTGGACCGAACTGGATATCTGGCAATACATCTACTTAGAAGGCATCGAAATTGTACCGCTGTATCTGTCGGACGTGCGTCCGGTGGTCGAGCGTGACGGCATGCTGATCATGGTGGATGACGACCGCATGAAGCTGCAACCAGGCGAAAAGATTGAACATAAGAGCGTACGCTTTCGTACTCTCGGTTGCTACCCACTGACTGGCGCAATTGAATCGAACGCCAAAACACTACCGGAAATCATCGAAGAGATGCTGGTGGCGACGTCGAGTGAGCGTCAAGGCCGAGCGATCGACCACGATCAGTCTGGATCGATGGAACTGAAAAAACGTCAAGGTTACTTCTAAGGGTCTAAGGAAAGAAAATGAATAGTGCAGTTCAAGCTCAACTTGCTGAGCTAGGTATTGAAGGTTACCTCAATCAACACCAACACAAATCGCTACTTCGCTTCCTCACCTGTGGCTCGGTAGACGATGGTAAAAGTACACTGATTGGTCGTCTGCTTCACGACTCAAAACAGATTTATGAAGATCAACTGGCCGCGGTGCATTCCGACAGCCAACGTGTTGGCACCACGGGTGAGCGCCCGGACTTAGCGCTGCTGGTCGATGGCCTGCAAGCCGAACGCGAACAGGGCATCACCATTGATGTTGCGTACCGTTACTTCTCGACGCAGAAGCGCAAATTCATCATTGCCGATACGCCGGGACACGAACAGTACACCCGTAACATGGCGACGGGTGCCTCGACTTGTGATCTGGCGGTGATCCTGATTGATGCGCGCAAAGGCGTGCTGGATCAAACGCGTCGTCACTCGTTCATCTCGAACTTGCTGGGGCTGAAACACTTCGTGGTAGCGGTCAACAAGATGGACCTGGTTGAATACTCGCAAGCGCGTTTTGAAGAGATTCGTGCCGAGTACCTTGAGTTTTCTAAACACCTGCACGGCGATATCGACATTCAGATCATTCCGCTGTCGGCGCTGGAAGGCGACAACGTGGTAGATAAAAGCGCGCACATGGACTGGTATCAAGGTCCGTCACTGCTCGAGTTGCTGGAAACCGTCGATGTTGATCAGGAAAAAGGCAGCGGCGAGTTCCGTTTCCCGGTGCAGTACGTCAACCGTCCAAACCTCGATTTCCGCGGTTTTGCTGGCACGATCTCGTCGGGTTCAGTCAAAGTGGGCGATAAGATCAAAGCACTGCCGTCAGGCAAAACCTCCACAGTCGCTCGCATCGTGACGTTTGATGGCGATCTGCAACAAGCGCGCGCTGGCCTGGCGGTGACGCTGACGCTGGCGGATGAAATTGACATCAGCCGCGGCGATCTGATTGTGCTGGAGCAGGATCAGGTTGAAAGCACCAATCATCTGCTGGCCGATGTGGTGTGGATGACGGAGCAACCGCTTCAACCGGGCCGTGATTACGATGTGAAGATCGCCGGTAAGAAGACGGTCGGTCAGGTTTCAGCGATTCGTCACCAATACGACATCAACAATCTGTCGACTTATCAGGCAGCAGAACTGCCACTGAACGGCATTGGTCTGTGTGAGTGGACGTTCAATCAGTCTGTCGCACTGGACAAATATCTCGACTGCGCAGACACCGGTGGTTTCATCATCATCGACCGTCTGACCAACGTCACCGTTGGCGCAGGCCTGGTGCGTGACAGTCTGCAAAGCGTGGCGCAAGCCGAAGGTCAATTCTCTGCGTTTGAAGTTGAACTCAACGCGCTGATCCGTAAGCACTTCCCACACTGGGATGCCAAGGATTTGAGTCAATTGCTTAAGTAATAAGTGATGGAGGGTGGGTCACCACCCTCGTGTTGAGGGATGTGTTATGTGGGAACAAGGGCTGGTACTGGCGATTCTGCTGGGCATCGTGACCTGTCTGCTGGTCACGCGAATTAAGCCGAGTTTCATTTTTGCTGGCGCGGCGTTTGTGGCGTTTATGTCCGGCATGATGGATGTGAACGCGCTGGCGTCGAACTTCACCAACACCTCTCTGCTGACTCTGGTTTTGTTGATCTTAGCGTCCAGCGCGTTGGAAAAAACGCGTTTGGTAAGCTGGGTGAGCCGCAATATTTCAGAAGGCAACTTGGGCACCGTGGTGGCCAAACTGGGCTTGTCGACCGCGTTTCTCTCGTCATTCACGAATAACACCGCGGTGGTGGTGTCGCTGATTGGCGCGATCAAACGCAATCAACAGCATGCGCCGTCGAAGTTATTGATCCCGCTGTCGTACACCGCGATCTTTGGAGGCACGCTGACGTTGATCGGCACCTCAACCAATCTGATCATCAACAGCTTTGTCGAAGATGCCGGACTGCCAAGCCTCAACTTTTTCGCGCCCTCGATGATCGGTCTGGCGGTGCTGGTGGGCGGGGTGATCATTTTGATCCCGCTGAGCTATCTGCTGCCCAGTTACGATGAACAGAATCAGGACGATCTGCCGTATTTCCTTGAAGCGATTGTCGAGCCGGGCTCGCCGTTGGTCGGACACAGTATTGCCGAAAACAATCTGCGCGCATTGCGTAAGCTGTTTCTCGCCGAAGTGATTCGCGATGGTGAAAGTGTGCCGTCGGTCGGTCCGGATTTCGTATTGCAGGCGCGCGATCGTCTGCTGTTCTGTGGCGATGTAGAAAGTGTCTCGACGCTGCAGGAAATTCAGGGTCTGACGCTGTTTGGTCAGCATCACCTTAACGGCCAGAACTTCGTTGAAGTGGTTGTCAGCTCCTCGGCAAGCTTCTGCAACAAAACCCTCAAATCGAGCCGTTTCCGCGACCGTTTTGATGCGGTGGTGGTGGCGATTCGTCGTGGGCATGAACGGCTGGAAGGCGGGCTGGGCAATATTACGCTGACCGCAGGTGACACACTGGTGTTGGTGCCGGGCAAACGCTTTGATGCGCAGCGCCGTGCCAACAGCCGCGAGTTTGTGCTGATCAACGATCTGGATTCCAGCGCCAAACTTGATACCAGTAAATCCACTCTGGTGCTGGTGGGGTTTGCCGCTGTGATTGGCGCGTCGTTACTGGGGTTTGTGCCGATCATCAAAGGGCTATTGGCGTATCTGCTGCTGCTGTTTGTGTTTGGCATTGTGCAAATCAGTGAGCTACGTCGCCGTTTCCCGGTCGACATCGTGGTGATCGTCGGCTCGGCGTTGTCGATTGCGCAGTTGATGATTTCGTCCGGCTTATCCGAGCGCATGGGCCAAATGTTTATTCAGGCCTTTAATGGCTGGGGTGTCTTCGGCGCGCTGGTGGCGACCTATCTGGTCACTCTGGTACTGACGGAACTTATTACCAACAACGCGGCGGCGGCGCTGGCATTTCCGATTGGCTACAGCATGGCTGTGGGCTATGGCGTGGATCCGATGCCGTTCATCATGGCGGTGCTGTTTGGCGCCAGCGCGAGTTTTATCTCGCCCTACGGTTATCAGACCAATCTGTTGGTGTACAGCGTGGGCAATTACAAACTGAGTGATTATGTGCGAGTCGGCATTCCGATTTCGCTGGTTTACTCAACGTTGGTGTTGACGCTGATCCCGGTATTTTTTCCGTTTTAATTTTTAAAATCTGTGCAAAAGGATGACATATGAGCACCGCATCGAATGTGAAAGACGACAACATCGTGTGGCATCAACACTCGGTTGATAAACACTTTCGCGCTGAGCTGAAAAAGCAGAAACCAGCGGTACTCTGGTTTACTGGCCTGTCTGGTGCGGGCAAGTCAACCGTGGCTGGCGCGCTGGAAAGCCGTCTGGCGACGCTGGGTTACCACACCTATCTGCTGGATGGCGACAATGTGCGTCACGGCCTGTGTAGTGATTTGGGTTTTTCTGAGCAGGATCGCCGCGAAAATATTCGCCGTATTGGTGAACTGACCAAACTGATGGCCGATGCAGGCCTGATTGTGCTGACGGCATTTATCTCGCCGCACCGCGCAGAGCGTCAGTTGGTGCGTGACTTGCTGCCGCAGGGAGAGTTCATCGAAGTGTTCGTCAATACGTCACTGGAGGTGTGTGAGCAGCGCGATCCGAAAGGGCTGTACAAGAAAGCTCGTGCCGGTGAGATCGCCAATTTTACCGGGATTGATTCTGCGTATGAAGCGCCGCTTAATCCGGAAATCGACCTGCTTGCCGGCGATGCCAGTATCGATGAGCTGGTGGCGCAGTGTGTGGCTGAGCTGAACGCGCGCGGCATCATTGCTCAGTAAATCCATGGACTTAAAGCGATAAACAAAAAGTCAGGCTAAGCCTGACTTTTTTGTCTCTGCGGTTTGCCATTACACCGTGTGGTGAATGGTCGACGCACTGGCTTCGGTGTGCACGGTAAATTTCTGGCTCAGCAGTGCCACCAGTTGATCGTAGTAGCCCATGTTCGGCTTGTTGCCGAGCAGGCGACACAGTTCATTGCCGGTAGGGGAGAAGCGGTAGTAGAGCAGACGCACGCCGCGCGAGTTGGCGTTGAGCGATAAATGCTTGCCCTGATAGCTCAGCGTCAGTGGCGGGTCGAGTTCAATTTCGCCGGATTCCAGTTCGGTGGCATGCAGCAGACCAAGCTCAATCAACACCAGCAAATTGGAGTAGGGCATCTGGTGGCTGCCGATATTCAGGGTGTTGGTCACCGCCCGCTTGCCAAAACTGAACAAGCTGTTTTGAATCTTCAGTCCGAACAGCAGTTTCAGGCTCTGGTCACTGCCAAAACTGCAAGCCAGCCCCGCCGCGCGTTGCAGAATCTGTGCTTCTTTGGGCGTCATGTCCTGCAGCACTTTTAGCGCTTTCATCGAGGTAAAGCCCGGGTTGGTCACTTCACGTTTGAGTACCTGAGCCCACAAGCGCTGCATGGACGAGTTGTGAATGTCCTGCGCCATGTCGAAAAAGCGGTACAGCCAGTCCTGATCCGGATCGCCGGCCGTCTCATTGCGACATGAGACATGGGCCAGACGCACAATCTGCTCCAGGTTCTTCTGACGCTGTTCTTTACGATCACGCTCGCGCTTCAACGCGCGGTCGAGCGGGGTTTTCTTCGGAGCTTCATTCAGCAGCAGAGCATCAACACCATGCTGCTGCGCGATACTAAAAATGCGGTTGGCGCTGTCTTTGACGTAATTGGATTTTCTTTCCTGCGATGAACCGGAAGTCGGCTCGTGATCAATCACTACAGGTTGTTTCGATTCGGCCATGTTTTACCAGCAGTTATGCTTTTCGGACATGGTTTAAAATGTACCCTGTCTGCCGTGTTGCCTCCAGCGAAACTCTTGGTTGCAGCGCACAAATTTGCGCTATGCCAAATGATAATAATTTGTTAAAATTGTTACCGCTGTTTGTGGGGGTGCCAATGAAATACGGGAAGGATATAAAGCTGCGCAAGCACCTATCGATTGCTCTACTATTCGTTGTTTATCTGGGAGTACTGACGTATCTCTCCAAGTACATCGTTTAGACAGCACAATCAATAGGTTACTTGGTTGTTAACACGATTTACATATCGTCGTATTCGGCGATCTCACTGCCTTCAATCACATAGCCTGTTTCCGCCAGATCCAAACTGACCGATTCCGTCTTGAGCGTCCCAATCACGTACACCACATCCCATAGCTCCTGCACTGGCGCACCTTTCGGGAATTTCACGTAAATAATCTGATTCGGTGGCGGTGGTGGCACATGAATGCAGGCACCAAAATACGGCACCAATAAAAATTCCGTGACGGTATTTTCATCCCCTTCCAATGGGATCACAAAGCCGGGAATTTTTACCGTGCTGCCATTAAGTTCAGAACGCACATGGCCGATTTTGGATTGCTTGGCTGGTGCGCTGCCGTTGTGATCCGGCATCGGCATGCCCTGCTGATCAAACAGATTGCGTTCGTTTTCCGGAATCAAATCGATCCAGTCCAGTTTCAAGACTTCATCACTGCTAAATGCAGGTGCCGCGACGACAGTCATTAGCATCAGGGCGGCGCTCGCCAGCCATTTTTTCATCTCTTTCCCCAGTTATTCAGGTTGTTTACAGTCGAATCGTCATGCCGTCGCTGAGCGACTGGCGATAGGCGCGCAGCGCGGGAATAAAGCCAATCACGATGCCAGCCGCTTGCACATAGCCGAGTAGCTGCCACTCATAACCGGACAGCGATTCCAGCTGCAGACGGATGCCATACTGACTTTCAATCAATGGTGCGGCGATCGCCAGCAGGGCATAGAGTCCGGCCAGCCCGAGCACGATGCCTGAGAATGTCAGTACACTGGCTTCACTCACCAACAGCGCGAATACATGCTGTGGCCGGGCACCCATGGCACGCAGAATCGACATTTCCCGTCGGCGCTCCTGCAAGCTGGTAAGCAGGCTGCTGAGCATGCCGAGCAGCCCGGCGACCACCACAAATACCGAGACCGCCATCAGCGCCTGTTCTGCCACCGACATCATGCCCCATAATTCATGCAGCGCGACCCCAGGCATAATGGCACTGAGCGGCTCTTTGCGATACTCATTGATCTGGCGTTGCAGTGCAAATGTCTGAATTTTGGATTTGAGACCAATCATCATCGCGGTGATCTGTTTGGGCTCGAACTGACGCTGCTCTAGCTGAGCGGCATCCGGAGTATTTCCCAGATGCGCTCCGGACTCCCAGCCAACGTGAATCGCTTCAATGGCACCAAGCGAAACATGAACGGTTTTGTCAACCGGGGTACCCGTTGGCGCCAGAATACCCACCACGGTAAAGGGCAGGTTGTCATGACGGGCAAAACCGACGTCACTGATACCATGAGCAATAATGATTTGGCTGCCAATGTGGTAACCCAATTGACGGGCAACATCGGCGCCCAGCACGGTTTCAAACAAACCGTTGAACTCGCGACCTTGAGAGAAAGTAAGTGGTTGCTTACTCCCATAGCGATAGTGTTCAAAGTAACTATGGTTGGTCCCCATCACACGGAAGCCTTTGTGCGAGTCGCCCAGTGAAATCGGAATCGCCCACTTCACGGCCGGATGAGTACTAAATTCCTGATAGCTTTTCCAGTCGATATTGTTGGTGGCATTACCAATGCGAAAGACCGAGTAGAGCAGCAGATTGACTTGTCCGCTGCGGCCACCCACGATCAGGTCGGTACCCGATATGGTGTTGGCAAAACTGCTTTTGGCCTGAGTACGAATGCGTTCTACACCCAGCAGCAGAATAACGGAAATGGCGACGGTCAGAACCGTCAGCAGCGCGGTCGTCTTGCGGTTGAGCAGGCTTTTCCAGGCCAGTTTGACGGTGACGCTCATAACATCCCTCGCGCACGGTTGAGAGTAGGTAAGTGAACACTGCGGCTGAACAAGCTTTCCAGTGTCGGGTCATGGCTGACAAACACCAAGGTAGAGCCGACACGGTTTGCCTCTTCCAGCAGCAACTCAATGAAAGCGCTGCGATTGTCGTAATCGAGTGACGAAGTCGGTTCATCGGCGATGATGAGATGGGGCTCGCCAATCAAGGCGCGCGCGGCGGCCACGCGCTGCTGTTGGCCAATACTCAGTTCTACAACTGGTTTTTCCAGCAGAGCTTGCGGCAAGTGTAGACGCGTCAGCAGTGCTTTAGCCCGCTCAGTTAAAGGCTCGTTGACTTTGCTGCGGCGCAGGGTCGAGAACTGGCACGGCAGAATAACGTTGTCGATCACTGACAGATAAGGCAACAGATTAAATTGCTGAAAGATATAGCCAATATGATCGGCGCGAAAGCGATCGCGGGCTCTGGCTTTTAGCTGACTCAAATCTTGTCCGAGCAGGCGCACTTCGCCGCTGCTGGCGGTATTGATGCCGGTCAGCAAGCTGAGCAGGGTGGATTTACCGCACCCGCTTGGGCCTTTGATAAACAGATGCTCTTTGGCTGCGACACTCAGCTGTTCGATATCTAATGTCGGGCTGTCGCTGTCTGGCCAGCGAAAAGTGACCTGATTGAGTTCGATCACCTGCTTGGCCGAATAGAGATGGAGTTCACTCATCACAGTTCCTTGCAAAATAGTCTCGGGTAAGTAAGTACTTACCCGAGAGGTCCATTACAGTGAAATTCGAGCCTGACCCGGACGCAGTTCCGTCGCCGTCTGTACGCTGTCGGTCAGCAGATTCACGTCCATTTCCTGGGTGTTCGGGAACAATTCAAACCAGTGACTATCGATTTGCTTCAGCTCAGTAATCTGATCGCAATGGTACTGATATTGTACTGTGAACGAACCGTGCTGGTGCTCGTCGTGATGCTCATGACCTTCATGCGCCTGTTCATGATCATCGTGGTGTTCATGGTCATCATGGCCTTGATGTTGCTCGTGGTCATGATCATCATGCTGGTCGTGGTCGTGGTCGTGGTCGTCCGCCCCACCCAATGTATGCTTGACGTTGGCCGTTTCCAGATGACAACGCGCACCGTCACTCAGGGTGAAAATCGCTTCGGCGTTGTTGAGGTTATCCAGCGCCTGATTGAGGCGTTGTGTCTGCTCATCTGTTTGCGGTGCGTGTTCAAAACCCACCACGTCAGCGCCTGGCGCGGTGATTTCAATCAAAAGATCCTGACCATCCTGAGCGATATTGAGTTCGACATGGCCATGGACATGGGCTTCGTGTTGGCGAAATTCTTCTTGAGCGAAAGCGCTGCCACACAGAGCGGCAGAAATGCTGAGTGCCAGCACAGGTTTAGTAAACATTGTTTGACTCCATAAATACTGAAATAGGTAATAGGCGCGCACAGCACGCGGAAATAGCAGTGATTTACAGAGTGGGCGGTGAGCGGGCCAGATAGGCCAGATAGAGCCGAGTAATGTTCAGCGTGGCCGCGACGGGCTGCAGATAATCGTGTTCGATCCACACCGGCAGTTCTGGCAGTGTAGCGGCAAGGCCGTGATGGGCACCGGAAAATAGCTGACAATGATGCTGCGTGTGATGCGATGGCGTGATATCCAGTTGATGTTCGACGTAAGCAAAATTGAGCCATAGCGTCAGCAGGATAGCCATTAAGGTGACTACCCGAGCATGCAGTCGCAGACTGTGCAGGCTATGGTTCATGGTGAATCCACTGGATGAAAAAAGAATTGTTATAGTATAACAATTAGACGTAGAGGCAAGTACGGATTGTGCCGTGAGCAGAGATTTCTCCTCACGGCATGAGAATTACAGGCTCTGTTTCACCAGGCCAAGTACTTGTTCGATTTCCGGTTCGCTGAGTGAACCTTCTTTAACAAACAGCACTTTCCCCGCTTTATCCTGAACGATAATTGCCGAGGATTCTTCCTGAAGATCCCAGCTTTTCGCAACTTTTCCGGCTTTATCCAACACGATAGAGGACCATGGGAACTCTTTCTTGCTGTCCTGAGCGGACGATTTCACGAATGAACCGGTTCCCCAAATTGCATCATCCTGGTTGATGATCGAGGTGGTTTGGTACTGCTCTTCTGGAAAGTGCGCGGCAGTGATGGCGGCCATCAGCGCGGCGTTCATCTCTTTCGCGCTGCTGCGTCCGGCAATCGCCTGAATGATGCGGACTTTGCCCGGCATTTGAGCACTGTTCCAGGGTTGGAAGGTGGTATCTTTGTTTTGCAGAACAACTTCCCCGTAACTATCGACTTCGACATTCGGCACCGATTGGCCGAGCTGAATGTTGTGAGCGAGAGCGAGGGTTGGAGAGCACGCCAGCATTAAGGCGATAAGTGTTTTATTTTTCATTGTTTTTGTTCCTTTGGTTGAGCACCCAAAGGTATAGCACAGAAAATGAGGTTGCGAAAAATTCAGGTTACAGGAATGTGGGTTCCGGCAACCTGAAGCATCAGAGCGGTTTACGCTAGGCTCGGCGGGAAGCACACACCAGTGCCGCCTAAGCCACAATAGCCTTGTGGATTTTTCGCCAGATATTGCTGGTGGTAGGTTTCCGCGAAGTAGTAAGGTCCCGCTGGCAGAATCTCAGTGGTGATCAGGTCGCGTTGGTGCTCTTCCAGCAGTGCCTGATAATCGGCTTTGCTCTGCTCGGCAATAGCCTGCTGCTCGTCGCTGTAGGTGTAAATTGCGGAGCGGTACTGAGTACCCAAATCGTTCCCCTGACGCATGCCTTGCGTCGGGTCATGGCGTTCCCAGAATGCGTGCAGCAGGGCGTTCAGTGACAGTACACTTGGGTTGTAGATGACGCGTACCACTTCGGTATGGCCAGTGCGTCCGGTACACACTTCTTCGTAAGTCGGGTTTGGCGTGTAGCCGCCTGCGTAACCAACTGACGTTGAGACTACGCCATCCAGTTGCCAGAACAGGCGTTCTGCGCCCCAGAAACAGCCCATGCCGATCAGAATTTCTTCCTGACCCGCCGCGGGTGCTGCCGAAAGACTGGTTTGATTGACGAAGTGAGTGTCTTCTACACTCATAGGAGTCGAGCGTCCTGGTAATGCCGTTTCAGCGGTGACCATCACTTGTTTGTCTAACATGATATTTCCTTTTTAATTCGCTGACTGTGTGACCATGAACAGAGAGACCGGATAATTGACTGTTTTCATACAGACTAAATTGCATATTGACGGTATGATTCTCAACTAGCTAAATCTTAACTGCTGTATAACGCCAATAATTAAGCATGAGACGAACCCCATTACCAGTGCTAATCTCGGCTTTATGCTTTTCTGCTGCTTCTTTCGCCGACGTGGATTTAACCATTAAAGGGCTGGAAGGCGGGCTGAAAGACAATGTCGATGCTTATCTCTCTTCTATACCCAAGAGCGACTACTCCACTCAGTTGCGCTTTCAGTCGCGTCTGGAGAAAACCATCACCGAGGCGCTCAATGCACTGGGCTACTACCACCCGCAATTTGACTTTGATGTCACCAAACCGAATCAGGCGATGACCCTGACGGTGGAGCCGGGGGAAGTGGTGCGTCTTAAGCTGGTGGACATCGTGATCACAGGCGAAGCGGAGAGCGACAAAGACTTTCAGCGCCTGATTCGCCGCAGCGGTCTGACGGTTGGTGAGCCGCTCAATCATGGTCAGTACGACAGCTTGAAATCGGGTCTGCGCAACTTGGCGCTGCAAAAAGGCTATTTTGATGGCGAGTACATCGTCAGCAAACTTGAAGTCGCGCCAGAGCTCAATGAAGCGTTTGTGCGTCTGCATTATGCCAGTGGCATTCGTTATCATTTTGGCGCCACGACGATTACCGGCAGCCAGATCTACGAAAACCGTGTGCGCTCGTTGCAACCGTTCCAACAAGGCGACCCGTATCTGGTTTCGCAGGTGGGGCTGTTTAACCAGAACCTCTCGAATACCGATTGGTTCTCGTCTGTGTTGGTTGAACCCGATCTCAGCCAGTTGACTAATGGCCGCGAGCTGCCGATGAATGTTTCATTGGCGCCGCAATCGCGTAACCAGCTCGAAACGGGTATCGGTTATTCGACCGACGTCGGGGTGCGTGGCTCACTCAAGTGGAAAAAACCGTGGGTAAATGAACGCGGCCACAGTTTTGACAGCAGCTTTTCCATTTCCGCACCAGAGCAGAGCATTACCGCTGGCTACAAGATTCCGCTCGAAGACGTATTGCATGAGTACTATCGTATTCAATACGGGATGAAGCACGTCGATAATCGTGATACGAAAAGTATCGAATCCAACTTGGCACTGGAACGTCACTGGTTGCTGGATAATGGCTGGCACCGTACCGTATTTGTTCGCTATCTGATTGAAGACTATGAGCAGGGTATACAGGACGA
>ERZ1673961.326-NODE-326-length-21321-cov-8.606226_pt1 | contig 21321 bp, 15 predicted proteins | sample MGYA00580189_ERZ1673961 | MGnify/ENA primary metagenome ERZ1673961 (study PRJEB41334, sample SAMN05608105) | rock metagenome | biome: terrestrial subsurface; feature: shale formation; material: shale | place: USA: Pennsylvania ... | reverse complement strand
TTGTCGAATCTTTTCCAGTGTCGGAGTGATGGTTTCGATCTCTTCACGACCTAAACAACCATCTTCTCCCGCATGTGGGTTAAGCCCGCAAACATAGATGTTTGGTTGCTTGATGGCAAATTTTTCAACGAGGTCTTTATGAAGAATATCGATGATTTTCTCTAATCGCTCTTCAGTGACGGCTTTTGACACATACGCCAAAGGAATATGTGTGGTTACCAGCGCAACACGCAGTCCTTCCGTCGCCAGCATCATCACAACTAACGGCGTATTAGACTTCTCGGCAAAGAATTCAGTATGTCCACTGAATGCAACGCCAGAGCGATTGATCACCCCCTTATGAACAGGGCCGGTGACAATAGCATCAAATTCGTCATTCATACAGCCTAAAGCGGCTCTTTCTAGCGTTTTTAATACATAGTGGCCATTCGCTTCATTGAGCTGGCCAGCAACCGCGCTTTCTGATATTTCAACATGATCAACGATAAGCGTGCCGGCTTTCTGTGCTTGTGGCGCTTCTTCTGGATTATAATCAGAGAGTTGGACATCGATACCAAGTAATTTGGCTCGTTCCATTAACATGTTCTTATCTGCGCAGACGACGATTTGGTGTGCCCAGTCTTCTTTTGAGAGAGCAAGCACCAGGTCAGGGCCGATACCCGCAGGTTCCCCTGCGGTCACGACAATTCTGCGGACTAAATTAGTTGTCATTGCTGTCATCCACGATTTCAACAAACGCACTTGCACGCAGTTCCTGCATCCATGCGCCTGCTTCTTCATTAAACTTACGGTTGAAGAGAATGCGGTAAGCTTTATTCTTCAATGCAGAGTCAGTACGGTCAACCTGACGGCGGTCCAATACTTCTACGATATGCCAGCCGTGAACGGTTTTGAATGGTTCACTGATCGAACCCACTGGTAGTGTTTCTACCTGATGTTTAAATTCAGGTACGTAAAGGTCCGGAGTTTGGTAACCAAGTTCACCGTTCTGAGCAGCTGAGCCAGGGTCTTGGCTGTATTGAGACGCTAGCTGAGCAAACGTTGCTTCGCCTGCTTTAATGCGACGAGCATATTCATTTAATTGTTTTTTAGCACCGTCATCACTCAGGATAACCGTTGGTTTGATCAGGATGTGGCGTGCGTTAACTTCCGTTACTGCAACAGTTTCCAGACCTTTTACATCGTCAATTTTCAGGATATGGAAACCAACACCACTACGGAATGGACCGATGATGCTGCCTTTGTTCTGCATATTGATTTGGTCGGCAAAGATGGTTGGCATTTCCTCTTTGCGCATCCAGCCCCAGTCACCACCTTGCAAGGCTTTTGGCCCTTTAGAGTAGGTGTAAGCCATTTCAGTGAAATCAGCGCCGTCATTGAGTTTTTTGGCCAGCGCTTTTGCTTCTGCTTCTACTGCCGACTTTTCTTGATCATCAGAGAAGCGCAGTTGGATATGGCTGATTTTGTATTGAACCGTGGCGTTAGTTTCTTGTGATAACTGTTCTGAAAGGCTGTCTACTTCCGCAGGCAGAATGTTTACACGACGACGCACAAGCGCGTTACGTGCTTCTGACGCTGCAATTTCCTTACGGATTTGCTCGCGGAATTCTGTGTAACTTAGCCCTTCGCTTGCAATCGATGCCGTTAGTTGCTCCACACTTTGATTGTTGTTGCGTGCAATTTCTGCAATTGCTTGGTTAAGGCGGCTATCGTCGATACGAACGCCGATACGATCCGCTTCCTGGCCTTGAAGCGTATCAAGAATCAGTTTTTCTACTACTTGATCATGCAGAACCTGGGCAGAAGGTAGGCTTTTACCACTTTGGCGAGCATTGGCTTGTAGCGTTTTTAGTGCTGTGTCGATATCACTTTGTAGAATGACACCGTCATTAACGATAACAGCAACCTTATCAAGCTCTACTGGTGCTGCAACGGCTCCGCAAGAGAGTAGGGTCGTAAATAAGATTGATTTCCAAATTTTCATTTAAAATTCCGTCAGTATTTTTAATTAGTGTCTTATTTACTCTAAGACGCTTAATTCGATTAATTGTTCAGATAGAATGGGCGACCATATTTGATTGTGTTATCTGAGCCTTCCAATTCTTTGGCAGCAGTGCCGTTGGTTTGGTTGGTGGCAAACCCTTGAATACCGACGCTAACACTGAAGTTGCTTTCGTATTCTGCTGATGCCCCTGAGCCGCCGATAATCTGGTCTTCCCAGCCTAACAGTTGGTTAGAGTAGGTTAAACCGATATACCAACAATCAGATTGATAGCGTAAGCCTGCTAGCCATTCTAAGTCGTTATTTTCATTTAGGTCATAGTAGTACTGACCACTGGCGGACCAGTTCTGGTTGAATTCGTAAGCGGCAACAATACCTGCCTGAGAAATACCTTTACGAGTAATGGTGTCCAGGTTTTCGAGAATGATCGTATCTTCAATGTATTCACGAGTGACATAACGGTAGTTACTTTGAATAAAGCCGCCGTCGAACTGGTACTCTAACGTGCTGTTCGCAAGTTGCATTGAGCCTAGGTCGATGTCGTACTGAATACCGCCATGATAGAACACGGAATCGTTGTAGTTGAAATCAGCTTCAATCGCCCAAGACGAATAGTTTGTTGTTTCATCTGGATCGGTTGGGTTGTTGCTCAGCTTGGTCTTTTTATCAAAGTAGTAGATTTGACCAAACGAAATATTGAGACGTTCTTTATAATCGTCATCAAAGAAACGTGTGCTCGCACCGTAGCTTAGCTGGTTTGCGGATGCGATCTTATCAATACTACTGTATTTACGGCTACGGAATAGACCGTAGTAATCGGTTTGCAGCAACGTTGTATCGTAGTTGTAGATATTGGTTTGATCTTCTTTCGGTACGTACAAGTACTGGACCTGCGGTTCCAGAGTTTGGGTGTAACCTTCGACCCAACTGGTATCACGTTCAAGGTAAATCTGCGCATTACTACGGAACTCTGGAATCACACGAGACACTTTTTCATCCAGCTGAAGCTCTAGATCAGAGTCGGTAAGACCATTTAAGTCTTGTGAGTAGTAAGTCGCAAGTACGCGTGCTTCTGTGGTCCAGGCCGACCAAGAGTTTGACAGTGGGATAGTAAAGCCTGGCTCGATATGAAAGCGAGTTGCATCAGGTTTTGCGTTATCACTGGTGTCAAAGCGGCTAAGTTGGCTTTTAACATCAAAGTTCAGGTAATTTCCCCACACTGGCGTGTAGTAGTTTAACGCTAACTGAGGCATCAAACGGTAAGGTTTGTTTTCTTCTTGCAACAAGACCTGGAAGTCTCGAACCGTTAATGAAGCGTCCCAGAAATCTGAACGGTACTGGACTTCTCCTTCTTGCATCAGTTGACCGTCTTCACGGTTACCGATATCAGAGTCGAGATCCAGGAAGTAATCGATATCGCTCACTTCTGAGTAATCGACATCGACAACCCAATGCTTGTCGATAATGCCTTCATGCTTAAACTGGTAGCCCCAGCGCGTTTCATCGGCATACTTTCTGTCTGAATTTAGGTATTCGCCTTTGATTTCACCTTCTCCCCAACCATCGGTTAGATAGCGGAAATCGGTGTCGAATTTGGTACCACGTTGCTGCATGTAGAGCGTGGTCAGGGTCATATCGTATTGAGGTGCAATGTTCCAGTAGAATGGCACTTCTACTTCCATACCATCGCTAGAACCGTACGATAGAGAAGGGAATAGCAGACCCGATTTACGTGTATTACCAATTGGCATCGTCAGGTAAGGGACGTAGAAGATTGGAACATCTAACACTTCAAAACGAGGGTGGTGCAGTGTTGCCGTCTCTTCATCCTGGTCAACATCGATACCCGATGCAACCAGACGCCAAGAGTTATCCCCCTGAGGGCAGGAGGTAATAGAACCGTCTTCCAGTTCATAAATCGACTGGCCAGTACGCGCAATATAAGCTGCTGTGCCTCGGCCTTGTTGGCAAATGAAGTGGTAGTCTGTGTTCTCGAGAGAGAAAGTGTCTTGATCAATATCGCTGGTCACACGATCCGATCGGGCTTCGACCTGACCATCATTGAAGGTGACATTACCTTCAGCAACCACGACGTTGTCTTGTTGGTGTAGCGTTACGCTATCTGCGGTGATTTTCTTTTGACCTTGCGTGACTTGGACGTTACCAGAATATTGTGCTTTATCGCCACTAATGGCTTGCAGTCTGTCAGCTTCGACTACTACGGGTGCATTTAAAGCGTCCTGCTCACCACTCGTTTCGACCAAACATTGATCTGTGGCGGGCATTTCCTGCACACTATCATGGATATTCGCGTCAGCTTGAGTGGTAGGTACAAACAAGGCGGTGCTGATAGAGGCCGCTAAAAATGTGCGGGAAAAATGTTGCATTGAATCGAACTTTCCTGTGTCACTGTTATACCAATCGTAGTAAATAACTACTCACTTACTTACGGTAATTGATATTACTCGATGGCTATAGGGCTCGTTGTACCCTAGCGTAATAGCCAAATGAATCAACTACTATCGTCGTAAATGTCCCAGCTCATTGACTCGCTGTGGCATAATCGAGATAAAGTAGCTGCAAAGATAAGCAGGCGAATGGCCTAGCCGAAATAAAACTAATTCCATTATCATAAAGGAAATCGTTGCATACGGCACTATAAGACCGCTTTCGTCGATAAAAATTCATTGATAGAGAACACATAATGCATATTTTTGGCAAAATATTAGGTGCCTTTTTTGGCTTGTTACTTGGCGGGCCACTCGGCTTGCTATTTGGCTTATTTGTTGGCCATCAGTTTGATAAAGCACGCCGTTTGAGTCAGGCGGGGTTCTCTACTGGTGGGTTCGGAAAAGGACCGAGTCAGGCGCAACGTCAGGAAGAATTTTTCAAAGCGGCCTTTGCGGTCATGGGACACGTGGCAAAATCGAAAGGTCAGGTCACTAAAGAAGAGATTCAGCTTGCGTCCGCAATGATGGACCGCATGAACCTGCATGGTGAACAGCGCCGCGCAGCACAAGACGCATTTCGTGAAGGTAAGGAAAGTGATTTCCCGCTGGAAGAGGTGTTGGTTAGGGTTAAGATCTCGACTGCGGGTCGTTTCGATTTACTGCAATTTTTCTTGGAGTTGCAAATTTCAGCCGCCTTTGCCGATGGTGAGATTCATCCAAGTGAACGCAATGTGCTGCATAAAATTGCCCGAGCATTAGGGTTCTCTTCTGAGCAGCTCGAGCGACGACTACACATGCAAGAAGCGGCGTTTCGCTTCCAGCATCAGGGCGGTTTTCATGGTCAGCATCAAGGCCAGTACCAGTCGTCTGGCGCAGGGTGGCAGCAAGCATCTCAAGCTGATCAGTTAGCGGATGCGTATAAAATCCTTGATGTTTCGGCGGATGCCGACAGCAAAACGGTTAAGCGTGCTTATCGTAAGCTGATGAACGAGCACCACCCAGATAAGCTGATGGCGAAAGGTCTGCCTCCAGAAATGATGAATGTAGCTAAAGAAAAATCGCAAGAAATTCAAAATGCTTATGATCTGATTAAGAAAGTAAAAGGCTTTAAGTAATCTTTTTAGTTCTATCAGAGATGAAAGTAAAAAGGGCACTTGGTGCCCTTTTTGAGTTTTGGGGTTACAGGTAACTCAAAGCTATTCAAGCTATCCATTCAGTGAAATCAGTTAGCTTGATTCAAACTCCAATCGTAGTCGTATTTCACCCGTCCAGAAAAACTGTTGTAACGTGGGGCGTATTGCCTTATGTGATTAAACACGTTGTTCTCACCACCAAAATCCACCGAAAACCAATCATAAATTGAAGAAATTTTCGCCGTGTCTCCTTCGATAGAAACGCCTTTCTTACTGTTGATAAATGTCTTCGCTGCGCTGTCTAACAAGGTCTGTGTGTTGTCAGCGGTAAACGCCTGAACTTGCAGGTTCGGACAGCCCAGGCTTGCACAGTTAACTGCGTAATGTGTTCTTGGATCTTGCCAGATGGGGCGAAGAATTCGATGCTCAATATCATTCAGCGTTAAGTTTTGATTATTAATGGTAATAACGTCTTCATCCCATGGCCCAAAACTAAACAGCCCTCCCAACTTAGTGATCGACTTTATCGGGTAATTATCCAATATCAGATCCACAGTGATGGCGTTGTACAGGTTCACCCAGTAAGCATATTGCTCAGCTTTGCGGTACTGCAAAGGATCGAGTTTTGCCAGGCGCTGAATGTACTGTTTGAGTGTTGCTTTATCCGCTGCCGACACAGCACGGTAGCGAAATAACGTATTTTCCCCCTGAGTGACAAGATAGCGGTCGAGTAATTGTTGCCACTCTTGGTGAGAGATCTGTGTTTGGCTTGCCTCATTTGAGTGGTTCCAATATGGCCAAAGATCGGCTTTGGGAGCGGAGAAAACGGAAAAAGAAAATAGGGCGCAAAGGAGCAATAAAAAACGCATCATAGCGATACCGTCGGTTAAAGTTTGTAGTTAGTGTAGACCGGATTAGTGTTTGTTTTCTTACTTTTATCGACACGTAAAAATGAAAAAAGGCTGACATGGTCAGCCTTTTACTTGTTTATTTCCTAAAGCGTCTTAGCGCAGGAAGCTTGGGATGTTCGCTTCATATTCCGCAATTTTATCTTCGTGCTGTAGCGTCAAACCGATGTTGTCCAAGCCATTCAGTAGACAGTGGCGACGGAACTCATCGATTTCGAAATCGTACTCTTTGCCATTGGCACGCACTTTGTTTGCTTCAAGATCCACTTCAATCTGTGCACCTTCATTCGCTTCAACGTATTGGAACAGTTCATCAACCTCTTGATCAGTCAGACGCACTGGCACCATTTGGTTGTTGATTGAGTTGCCATAGAAGATATCTGCAAAGCTTGGTGCGATCATCGCTTTAATGCCGTAATCGGCTAACGCCCAAGGTGCGTGCTCACGAGAAGAGCCACAACCGAAGTTTTCACGCGCAAGTAGGATGGAAGCACCTTGGTAACGTGGTGCGTTCATCACAAACTCAGGGTTTGGCTGTTCACCAGCATCATCAAGGAAGCGCCAGTCATGGAATAGGTGTTTACCGAAACCCAGGCGAGACACCTTTTGTAGAAACTGCTTTGGTATGATGGCATCAGTATCAACGTTCGCTGCATCTAGAGGAACAACTAAGCCTTTGTGTTGTTTAAAACCTGACATCTGTTCTTTCCTTAATCTAGTTCACGAATATCTACAAAGTGACCAGCGATAGCCGCCGCCGCCGCCATTGCAGGACTAACCAAGTGGGTACGACCATCACGGCCTTGACGACCTTCAAAGTTACGGTTTGAAGTCGATGCACAACGCTCCTGAGGACCTAGGCGGTCGTTGTTCATCGCCAGACACATTGAACAGCCTGGTAGACGCCATTCAAAGCCCGCTTCTTTAAAGATGACATCCAAGCCTTCTGCTTCCGCTTGTGCCTTCACTTGCTCAGAGCCAGGAACAATCAATGCCTGAACATGTGACGCGACTTTGCGGCCTTTAGCCACTTCTGCCGCTGCGCGCATGTCTTCAATACGTGAGTTAGTACAAGAACCAACAAACACTTTATCAACTGGGTAGTCTGACAGTGATTTACCCGCTTCTAGTCCCATGTAAGCCAGCGCTTTTGCTGCCGATGCTTTTTCCACTGGGTCTGAAAAACTTTCTGGTGAAGGAATCGGTTGGTCAACCGCGATAACCTGACCTGGGTTTGTACCCCAAGTTACTTGCGGTTTGATGTCCGCCGCGTTTAGCGTTACTACAGCATCAAATTCAGCATCATCGTCAGTTTTTAGTGTTTTCCAGTATTCAACCGCCGCGTCAAAATCTGCACCTTGTGGTGAGAATTTACGGCCTTTGATGTATTCGAACGTGGTTTCATCCGGTGCAATCAGACCTGCTTTCGCGCCTAATTCGATAGCCATGTTACAAACTGTCATACGGCCTTCCATTGAAAGGTCCGTAATCGCTTCACCGCAGAACTCAACTACGTAGCCAGTACCGCCCGCCGCTGTCGTTTTACCGATGATCGCCAGCACGATATCTTTTGCTGTAATGCCCGGAGCGACTTTACCTTTCACTTCGATTTTCATTGTTTTCGCACGTGCTTGTTTTAGCGTTTGAGTCGCTAGTACGTGTTCAACTTCAGATGTACCGATACCGAAAGCCAGTGAACCGAACGCACCGTGTGTTGCTGTGTGAGAGTCACCACAAACAATGGTCATGCCCGGCAGAGTAATACCTAGCTCAGGGCCCATAACGTGGACAATGCCTTGGTATTTGTGGTTTAGGTCGTAAAGGGTTACACCGAATTCTTCACAGTTTTTCGATAGCGTTTCCATCTGGATACGAGCCATCTCACCAGAAGCGTTGATGTCTTTGGTTGTGGTCGAAACGTTGTGGTCCATCGTTGCGAACGTTTTGCTTACCTGACGCACTTGACGGCCCTTTTCACGCAAGCCATCAAAAGCCTGTGGAGAGGTAACTTCGTGTACCAAGTGACGATCAATATAAAGAATCGGGTTTTCCCCTTCAGCTGCGACAGCAACGTGTGCGTCGTAGACCTTCTCGTAAAGTGTTTTGCCCATTATCACTAATCCTGTGTGCTGCCCCTGATAACGGCTTATCAGAGGCGAATAATTATTATCAATCTAGTTTAACTTATGAGTTCAAGATGTACTCGGCGATCTTGTCACCCATTTCTGACGTGGTCAGTGCAGGCTTGTCGCTTGCTAAATCAGCAGTAAGTTCGCCAGCAGAAAGTGCTTTCGATACTGCGGATTCAATGTCTTGAGCCGCTGCTTCTTCACCCAGGCTGTAACGTAGCATTAGCGCTGCTGAAAGAATTTGCGCTACTGGGTTCGCGATGTTTTTACCTGCGATATCTGGTGCACTGCCGCCAGCTGGTTCGTAAAGACCAAACTTGCTTTCGTTAAGGCTTGCAGAAGGTAGCATGCCCATAGAGCCAGTAATCATTGCACATTCATCCGAGATGATGTCACCGAAGATGTTTGAGCATAGCATTACGTCGAACTGCGCAGGATCTTTGATTAGCTGCATGGTGGCGTTGTCGATGTACATGTGAGACAGCTCGACATCTGGGTAGTCTTTCGCGATCTCTTCTACCACTTCACGCCACAAGATAGAGCTTTGTAGAACGTTCGCTTTGTCGATTGAGCAAACTTTCTTACGACGTAGACGTGCAGATTCAAAGGCAATTTTAGCGATACGCTCGATCTCAAAGCGGTGGTACACCTCGGTATCAAACGCTTTCTCTGTTGCGCCTTCGCCTTCACGACCTTTTGGTTGGCCGAAGTAAATACCGCCAGTCAGTTCGCGAACCACCACAATGTCAAAACCACGCTCAGAGATATCAGCACGAAGTGGAGAAAATGCCTCTAAGCCGCTGTGAATCTGAGCTGGACGCAGGTTACAGAACAGTTGGAAGTGTTTGCGCAGTGGAAGCAGAGCGCCGCGCTCTGGTTGGTCGTTTGGTGGTAGGTGTTCCCACTTAGGGCCACCTACTGAACCAAATAGAACCGCATCAGACTCTTCACACGCTTTTACCGTTGTTTCAGGAAGTGGGCAGCCATGATTATCAATAGCAATACCGCCGACATCGTGCTCATCACGCTCAAAAGAAAGGCCATGCTTTTTCTCGATTGCATCAAGAACTTTGTGCGCTTGTGCCATCACTTCAGGGCCAATACCGTCACCAGGTAGAACGGCGATTTTGTATGATTTGTCTGTCATGTTAATCCTTTAATATTCTAATTTTTAGCTAAATTTTATATCGAAGTTATTCTGTTGTGTGCTTGGAAGTAACGTTAGCTATTAAACAGTCGCAATTTTCTTTTGCTTGATTTCGGCAATCTTGTCGGCACGGTGAATGCTGTTGATTACGTGCAGTAAAGCCTGACCTGACGCTTCTACGATATCCGTTGAAACACCAGTACCATGGTACTTACGACCTTTGTAGTTAGCGATGATATCAGCTTGGCCTAAACCATCTTCACCTTCACCTTTGGCTGTTAAGTCGAACTTGTCTAGCACGATTTCGTAGCCTGTTACGCGGTAAATACACTGGTATAGCGCATCTACAGGACCATTACCGACTGCCGCTTCACACATTTCTTCATCGCCACATTGCATTTTAATGCTGGTGGTTGCCATCACGCTGCCTGATTGCACGCTCAAGTAGTTCAACTTGTAGAAGTCGTCTTCTTCACGAAGGTTAGAGAAGTGCATTAGCGCTTCCAAATCGTAGTCGAAAACTTGTCCTTTACGGTCTGCTAGCTTCAAGAAGTCAGCGTACAACGCATCTAGGTTGTACTCATCTTCTTTATAACCCATGGTCTCCATGTGGCTCTTCACTGCTGCACGACCGCTGCGGCTGGTTAAGTTAAGTGCTTGGTTCTTAAGACCAATAGACTCAGGAGTCATGATCTCGTAGGTATTCTTGTTCTTCAGCATGCCATCTTGGTGAATGCCTGAGGAGTGGCTAAACGCGTTGGCACCGACGATAGCTTTGTTACTCTGGATAGGCATATTACATAGTTGGCTGACTAACTTACTGGTACGGTGGATCTCATCATGTTTGATGCCAGTGCGAACGCCCATTAGTTCTTCGCGCGTTTTGATGATCATCGCGATTTCTTCAAGCGAGCAGTTACCAGCACGCTCACCGATACCATTAATTGTACCTTCTACCTGACGTGCACCTGCCTGAACGGCGGCAATAGAGTTAGCAACGGACATACCTAAATCATCATGGCAGTGAACCGAAATGATGGCTTTGTCGATGTTTGGTACGCGGTTAAATAGCGTTTCAATGATGCCGCCAAACTCACTTGGTACTGTGTAGCCCACAGTATCAGGAATGTTAACGGTTGTCGCACCTGCATTGATTGCAGCTTCAACCATACGGCATAGGTTGTCGATTGGTGTACGACCGGCATCTTCACAAGAAAACTCAACATCATCGGTGTAGTTACGTGCATGTTTGACCGCATTCACAGCCATTTCTAACACATCGTCATAGCTGCGGCGTAGCTTGTCTTCAACGTGAATGGTCGATGTAGCCAAAAATGTATGAATACGGAACTGATCAGCGACTTTCAATGCTTCTGCAGCAGCATCGATGTCTTTCGCAACGGCACGCGAAAGAGCACAAATTCGGCTGTTTTTAATGTTTTTAGCAATGGTTTGTACTGACTCGAAATCACCCGGAGAAGAGATAGGGAAACCTGCTTCGATGACATCAACGCCCAGCCTTTCCAGCGCATAGGCAATTTGCAGTTTTTCTTTAACCGTCAAGCTTGCTGATAACGCTTGCTCGCCATCACGCAAAGTGGTGTCGAATATAATGACTTGATCGTTCATGTTTGCTTCCTTAATGATTTCTGCACTTTCGTGTGAGTTAATCGTTTACTTCCGGTATTTAGGTATAAAAAAACCCGCATTTGCATGCGGGTTCTTAGAACTTGGTGTGGTTATTTTTCTTCCACAGCCTACCCGCGCGAACTGGTCACGATCAGGAGGAGGCTAAGCAGGATAGAAAAATGAGCTGACATAATTGTTAAGCTTTCCACAAAATTAAGTTAACAAATTAGTACCGCACTCCATGAACTACGTCAACCCTAAAGTCGATTTTTTATTCATATCGGATGAGTCGATTGCAAAGAGGAGTATTTCATCCCGTAAAAAGTGAGCTGATAGGGGGGTCCATGATTCAGTCAAACTCTCGATAAAGATCACGGGTTCATTAGGTTGATCATTAAATAGAGGGATCAGGCTTACAAGCTATCCAGACAAGCATTGAATTGTTGGTTGAGAATCGATAGATAGAGTTTATAGTCTATCTCGAAGTGATGATAACACAGCCTATTGCTTAGATTGGTTCGACAAGACAATGAGGCGTCTCTGTGTTCAGTTTTTGAGGTAGTTCTTGAACTAAGTGAAAGTTACAAAGGCAGAGGATTAATGGCTAAAGCAAAACAATTTGGATGTTCAGCACTAGCACTAACATTGATCAGCTTATCAGGTTGTCAGCTGTTTCAATCACAAACAACTCTGATCGTTCCACCTACCGTTGCGAATGATCAGGCTCAGGTCGTCGCGGTAATTCGTGATCAAATGGATATGTACTTGAGTTACGAAGGCCGAGAGTATTTCTTAAATCAGATGTTGGTTGCGCTGGAGTCTGACAATCGCAATAGGTTTAAGGGGAAAGACCCAGAAACCTATGCGTGGTGGAAGATTCATGTTCAGCCTAACGAGTTGCATCAGGCTGAAGCCGTCAGACCGATGGAAGAGGGCATTGAGGTATACCAGGGATTAGAGTTTATGGATGTACCTTATCGCTCAAAGTCGACATTGCACTTGCGCTCCAAGCCCAGTTCGGATGGGGAAGAACTGAGCTCAGTCAGTAAAGGGGAAGTATTTAATGTTGTCGCTAAAGTCTCCGACCTGCCATGGTATTTGGTTGAGCAGCGAGGGGTGATCAAAGGCTATGTCCATCAAGATTATGCGCGGAGTAATGTTGGCGAGCGTGATCTTCTTTCTACACCTCCCAATCCTTTACTCGCGTCCGCTAAGGTTGCCGATGATAACTTTGAATATCGGTATGAGCTTCAGGGAAGCTACACTTGCCGGGTACTCAGCTATGAGTTGAGTAAAAATGGTGAGTTTACCACTGGTGCCTTGCGGGCCTGTCGTAAAAAGAGAAAGGTCTGGTATATCGACGCACCGCAAGCCTAACCCCCCATCATGTCCCAATACGTCCATATATGGCACGTAGAAATATTGATTTGTTCGGCTGTCTTGAGGCCGGGTAAATCACTTCTACGTTACGCCTGTCATTAATTGTCCAACTTCCCGTCATGTGGCTGTCACTAAAAACACCTAATTTGCGTAAAAGGCGTTGTCAAAGTGAGGGAAGGTCATATGAGAACGATAGAGTCAATTACTCAGCCAATAACGGCCATCGCTAAGTTCGACTTAGCACTTTCTAGCGTTTGTTTACAACACCGCTTTAATCAGCAAGTGGCAAATATTAGTAAAGGGATTTCACACAGTGGCGATGGCCATCTTTACTTAGTTCTCGGAGTACTGGCGTGGTATCTGGATAAGGAGCAGGGGTTATGGTTTCTGCTTGCCGGGCTGCTGGCATTTGCCGTAGAACTGCCAATCTATTGGACGCTGAAAAACAGTTTTAAGCGTCGCCGTCCTGAAGAACTGAGCGCTTTGTTACCTGCTTTTATTACCCCTTCTGATCGCTACAGTTTACCGTCCGGACATACTGCTGCCGCTTTTGTCATGGCAACGCTTATTGATCACTTCTACCCACAGCTGGGATTTGCTGCTTATTTCTGGGCGAGCTTGATCGGCTCTGCGCGTATCTTCCTCGGGGTGCACTTTTTCACGGACATCATCATCGGTGCGCTGCTGGGAAGTTTGTGTGGTGGGTTTGCTATTTCAATGATCGGAGTTTAGTTGATGAAAATCCTATACGGTGTGCAAGGCACCGGAAATGGTCATATTGCTCGCGCCAGAGCCATGAGCAAAGCATTTGGAATGCGAGATGTGCAAGTCGATTTTCTGTTTTCTGGTCGAGACCCAAACAAGTACTTTTCAATGGAAGCGTTTGGTGATTATCAAACGCGTCGAGGGCTCACTTTTGTGACCGAAAAAGGATCGGTAAACTACGCAAAAACGGCACTTAACAACAATTTGATTCAGTTTTTTAAAGAAGTGAATCAGTTAGACCTCTCTACTTATGATCTGGTGATTAATGATTTTGAACCTGTGACGGCATGGGCTGCCCGTAAGCAGAACAAGCCATGTATTGGGATCAGTCATCAGAATGCCTTCCGTTATCCTGTTCCGCTTAAAGGCGCAAGTTGGCTGGATAAGTCAGTGATTGAACACTTTGCTCCCTCACAACATCATTTGGGTTTGCACTGGTATCATTTCGATCAGCCCATACTGCCTCCTATCATTCATACATTGGACAGTCAGGAACACTGCGATAATTTCGTGCTGGTTTACTTGCCTTTTGAATCTATTGAGGACATTGCTGATCTATTGTTCCACTTTAATCAGCAGTCATTCATTTGTTATCACCCTGATGTGATAGAAAGTGAAGTGATCGAGAATATCGAGCTGCGTCCACTGTGCCATACCAATTTTCAGCATCACCTACATCGTTGTAGTGGCGTCATCGCCAATGGTGGTTTTGAGCTGCCGTCAGAGGCGCTTTCTCTCGGCAAGAAGTTATTGTTGAAACCATTAGCGGGTCAATTTGAACAGCAAAGTAATGTCGCAACGCTTGAAGATTTAGGGCTTGCTTCTTCGATGGACAGCTTAGACATTCCAGCGGTTCGCCATTGGCTGAAAGAGCAACAAGCGGAGAGCGTTAAGTATCCGGATGTGGCTCAGGCGATCGTTCATTGGGTGCTGCAAGGCTCATGGGATTCTCAAGAAGAGTTGTCCAGGCAGTTGTGGGAGCAAGTGGACTTTCCGAGTTACGTCTCTCATATCTAAAAAGCCAGAACCAAGAAATTTTTAATGCAGCAGTGTAATAATTACTGCTGCATTTTTATTCACTTCATGTTAGTTTTGATTCAATCGTACTGTCGTTGCTACTGTGCTTTTCTAAGTGAAATTGCTCAGGGTTATTGACTGTGTTTCTCTTAAAAAATTTATTCATATTCTCAGTGAATGGGTTTTGGGCTCATTTTTCTCACTGTTGAAAACACGACCCATGGACTTGATTTGCCTGATTTTAGCGATTTTATATTTTTTTATGTTTTTATCAATGTGTTGATTTTTAAAGGATAAATAAATTAAGGGCTAAAATTTACTGATTAATTGTCAATCTAGTTGCGAAACCCTAATCAATTCGTTGATAGTACGGTTCGAGCCGGAATTATGCGGCCGATAAATATAATAAAAATCAGGTTTTCTATTCGTGAGATAATTGAATCCAGCCGCCGTCTTTTGTGCGAGATGGGATTCTATTCGCTATGAATTCATTGAACCAAATTGACGATTACAAAAGAGGCGCACTCAATGTTAGATAAAAAAGACGCGATGAGCGCAATTGCTAGCTACCGTATGGAAAGCACTTTGCGTGGTGTAGATTTAAACCTGTTAACGGTATTTGATGCCGTAATGCAGGAGCAAAATATCACTCGCGCAGCACATAACTTAGGTATGTCTCAACCAGCAGTAAGTAACGCAGTCGCACGTTTAAAAGTGATGTTTAATGACGAACTATTCATGCGCCAGGGTCGAGGCATTCAGCCAACCCAACGCGCTCGTCAGCTATTTGGTCCCATCCGTCAGGCGCTACAATTGATCCGCAATGAGCTGCCAAGCTCTGTATTCCAACCGGAGTCTTCAACGCGCTTATTTAAACTGGCGATCTGTAGCCCATGTGACTTACGTTTTGCACCAAAGATTATGTCTAAAGTAGCGCAACAGGCTCCGAGCGTTCAGCTTCATTTAGACGCTGAATTCGACCGTCTTCTGTCTGAACGCATGCGTTACCAGGAGATTGATTTTGTGATCGACTACGCTCGCTTTGATGAGCAAGGTTTCTCGAGCACAGAAATTTTTAAAGATGAACTGGTTGTGATTGCTTCTAAAACGCATTCACGTATTCAGGGCGTTGTTACTGAAGAGCAGCTGATTAACGAGAAACACGCGAAACTTTCACGAGTGCATGGTCAGCGTAGCTTCTCTGAGCAAGCGTACCGCGAGCTTGATTGTCTGGCTGCGTATGAAGGTTCAAGCCTGAGCAACCTGCTTTATGTGGTAAGCCAATCTGAGCTTGTGACGATTGCGCCACGCTGGATGGCAGAAAATGCGGTAAACAGCGATCAGCTGCAAATTCTGGAACTGCCATTTGCAAGTAAAGAAATCAGTGGATATCTGAGCTGGCACGAGTCTAGTGAGAAAGACAAAGGCCACATCTGGCTTCGTGATCAGTTGATGATTATCTGTGGCGAAGTTGTCGCACAAAAATAAGTGAAGATATGAGCTACCGGTTGAATCCGGTAACTCAGTAAGTACTGAGTGTTTGATGCGGAAGATTCCTCAAATACTCACCAAATTTTACAATTACAAAGCCCCGGAAGGTGAACTCTTTCGGGGCTTTTTATTTTTTATAATGGCTAATACAAACAGAAAGTTAAGTGCTTTTCTATCCGACTATCGGTGGGGTGGTTCGCACTCATTAGTGAAGCCGATCTCTTAATAAAGAGAAGTTTGATATTCGTCAGTTGCGTTTTGCCGCCCTGTGAGTACACTTGCTCGCTCAATTAGCTTACACCTGTAAGCCAAAGGTAAGTAAAAATGGCCAAGTTAGATTTTCATATCGTTAAACGTATTCGTGAACAAATTGCGAAAGGTGATACTCGCGTTGCTCTAAAACACAAAGTGGGCAATGAATGGCAAGGTATTACTTGGCAGCAATTTGGTCAGCAAGTGGATGAACTATCGCTTGCACTTTTGGCTCAGGGATTGAGAGTTCAGGATAAGGTCGGCATTTTCTCAAATAACATGCCGCAGTGGACGATTGCTGATTTCGCCGCACTGCAAGTACGCAGTGTGACGGTTCCTATCTATCCGACTAATACGGCTGCGCAGTCGGCGTATATCCTCGACAATGCAGACGTGAAAGTTCTGTTTGTGGGTGAGCAGCCTCAGTTTGATGCAGCCGTCAGTATTTTCGAGCAATGCAGTCAGTTAGAACTGATCGTGGCGATGTCTGACGATATCGAGCTTGGAGATCATCCATTTGTTGCTTCTTGGAAGGATTTTATTGCCAAGGGCAACAGCAGTTACCAAGAAGAGTTGGACGCTCGTGTTGCACAGGCTTGTGAAGATGATTTGCTTACCCTGATTTATACCTCTGGTACAACAGGACAACCGAAAGGGGTCATGCTGGATTACGCTAATATTGCCGCGCAGCTAGAAGGGCATGATAAACGCTTGAGCCTATCTCAGGATGACGTCTCGCTGTGTTTCCTGCCATTGTCTCATGTGTTCGAGCGAGCGTGGACATTCTATGTCCTGTATAAAGGCGCAACCAACTGTTACCTCAAAGATACAGCGCAAGTGCGAGACGCGCTCAGTCAGGTTCGTCCAACTGTGATGTGTGCAGTGCCTCGTTTCTACGAAAAGATTTTTTCTGCGATTCATGAGAAGGTGTCTCGTGCACCGATCCACCGTAAGATCATGTTTACCTGGGCGGTGAACATGGGCGCTAAATTGGCGTTATGCCATCAGGAAAAGCGTCAGCCTTCAATCATGCTGCGTAAAGCTCATGCTCTGGCTGATAAGCTGGTACTGAGTAAGCTACGTGCGCTATTAGGCGGGCGTATTAACTTTATGCCTTGTGGCGGCGCGAAGCTGGATGAAACCATCGGCCGTTTCTTCCATGCGATGGGCATTAACGTTAAGTTAGGCTACGGCATGACGGAAACAACCGCGACCGTATCCTGTTGGGATGATTACTGCTTTGATCCTGACTCGATCGGTACATCGATGCCAGGCGCGCAAGTTAAAATCGGTGCAAACAATGAAATTTTGGTTCGTGGCCCTATGGTCATGCGTGGCTACTACAAAATGCCAGAAGAGACTGAAAAAACGTTTGATGAGCACGGTTTCCTGAAAACTGGCGATGCGGGTCATATTGATGAAAACGGCAATCTCTTTATCACTGATCGTATTAAAGAGTTGATGAAAACCTCGGGTGGTAAGTACATTGCGCCACAGATGATTGAGGGTGCCATCGGTAAAGATCACTTTATCGAGCAGATTGCGGTTATCGCTGATACACGTAAGTTCGTCTCAGCATTGATTGTTCCGTGTTTTGATTCGTTGGAAGAGTATGCCAAAGAGTTGAACATTGCGTATCACGATCGCGTTGAGTTGATCAAACATCACCAAGTCGTAGAAATGCTCGAAAAGCGAGTTAATGAATTGCAAAAAGAGCTGGCTAAGTTTGAACAAGTTAAAAAGTTTAAACTGTTGCCAAAGGCTTTCTCGATGGATGACGGTGAACTGACACCGACACAAAAATTGCGTCGTAAAGTTATCAACGACAAATACCAAGATGAAATCGAAGAAATGTACAAGGAAAAGCACTAGTTCGCTTAACTTGAACTCGCTTAGATTTCAAATTGATTAAAAAGTCCCCAGAGATGCCTCGTTCATGTCTGGGGACTTTTTTATTTACCAGTGTTCCTACTGTATTTTCGCTTAGTTAAGGGTGATTTTTCGACAAATATAGAGTTGCATATGAAATAATATTCTTTTTTTAACCAATACGCTCATTGATCATACTGTCTATTTTCGCTTCTCTGGCTGCTCTTCCTTCTATCAACCCAATTCTTGGTATCTTGCTAAGAAATGAGATCTAGATCTCATTAGACCCGTTGATAATAAAACGTTACATTTGTTGGGTAACCTTGCGGGAACGCAAGACATAGCCGAAAACGTGGAAGTATTTCGATTAGGCTACGAATAAGCCCTAAACTATGTAAAACCAGACCTATCCGTTGACCTTACGGTGTGGAAACTGGGTAAGGAGAGCAATTATGACAGCAATGTTGTCAGGTGCAGAGATGGTTGTGCAATCTCTGATCGAAGAGAATGTATCGCAGATCTTTGGTTACCCTGGCGGTTCCGTTCTAGATATCTATGACGCACTGCACGCCAAAACCGACCAAATTAAACACGTACTAGTAAGACATGAACAAGCCGCAACGCATATGGCCGATGGCTATGCTCGTGCTACCGGCAAGCCGGGTGTCGTACTGGTATGTTCAGGTCCTGGCGCGACCAATACAATTACAGGTATTGCGACCGCTTATATGGACTCTATCCCAATGATAGTTATCTCAGGCAACGTACCGAACAACCTGATTGGTAACGATGCATTCCAGGAATGTGACATTGTTGGTGTCTCTCGCCCAGTGGTAAAACACAGCTTTTTAGTAAAGAAAGCGGAAGATATTCCTGAAACCATCAAAAAAGCGTTTTACATTTCGACGACAGGACGCCCTGGTCCAGTTGTGATTGATTTGCCAAAAGATGTTATGAATCCGCAAATCAAACTGCCTTACCAGTATCCAGAAAGCATTTCGATGCGTTCATACAAGCCAACCACTTCGGGGCACAAAGGCCAAATCAAGAAAGCACTCAAGTCTCTACTTGAAGCGAAAAAACCTGTGCTTTATGTCGGTGGTGGTGCGGTGATTTCCGGCGCACACGAGCATATCTTTGAACTGGCAGACAAGCTGAACCTTCCTGTAGTGAGCACCTTGATGGGCTTGGGCGCATTCCCTGGCATGCACAAAAACTCGCTGGGTATGTTGGGTATGCACGGTACGTACGAAGCCAACATGGCAATGCACGAAGCTGACCTGATTTTTGGTATCGGGGTTCGTTTTGATGACCGTACGACGAACAATTTGGAAAAATACTGTCCGAATGCGAAAGTTATGCATATTGATATCGACCCATCGTCGATTTCAAAAAACGTGAAAGTAGATTTACCAATCGTTGGTTCGGCAGAAAAAGTGCTTACGACCATGCTAGGTTTGCTGGCTGAGCAAGAAGGTGCAAACGACGAAGAAGCGATCAAAGCGTGGTGGGAAGACATTCAAGTTTGGCGCGATCGTCAGTGCTTATCCTATGAAACCTCATCAGAGATTATTAAGCCTCAGCAAGTTATTGAAACTCTGCACAAACTGACCAATGGCGATGCTTATGTTGCTTCAGATGTAGGTCAGCACCAAATGTTTGCTGCGCTTTACTACCCATTTAATAAACCACGCCGTTGGATCAACTCTGGTGGTTTGGGCACGATGGGCTTTGGTCTTCCTGCTGGTTTGGGTGTTAAATTCGCTATGCCAGAAGAAGAAGTGGTTGTGGTTACCGGTGACGGCAGTATTCAAATGAACATTCAAGAGTTGTCGACCGCAATGCAGTACGACATCCCAGTGAAGATCATCAACCTGAATAACCGTTTCCTTGGCATGGTAAAACAGTGGCAAGACATTATTTACCAAGGTCGTCACTCTAATTCATACATGAGTTCTGTTCCTGATTTTGCAGCAATTGCAGAAGCTTATGGTCACGTTGGTATTCGTATCGAAACGCCAGATCAGCTAGAAGCTGGTTTGCAAAAAGCACTCGATATGAAAGACCGCTTAGTGTTCGTTGACATTAACGTCGATGAAACTGAGCACGTTTACCCTATGCAGATTAAAGGTGAGGGTATGGACAAAATGTGGCTAAGCAAAACGGAGAGAACTTAATATGAGACACATTATTTCATTGCTATTGGAAAACCAACCTGGTGCGTTGTCTCGCGTTGTAGGCTTGTTCTCTCAACGTGGTTACAACATTGAGTCTTTGACGGTTTCTCCTACAGACGACGAAACTCTTTCTCGTATGAATATCACAACGACATCAAACGAGATGCAACTTGAGCAGATTCAGAAACAGCTACATAAGTTAATTGATGTGCTAAAAGTTCAGGAAGTAACAGAGCTTGAGCACCTTGAACGTGAACTGATGATGGTGAAGGTGAAAGCGAGTGGTTTTGCTCGTGCTGAAGTAAAACGCACAGCAGACATCTTCCGCGGACAGATTGTTGATGTCACTGCTTCTCAATATACCGTTCAGTTGGCAGGCACCAGCGAGAAACTGGATGCGTTTATTAAAGCGATTTCGGAAGTTACGGAAGTAGTGGAAGTTGCTCGTAGTGGGGTAGTTGGCATTGCGCGTGGAGAACGTGCGCTGAAGCCTTAACGCTAACCGATAGCTTGCTACCAAGAAAAGCCACCGTGAAAATCGGTGGCTTTTTAAATTTGGTACCAGCCAACCGGCGAATCAGTTTCGTGATAGGCAAAAACAAAAAAGAGGGCCGAAGCCCTCTTTTTATTTATCTTGTAAACGTTTCGAATTAAAGAACGTGTACAGATGCAGTGTTTGTAGTACCTGAAGCTACTAGAGCACCAGAAACCATCACAACGATGTCGCCTTTGTTACCTAGGCCAGACTCTAGAGCAAGCTCTTTACCAGTCACGTAGAACGCGTCTGTGTTTTCGATAGAGTCAACAACGATTGGAGTAACACCTTTAGTAAGAACAAGCTGTGCAGCTGTCTTAGTGTTAGTTGTTAGTGCTAGGATGTTTGCAGTTGGGAAGTACTTACGTACTGAACGTGCAGACTTACCACCTTCAGTTGCAACAACGATAAGTGGAGCAGCCAGTTTCTCAGCTGTG
>ERZ1673961.325-NODE-325-length-21425-cov-162.526252_pt1 | contig 21425 bp, 20 predicted proteins | sample MGYA00580189_ERZ1673961 | MGnify/ENA primary metagenome ERZ1673961 (study PRJEB41334, sample SAMN05608105) | rock metagenome | biome: terrestrial subsurface; feature: shale formation; material: shale | place: USA: Pennsylvania ... | reverse complement strand
CGACACGCCGAATATAAGCATCAAAAAAGGGACCACTGGGTCCCTTTTCAATTATTGTGTAAACGTATCGCGTTAAGTTCGCTTTGGTTACTGCTTCACCGTCGCAGCCAATACAGGCGCTAGTGATTTCAAAAACTCTTCTTCTACTGGCTTACCAGAGGAATCCGTAATATTGATAGACGTACGGTTGCCTAAATCACCAAGTAAGAATGTGTACTTACCAGCGTCTAACTCCACTGGTTTAACGCCGATATCGTTCCAGAATTCATCATCCGGAGACGCATATTTCGCAGTGATTGTGCCCTGAGACTGGCTACGCTCTTCAATCTTAAAGCCCATCTTAGGTAGAATATTAGGCAGACGTTGCCAAAGCATGTTGTATTGCGCACGCGCGACAATCACAGGAAGCCCGCTGCGGTCTTTACCCATTGTAATTGGGATCTGTTTAACCAACTCTTGCGCTTTACGTTGTGCTTCTTCACGTACTTCTTGATCGTAGCGAGCGGTTACCAAGTTAGTCATGAACACATTGTAGCGCTCACGGTTGGTCGCCGTTACTTCTTTCACTTGATTGCCTTCACGCCAGTCAATAAGACTCACTTTAAAGCCGTGTCGACCATTTGCTTCAGCACGTACGATCTCATATCGGCTACCAATTTCCAGCTCTTCGTCTGGCGAATCCCACGTCACCCAACCCGTCTCGATACGAGAATCTGTTTGGCTTTCAACTGGAATCTCGTTGGCCGCGACCATGTTTTGTACCGTTTGCCAAACTTTATCTAGTTCATCTTTACGAAGTAGCCAAAGTGTCACTTCACCATCACTACTGCGGTCCAGACGTGCACCAGGAATAAGCTCTAGGACTTGTTGAGGTGGACGAATGTCGACATCTTTACCTACACCACCAGCATAGTTACCCTGAGGGATCTCATAGTTCGGATAAAACTGTGGCTGTGCGCCTTGTGGGACATTCCACTCACCCAAATTGGGGGAGTTCAAATACTCGAAGTCATCTTTTGCTTGACGACGTTGATTGGCACCACCTGAACAGGCAGTCAATACGAATACAGCTAATGAACTTAACACTAACTGGCTTGAAAGCTTCATCTATACTCCTAAAACACCGAGGGCGCTTTGGCCCCCAGTATGAACTTCAATCCTAGTAACTCAATCTTAATAGCTCAATCTTAATAAATATGGGCATCGGTTAACGCCTGTTCGACGATCGGCTGCGATTTTTCAGAAAGTGTGGTTAAAGGAAGACGCAAACCACCTTCTTCAATCAAACCAAGCTTTTGCGCTGCCCATTTTACTGGGATAGGGCTTGCTTCAATGAAAAGGTTTTTGTGTAGAGTCATCAAGCGTTGGTTAATCGCTTCTGCTTCTTCGTACTTACCTTCACTTGCCAAATGGAACATGTCTGCCATGTCTTTAGCTGCAATATTGTTCGTTACCGAGATAACACCATTGCCGCCAAGTTTCACAAAATCGAGCCCCGTCGCATCATCGCCACTTAGTAAGATAAAATCTTCGCCACAAAGTTCACGGTGAATTGCAATTCGGTCCAAATCGCCCGTTGCATCTTTTAAAGCCACGATATTATCAAGCTTTGACAAGCGTGCCACTGTTTCTGGCTGCATATCAACAGCAGTACGGCCTGGTACGTTGTATAAAATTAGAGGCACATCACTCGCTTCAGCAATTGCCTTGTAGTGCAAGAACAAACCTTCTTGAGTTGGTTTGTTGTAATACGGTGTCACACTCAGGAAGCCAGCAATACCAGAATCAGCCAGTAATTTGCTAAATGTTACTGCCTCATGGGTTGCATTTGCACCCGTGCCAGCAATCACAGGGATGCGACCGTCGGCAAACTCAACAGTTTTATTAACGACCTTTACATGCTCTTCAATGGTCAGTGTCGCTGACTCACCTGTTGTGCCTACTGCCACAATACCGTCTGTACCCGCTTCAACGTGGTACTCTACTAGCTTTTGCAGACTGTCAAAGTCTACTTCGCCATCTGCTTTGAATGGCGTAATCAGCGCTACGATACTTCCTGAAAACATGTTTATCTCCCTCATTTAACTCTTTCTGCATGGTACTGTAATGCGATTGAAAAACACAAGAGCGTAAACTCGCTTACAAAGTACAAATGAATGAATAATTATCAGTTGTTAGAGGTCTAGCAACTTAATTGCTCTATTTGGTTTGATTAGCGGCAATATTGATAATCGTGTTGGGCTTTCGAGTGACTTTAGAATCTATCAGTGATTTGGAAAATACTGAAGTGCACAAGCCAGGAAAATATACTCTTGGGTCGTGCTCACTAAGTCAGACCTGAGTGAATAAAAAGACCAAACAACACGCAAGCACATCATGCAAACGTTTTATTCCCTCAACTCCCTCGTTGACTGCTTGCCTCCGATCGTTCACCTCAAGAGCCAACCTGCTTTTTTGTAAACTAAAAAAAGAACTGACTCGATATTTCTCCGCAATATCTGTGCTAACATCTCTCTATTGAAGAAAGGACAAGAAGCTCATTTATGAAGCAACATCTGGTACTTACAGCAGTTGGAACGGACCGTCCAGGCATTTGTAACCAAGTCGTACACCTCGTTACTCAAGCCGGTTGTAACATAGTCGATAGCCGTATCGCTATCTTTGGAAGTGAATTTACGCTGATCATGCTCCTAACTGGGAACGCCAGCAGTGTGACTCGAGTAGAAACGCAATTGCCCCTACTTGGCCAAGAGCATGACCTGATTACGATTATGAAGCGTACGTCGGCGCACGAATTGCTCGACAACAGCTACACAATGGAAGTGTTTATTGAGTCTGAAGACCGCCCAGGTCTGACTGAAAAGTTTACTAAGTTCTTCGCGGATCAACAGATTGGTTTGGACTCTCTTAGCGCCCAAACTATCAGTAAGTCGAAAATTCAACTTGATGCCGACCAATTCCACATTGCGATTACCGCATCAGTAAGTGCGGATTGTAACTTAATGCAATTACAAGAAGATTTCGATGAACTTTGTCAGTCGCTCAACGTACAAGGTTCTCTGAATTTCATTAAAAACACACTATAAAGTAAAGGAAATCACCATGAATACGCTGACAGCAGGCTCGCCAGCGCCAGCCTTCTCTTTGCTCGACCAAGACGGAAATACCGTTTCTCTTGAAGACTTTAAAGGCAAGAAAGTACTTTTCTACTTTTACCCTAAGGCGATGACGCCGGGTTGTACTACACAAGCAAAAGGTCTTCGTGACATCAAAGCTGAACTCGATGCACACAACGTGGTGGTACTTGGCGTAAGCATCGACCCTGTAAAACGCCTAGGCAAATTCATCGAGCGTGATGATTTAAACTTCACCCTGCTTTCTGACGAAGATCATGCCGTTGCAGACCAATTTGGCGTTTGGGGCGAAAAGAAATTCATGGGTAAAGTATACGATGGTCTTCACCGCATTAGCTTCCTGATCAATGAAGAAGGCGTAATTGAACACGTGTTCAACAAGTTCAAAACCAAAGATCACCACGAAGTCGTATTAAATTACCTGAACGAAAACGCATAAGCGCGATCCGTTCTCAAATAACAAAAAGCCCAGCAAACTGCTGGGCTTTCTTTTGAGCATTGTACTTTGGTAACGCCTACTCTTGTTCGACTGGTTCGTTTTCTTCCGTACTTGGTAAGGCATGCCATACGGCTTTAACTAGTGTCGCCAACGGAATGGCGAAGAATACGCCCCAAAAACCCCACAAGCCACCGAAGACTAACACTGCCACAATGATGGCAACTGGGTGTAGATTTACCGCCTCAGAAAACAGAACAGGAACCAACACATTACCATCCAGCGCTTGGATAATACCGTAAGCAAGCAGCAACCAATAAAACGGAGGCGCAAGACCCCATTGGAACAGACCAACGATGGCGACAGGCACAGTTACAGCTGCCGCGCCGATATAAGGAATTAACACAGATAGACCGACAGCTACGGCAAGCAGCGCCGAATAGCGAAGATCTAAAATGGCAAAAGTCACGTAACTCACGCCACCCACGATTAAAATCTCGAACACTTTACCGCGAATGTAATTTGATATCTGCTCGTTCATTTCATGCCAAACTTTATTCGCGAGTTTACGGTTTTTCGGCAAAACACCACTCGCGATTCTTAGCATCTCTTCTTTGTCCTTCAGTAAGAAGAAGATAAGTAGTGGCACTAAAATCAAGTATACCGCTAGCGTCGCAATACTGACTAATGACGCAAGTGAGCCTTTTACTACACTCTCACCAAGTCCCAACGCTTGGTTTTTGGCATTTGTCACCACGGTTTCTACAATTTCTAAGTTTGCTAACTCAGGATGACGTTCTGGTAGCGTGACAATAAACTTTTGTAACCCGTTGTACATGTTTGGAATATCGTTAATTAGATTACCGACCTGAGTCCAAATCGTCGGAACCAAACCAAACAAAGCGATCAACATCAATCCGACGAACATTAAGATCACGATGATGACCGACAAAGTGCGCGGCACGCCCATGCGACACATTTTTACGACTGGCCATTCAAGTAAATAAGCCAAAACGATCGCGACAAGCAATGGCGCAATCAAATGCCCAAAGAAGTAAATGGTGATAAAACCAAACAGCAAGATCGCGACGAGACTTACTGCATGAGGGTCTGAGAAACGTCGTTTATACCAACGACTAACCATTTCAAACATCTTATGCGGATTCCTTATTGAATACAGTCAATGTGTAGTGCTCTGATGTAGATTGGCAATCAACTGAGTACCCTTGGGCACTGAGATAGTTCACAATGTCTCGTTTAGAGCTGTTATCCACCACTTGAATAACAAGTTGATGATACTGCTGCGTTTCTCCTTGAAAGACTTCAGCAGCGTGACGCTTTGCAAGTAACAGTGCCATAGGGCAACGTTGTTCACGCAAATCAAGTAACATGGATTCCATTGTATTGCTCTGCACTTATGATAGGGTTGTATTGTAACGGCTTTTTGAGCTGGTGCTAGCACTTCTGACATGATTTAACCACATGCTGAAATGACTCGGATATAAAATAATTTACGAAACCAATTCATTTATTTCCGGTCTTATTGCTAGCTTATATCCTCGCGGATAACCAAAACGCATGTGGCGCTGTTGAGAGGTTCTCAGCCTCTAACCACATGCTTATGTATTTTGGAGAACCTTTTAAACGTATGTTAAAACGCACTCGCTCGCTAGTTTGCTTATGTCTTGCAGCTGCAATCAGTTCGCCGACAACTTATGCCAATAGCATTGACTTGCCAGACATTGGTACGGCTGCTGGTGGTACGCTCTCAATAGACCAAGAGTTGATTTACGGCGACGCCTATATGCGTATGCTCAGAGCCAGTAAACCTATCGTTAATGATCCTGTTATCAATGAATATATTGACGCTCTCGGGCACAGACTAGTAGCCAATGCGAACGATGTAAAAACGCCGTTTCACTTCTTTATGATTCGCGACCGCAATATTAACGCGTTCGCGTTTTTTGGTGGTTACGTAGCGTTGCACTCTGGGTTGTTTCTTCATGCACGTTCAGAAAGCGAGTTAGCCTCTGTTGTTGCTCACGAGATTGCGCACGTCACACAACGCCACCTTGCGCGCAGCATGGAAGAGCAAGCACGTCGCTCTCCGGCCACATTAGCTGCACTCGCTGGCGCATTACTGCTTTCGATTGCCTCACCAGAAGCGGGGATGGCTGCAATTACGGCGGCAACCGCAGGTAACATGCAAAGCCAAATCAACTACACTCGCGCGAATGAAAAAGAAGCGGATCGCTTTGGTATTTCAACACTGGCAAAAGCTGGTTTTGATGTTCAAGCAATGCCACGTTTTTTTGGCCGTCTTGCAGATGAATATCGTTATGCGAGTAAACCGCCGCCAATGCTACTGACTCACCCACTACCTGAAGATCGAATTACCGATAGCCGTGCGCGAGCAAGGACCTATCCACCAATGCGAGTTGTGCCTTCAATAGACTATCACCTAGCGCGTGCGCGCATTGTGGCGCGGTACGCCGGCATTGACGGACAAGCTGCTTTAGGCTGGTTTGAGCGAACTCAAAAGAAAGCCTCTGCGGACATCACACCTGCTTTTGACTATGGGCGAGCACTCGTACATTTAGACAGCAAACGCTTGTCTCAAGCGGAACCTATTTTGAAAAAGTTGCTGGAGCAGGACCCAAGTAACCCGTTCTACCTGGATGCTATGACGGATTTATATATCGAGAAGAAGCAGCCAGAAAAAGCAACCGAGATGCTCCGTAAAGCGTTATCTCGGAACCCTCAAAATAAAGTATTGACCATTAACTATGCCAATGCGCTACTTGAGGACAATAAAAACGATCAAGCCACGCGAGTTCTTCAGCGATACACTCATGATTATCCTGAAGATACAAATGGCTGGCACCTAATATCGAAGAGCTACCACGCGCTAGGACGTAGTGATGAAGAGTTGGCTGCGCGAGCGGAAATTTTGGCGTTGCGAGCAAACTGGAATAAAGCGATTCAATATTATAGTGAAGCAAGTAAAATGGCCAAGTTGGGCAGCTTAGAGCAAGCTCGATACGATGCCCGTATTGACCAACTCATGATCCAAAGAGATCGATTCATGGCATTACAATAACGAAATGGAGAAAACCATGTCAGTCGTGATTTATCACAACCCTCGTTGCTCAAAGAGCCGTCAAACACTTGAACTGCTTGAGCAAAATGGTGTTACACCGGAAGTCGTCAAATACCTAGACACACCACTTAACGTAGATGAGCTAAAAGCGCTGTACGCACAACTTGGCTTTTCATCTGTACGTGAAATGATGCGCACCAAAGAAAGCGAATACAAAGAACTTGGCCTAGGCGAAGACTCTGTTAGCGATGAGCAATTGTTCGAAGCAATGGCGAAAAATCCAAAATTATTTGAGCGTCCGGTGGTAGTTGCCAACGGCAAAGCGAAAATTGGTCGACCACCAGAGCAAGTGTTGGATATTCTATAAATGGATTGCCAGATCCTTATTTTGTATTTCAGCCGTCACGGCTCGACAAAACAACTGGCAAGACAGATAGCAAGAGGAGTCGAATCGACTCCTCAATGCCAAGCAATTTTGCGTACAGTTGAAGAATTGTCACCTCACTCACACTCCCCTTCTGATCCAATTGTTACTCTAGAGGAACTGAAAACGTGCGACGGTCTAGCGTTTGGCAGTCCCGTCTGGTTTGGCAACATGGCTGCGCCTTTAAAGCACTTCTGGGATCAGACTACATCTTTATGGGTCAGTGGTGACTTAATCGATAAGCCAGCTTGTGTCTTTACCTCTTCCTCTTCGATGCATGGTGGTCAAGAAACAACGTTACAAAGCATGATGACCCCTTTATTGCATCACGGGATGATGGTTTTGGGCATTCCTTATGCCGAACCAGAGCTACACACTACGCAGTCCGGAGGCACTCCGTATGGCGCCAGCAGTGTAGGCCATGAGGCAACCCTCAGCAGTGAAGAGATTCGTCTGGCACAACAATTAGGCAAAAGGCTGGCAACTGCAGCGTTAAAACTAAAAGTCTGTTAGTAAAATCAAGGATAGTTAATCGATGTCTGACTCTTTAGACCAAACACCACTCGGTACACAGGCTAAAACCTATCGTTACCTGGCTTTATTTGGCAACTTAGCCTTATTAGCCTGGGTCGCAATTTGGCAGCTTGCGTTGTCCCCTCACCCTCACCTCAGCAGCACAACACTTGCTATTGCTTGGTGTATTCCGCTATTACTTCCGTTGCCTGGTATTTTGGCTGGTAAGCCTTACACTCATGCTTGGGCTAACTTTGTTCTTATGCTGTATTTCTTGCATGCGCTGACCATCCTTTATGTGGATGGTGGAGAACGTTGGCTTGCGGCAGTAGAGTTGCTCCTGACTTCACTCGGTTTCGCTGGCAATATTTTGTTTGCTAGAGCGAGAGGCAAAGAGCTAGGTCTTAAGTTGAAGCGCCTCTCTCAAGTAGAAAAAGAAGAAAAAGCGAAATTCAATAAATAACGCCAATCGCAGTCAATCACTGAGCATTGGTTCGAATACGAATTTAGAAAACAAAAAGAGTCGCTATTGCGACTCTTTTTTACGCTTACCACATTGGTGTTTGATCCTTGCGCTTCACGCCTGGAAAGCTATCAATGCGATTACGATGCCGAGCGCCACTCGTAGATCAAGTCATACTGTTCTCGGACAGGCTCCACAATCATCGGCTGAGTTGGTTGCGTTTCGTCCTTTGCTTCCGCCGCGATATCCGCAGGCACTTCAGACTGCACTTTTTCTACCATAGCTGTATCTTTAGCTTCATTCATCGGAGCAATTGGCTCTGCTTCTTGAGTTAAAGCTGGGGCATCAACTTCACCCAAAGGATCTTCAAAAACCATTAATTGAGAAATAGAAGAAGCTTCTTTCTCAAAAGCTTGTTGAGATGCCAAAAGATGGATGTTGAGCGTCAGCTCATCACCTTGGACACGCTTAATTTCCGTACCCGCAACCGAATTAAGTTGTTTTAACGCATTCTCTAAACGGAAGAAGTCCGTGGCAGACGTTACATTAAGGACTTTCACCGCCAACGCTTTTGAAGATTTTCCAGATACTACCACTGCGCTCTTACTCGCGTAGTAGTCAGCGATGCCATCAACCATCTCAGCAATGGCATTGGCGCCTGATGCGGAACCGTTACGCGGAGAGCGCTGTGCTTCAACAATTCTCATTGGTGATTGATCGTATAACGTCCAGCGAATTTGTTCACCTTGAGCGCGCACAACTAAAACGGCATCCGCTGGGTAGCGCTGGCTCGCTTGGCCAATTGGCTCAATAAAGCCGCCCCAAAGATCAGAAACATTAACACCAGTTACATCATCAAAATCACCAACCGGGATCGTGATCGGCAAGCCTCTCGATTTCGCAGCACTGCGAAGTGCTACAACGTTTGAAGAGTCGGAATGCTCCCAAGCAATATTACGATCGTAGCCCTGCTCTTCCACCATCCAAACCAAAATATTGGCGCGATTTGGCGACCAAGATGGCAATTGTGCTTGTGTTAAAAGCGAGCTGATTTGGTCGCTGTTAAACAACATTTTTAAGCTCGCTTTTCCATCAACCTGCCCATAGCTCAGTTGGGAAATGTAACGCGCACTTGAACCAAGTGCCTTTTTAATCACTGGATTGCTTAAAGAGGATTGAGAACCGGTCGCTCGAACAATCACATCCTGCATACCTTGTTGACGAGCCAGAGACTCACCGTCGTTCTGCTCACTGTCGATAACCACTTCGGCACGATAGATATCCACCTGAGTTAATGCATATACTGGTAGGGACAACCAACCTATCAGTAAGAGAGCTAAATAGCGCATAGTTTTTATAATCCTCTGAACAAGAACCCGAATAATAAGCAACTATCAAATCTTGAGCAAGGTAAGTACTGAGTAAATTGTCTGTATTATGACCAGCTTTGTTAACTCGGGTCTCAACGAGCACTCTAGTGTTGTTTTTCATAATAAACTCATTGCTTATCCAGCTATCTCAACGAGTTAGACAGTTCATTTTTCTTCGTCACGCAAGACTCGCAAAAGAGACCAATTTGCAAGCAACTAACTCTCAAAAATGCTATTTATGGGAAAGATTCAATCGAAAGTTTGATCCATGCAACGTTGCAAACGATTGCAGGATGATAGTATTCGCCGGATTTGTCTGCGTATCTTGAAAATAGGGAATTATTATGAAAAACGCGTTACAAGGCGCTCAAATGCTCTTTGTCGCTTTTGGTGCTTTGGTGCTTGTGCCGCTGCTAACTGGCCTTGATCCAAATGTCGCCCTCTTTGGTGCCGGTGTCGGTACTCTCCTCTTCCAATTAATGACTAAACGTTCTGTTCCCATCTTCCTTGCCTCTTCTTTTGCGTTTATTGCTCCTATTATGTTCGGTATCCAAACTTGGGGTATCGGCGCAACGATGGGCGGCTTAATGGCAGCGGGCCTGGTTTATGTGGCTCTAGGGGCGATGATCAAAGTGCGTGGTGTTGGATTTATCCATAAAATTCTCCCGCCTGTTGTCGTTGGCCCTGTGATCATGGTGATTGGTCTTGGCCTTGCTCCAACAGCAGTGAACATGGCGGTAGGTAAAACCGGTGATGGTGCTGCACAGCTTGTTAATGGTGATGCTGCGATCATCATCTCGGCGGTCTCACTGCTCACAACCATTGTACTAAGCGTGTTTGCAAAAGGCTTTTTGAAGCTCGTTCCAATTGTCGGTGGTATTCTTGCAGGTTACTCTGTTTCTCTATTCTACGGGGTGGTTGATTTCACTCCAGTAACACAAGCGGCTTGGCTAGCTATGCCAAACTTCACCGCGCCAGAGTTCAACATAAACGCAATCTTGTTCATGATTCCTGTCGCTATCGCACCTGCGGTAGAGCACGTAGGTGACATGCTTGCTATCTCAAACGTTACAGGTAAAAACTACCTGAAAAAACCTGGCCTTCATCGCACAATCGCAGGTGACGGGGTGGCAACTATCGCAGCCTCGATGGTGGGTGCTCCACCAAACACCACTTACAGTGAAGTTACAGGAGCGGTAATGCTAACCAAAGCATTTAACCCTGTGATCATGACTTGGGCTGCGATCACTGCAATCGTACTTGCATTGGTAGGTAAGCTAGGCGCGGTTCTTCAAACGATTCCAGTACCTGTCATGGGCGGTATCATGATTCTGCTGTTCGGCTCTATCGCCACAGTAGGCCTCAACACACTGATCAAGAATAACGTTGATTTACATAAGTCTCGTAACCTAGTGATCGTTGCCGTAACACTTGTATTTGGTATTGGCGGTATGGCTTTCGGTATTGGCGAGTTCAGCCTACAAGGTGTGAGCCTATGCGGTATCGTGGCAATTATTCTTAACCTTGTGCTACCAAACGATTTAGGTGAAAACCACGTTGTAGATAACGCACAAATGGAAGAAGAGAACGCGAAATAGTGCGTCTGCGCTGCTTTACTGAGTGGCGCATTTTATTCTTCTCGTATTATAGATATAAAAAAGGCTTGGTTTTCACCAAGCCTTTGTTTTTTCTGTTCAGTCGTAGTAATACATTAAAGAATTACTTAGTACCGAAGATCTTATCACCTGCATCACCTAGACCCGGTACGATGTAGCCTTTGTCATTTAGCTTCTCATCGATGGCCGCAGTGTATAGCTCCACATCTGGGTGTGCTTTTTCTAGCGCTTCAATACCTTCTGGTGCAGCAACAAGTACCAACACTTTGATTTGGTTACAACCTTTCTCTTTTAGAAGATCAATCGTAGCAATCATAGAACCACCCGTTGCAAGCATTGGGTCAACAACAAGCGCAATACGCTCATCGATGTTAGAAGCAAGCTTGTTGAAGTAAGGAACTGGCTCAAGTGTTTCTTCATCACGGTAAATACCAACAACACTGATACGTGCGCTTGGCATGTGCTCAAGAACACCGTCCATCATGCCTAGACCTGCACGTAGGATTGGTACTACGGTTACTTTTTTACCTTTAATTTGGTCTACTTCTACCGGACCGTTCCAACCATCAATGGTCACTTTTTCTGTTTCAAAGTCTGACGTTGCTTCGTAAGTAAGTAGGCTACCGACCTCAGTCGCTAACTCACGAAAACGTTTTGTGCTGATGTCACCTTCTCTCATTAGACCAATTTTATGTTTTACTAGAGGGTGCTTTACTTCAACAACTTTCATGTCCATCTCCGGCTATAGTTGGCAATATTTAAACAAACCTTCAGATTATACATGATTTTTACAGGGATATCAGGATAAATCACTAAAGAAAAAAACAGACGCAAACGTTTGCTATCTATGTTTAAGCACTGTTAGAATAGCGCCGTTTTCATATCCAACTTAATACCGAGGACTTCCCTGTGAGTGGTAACAACTCTTCTCTTAGCTATAAAGACGCTGGTGTAGATATTGATGCAGGCAACGCGCTTGTGGATCGTATTAAGGGTGCGGTAAAACGTACTCGTCGCCCTGAAGTTATGGGTGGTATCGGTGGTTTTGGCGCGCTATGCGAATTGCCAACCAAATACAAACAACCTGTACTGGTTTCTGGTACTGATGGCGTAGGTACTAAGCTTCGCCTAGCACTGGATATGAACAAGCACGACACTATCGGCATCGACCTTGTTGCGATGTGTGTAAATGATCTTATCGTGCAAGGCGCAGAGCCACTGTTCTTCCTAGATTATTACGCAACAGGCAAGCTAGACGTTGATACCGCTGCGGATGTTGTTTCAGGTATCGCGGAAGGCTGTATTCAAGCAGGTTGTGCCCTAATTGGTGGCGAAACTGCGGAGATGCCTGGCATGTATGAAGGCGAAGACTACGACGTAGCTGGTTTCTGTGTTGGCGTAGTCGAAAAAGAAGACGTGATCGACGGCACGAAAGTCGCTGCTGGTGATGCACTTATCGCTGTTGGCTCAAGCGGCCCACACTCAAACGGTTACTCCCTTATCCGTAAAATCCTAGAAGTATCTGGCGCAGATAAGAACGAAGAACTAGCAGGTCGCACTATCGGTGAGCACCTACTAGAACCAACGAAGATTTACATCAAATCAGCACTTAAGATGATTGAGAAACACGACATCCATGCGATTTCTCATATCACTGGTGGTGGTTTCTGGGAAAACATCCCACGTGTGCTGCCTGAAGGCACAAAAGCAGTTATCGATGGTAACAGCTGGGAATGGCCAGTGATCTTCAAGTGGCTACAAGAGAAAGGCAACGTCGACACACACGAAATGTACCGTACATTCAACTGTGGTGTGGGTCTAATCGTTGCACTACCTAAAGACCAAGCGGAAGCCGCGGTTGCTCTTCTTCAAGAAGAAGGTGAAAACGCATGGGTGATTGGTCAAATCGCGCAAGCAGACGCGAATGAAGAGCAAGTTGAAATCCAATAATTTGCAAATCGAGCTCACAAGATAAAAAGAATGAGGACACTAGATGACTAGGTCCTCATTTTGCTATCTAGAACAATAAAAACCATTCTATTAGTAGGTAGTTTAGAAGCTACATAACTCCAACCTACAATACCAAGGCACTCTCGACATCATGAAAAACCATACCCTAAAAAACATTGTGGTCCTCATCTCGGGTAACGGAAGTAACCTGCAAGCTATCTTGGAAGCTTGCGAAGACAGCATGCCAAACGCACGAGTGGCAGCCGTGTTCTCTAACAAAGCCGATGCTTTTGGTTTAGAACGTGCAAAAAAGTTTGATGTAGACGGTCACTTTGTCGACCCTAAAGCATTCGACTCGCGTGAAAGCTTTGATGCAGAGCTAATGAGTCAAATCGATGAATACCAACCAGACGTGATTATTCTGGCGGGCTACATGCGTATTCTGAGCAGCGAGTTTGTTTCTCATTACATGGGTAAGATGATCAATATCCACCCTTCTCTTCTACCAAAATATCCTGGGCTACACACACACCAGAGAGCAATAGATGCTGGCGACAAAGAACATGGTACGAGTGTGCACTTTGTAACGGAAGAGCTTGATGGTGGCCCTGTCATACTGCAAGCAAAAGTTCCTGTGTTCGAAGACGATGATGCTAGTGTACTTGCAGCGCGTGTTCAGGCTCAGGAACACCGAATCTACCCTATGGTGGCTAAGTGGTTGGTAGACGAGCGGTTGATCATGAAGGATGGTAAAGCCTATTTAGATGGCGCAGAGCTTGGCGCACACGGCTACGCCTCCGATGAGTAGTCCTGAATACCAAACTCCAAACACAAAAGAGCAGCCTGAGAGCTGCCTTTTGTTATTTTGAAACATATAAACTTGATTCAAGAAAGCCGTAGTGAGACTAGAAACCTAAAACCCAACATTCTAAAAAATCCCATAACCACTTGAGTAACACGACACTCGGAAAGTAGATTCTGAATCTGGTTCGTTCCTCACCGTTCAGAATGACGTGGTGTTTTATGAGAAATTTCTATCAGTTACGTCTTTCCAGCAAGCCTTAGCGAGACTAGGAGGCTAGAAAGTATGAGAGTTCACCAGTATCCGCCCTCGGTTTAAACGCATAAAAATAAAGCTCGCGATTAAGCGAGCTTTACGAGTTGTTCCGAATTAACCGCTATTCTAACGGCTCAGTTGGCGCCTGATTGCCCGGTTTCGCCGCTGCAAACGGCACATTCACCAGTTCAGAGGCATTGTTTTTCACAAGTTCACCTAGGTGAAACAAGCCGTATTCGCCAGGTTTCATCCGCTGCCAAGCTTCATTGCCCGTTAAAGGTTGAGTCGCGATCACAGACACAATGTCATGTGGCGTTGTTTCTTCTTGGAAGTTAATTTCCACATCTTCATCAAGCAAAGCGGCTTTACCAAACGGTGCACGTCTCGTGATCCAATACAAATGATTGGTGCAATACGTCATTACATACTCACCATCACTCAGAAGCATGTTAAATACACCCTTCTCTCTTAGCTCATCACAACATTTAGCAACATATAAGAATACCGACTCCATATCCTTTGGCGGCTCAGGATATCGATCTTCCATTTGCTTCAGCAACCAACAAAAGGCCAGTTCGCTATCTGTCTCGCCGACAGGTCGGTGTCGACCCGTATGTAAGTCTTGATAGCCTGAGAGCTGACCGTTGTGCGCAAACGTCCAATACCTACCCCATAACTCACGTGTAAAGGGATGAGTATTTTCTAAATTAACACCACCACGATTCGCCTGTCGGATATGACTAACGACAGCACGACTCTTGATAGGATAATTTTGCACTAACTCTGCAATTTGCGACTCACAACTTGGCTTGGGATCTTTGAAAGTTCGAAAACCTTTCCCTTCGTAGAAGGTAATTCCCCATCCGTCACGGTGTGGGCCAGTTCGACCTCCACGCTGCATGAGCCCGGTAAAACTGAAACAAATATCCGTCGGAACATTAGCGCTCATACCGAGCAATTCACACATGATTTAAAAAACTCCCTAACAACACAGCTCGAAAAGGTGGCTGTGAAACGACTATTCCATCTCTTTTTCAATCAACTGAATGATGATATGAATAATCTTAATATGAATTTCCTGAATGCGGTCCGCATAACCAAAGTGTGGCACGCGGATTTCAATATCGGCAAGCCCTGCCATTTTGCCGCCATCTTTGCCTGTTAGCGCAATCGTCTTCATGCCTTTCGCTTGCGCCGCTTCAATCGCTTTCAGGATGTTACCTGAGTTACCTGAAGTCGACAGACCAAACAGTACGTCACCTTTTCGGCCTACCGCTTCTACATAACGGGAAAACACGAAGTCATAACCAAAGTCATTACTCACGCAAGAAAGGTGGCTTGGATCTGAAATAGCAATACCAGCATAGCCAGGACGGTTTTCTCGGTAACGGCCTGTTAACTCTTCGGCAAAGTGCATCGAATCACAGTGAGAACCACCGTTACCACATGACAGTACTTTACCATCTTGCTTGAATGAGTCAGCAATCATTTTCGCCGCTGCTTCGATTTGCGCAATGTTATGGTCATCGCTTAAAAATTTGTTGAGCACTTCAGCAGCTTCGTTTAATTCACTTCTAATCAGATCATGGTACATAAGACGTTCTCTTTATTATTTCGGCTTCAGTCAGTCCTAGATTCACTGAGCAAATTGTTCTGATACCAATTTGGTATCGGACATTTCATAAACCTGAACTCGGGTTTGATTACTCTGAGTTTACCCACAAACGAGAATTAGTGTCGATAGTGAACCAACAGATTTAGATTGGTGATGGTAATAAACTTGTCAACTTGCTCATGAAACCATCACTCAAATCGCAACTTTAGAACTTTAACTCTACTTAGATCACTTTTTATCCAATCTTATGTTTTACATTTCCTTAATATTTTGATTACACTTAAACCAACTGGTTAGACCTCTTACCTAACATACAGACGTACAACACTTATAAAGTCTGAAAAGGAAAATACATATGGACATCTTGCTCTCAATCATCACGATGACGGTCGTGTTAGGCATTACGCTCTACCACCGCATGTCTCTCGTGAAATCTATTAGTTTACTCACAGCAGCTATGTTAGCGCTCACAGTAACAGGCGCGGTTGGCGTTACTGGTTGGACGATTTACGTTCTTGCTGCCGCTGTATTCGCGGTTCCTGGCGTACGTCAGTCTTTGATAAGCCGCAAAGCATTAGCGCTTTTCAAGAAAGTGCTGCCAGCTATGTCTCAAACCGAAAAAGAAGCGTTAGACGCAGGTACCGTCTGGTGGGAAGCCGAGCTATTTAAAGGCAAACCAGAGTGGCAAAAGCTTCACGCAATTCAAGCACCTAAATTAAGTGCAGAAGAACAAGCCTTTTTAGACGGTCCAGTGAATGAAGTGTGTGCCATGGTGAGCGATTTCCAAGTGACTCACGAACTCGCGGACTTACCGCCAGAAGTATGGCAATACCTGAAAGATCACAAATTCTTTGCCATGATCATTAAGAAAAAGTACGGTGGTCTTGAGTTCTCAGCATACGCGCAATCACTAGTACTACAAAAACTAACGGGTGTTTCTGGCGTTCTATCGTCTACCGTTGGTGTTCCTAACTCTTTGGGTCCTGGTGAGCTACTGCAACACTACGGTACTGAAGATCAGAAAAATCATTACTTACCGCGCCTAGCTGAAGGTAAGGAAATCCCTTGTTTCGCCCTAACAAGTCCAGAAGCGGGCTCTGACGCTGGATCTATTCCAGATTACGGTGTGGTCTGTAAAGGCGAATGGGAAGGAAAAGAAGTACTGGGTATGCGCCTGACTTGGAACAAGCGCTACATCACCCTAGCGCCAGTCGCAACGGTACTAGGCTTAGCATTTAAACTTCGCGATCCTGAAGGTTTGCTAGGCGACAAAGAAGATCTTGGCATCACTTGTGCGCTTATCCCAACTGATGTCAAAGGTGTTGAGATTGGTAACCGACACTTCCCGCTCAATGTGCCATTCCAAAATGGTCCAACGCGCGGTAAAGACATCTTTGTTCCTATCGATTTCATTATCGGTGGTGAAAAAATGGCGGGCCAAGGTTGGCGTATGCTGGTTGAGTGTCTATCGGTTGGTCGTGGTATCACGCTACCTTCAAACTCAACAGGTGGCATCAAAACTGCGGCAATGGCAACGGGCGCTTACTCACGCATTCGTCGCCAGTTCAAACAACCTATCGGTCACATGGAAGGCGTAGAAGAGCCATTGGCACGTCTTGGTGGTAATGCTTACGTAATGGATGCAGCAAGCAACTTAACCGTGGCAGGTATCGACCTAGGTGAAAAACCTTCGGTTATCTCAGCTATCGTGAAGTACCACTGTACGCACCGTGGACAACAAAGCATCATCGACGCAATGGACATCGTAGGCGGTAAAGGTATCTGTATGGGACCTTCGAACTTCCTAGCGCGTGGTTACCAAGGTGCGCCAATCGCGGTAACGGTTGAGGGTGCAAACATCCTAACTCGTTCAATGATCATCTTTGGTCAAGGTGCGATTCGCTGTCATCCATACGTTCTTGAAGAAATGAACGCCGCGTACTCTGATGCCAGTGATGCTGTAGAGAAGTTCGATAAAGCGCTTGCGGGTCACGTGAGCTTTACCATGAGTAACCTCGTACGCAGTATCTGGTTTGGTTTGAGCGACGGTTTAGGTTCTTCATCACCAACCAAAGATGCAACCAAGCGTTACTACCAACAATTGAACCGTTACAGTGCAAACCTTGCTCTGCTATCGGATATCTCAATGGCAGTGCTAGGTGGCTCTTTGAAGCGTAAAGAGCGTCTATCAGCGCGTCTTGGTGACATTCTAAGCCAGCTATATTTAAGCTCTGCGACGTTGAAACGTTTTGAGCAAGATGGCCGCCCAGTCGAAGATTTACCATTAGTACACTGGGGTCTACAAGACAGTTTGAAACAAGCGGAAGTGGCGGTAGACGAATTCTTAGCAAACTTCCCGAACAAAGTGATTGGTCGTGCACTGCGCGTGTTAATCATGCCATTCGGTCGTGTACGCAAAGCGCCAAGCGATAAACTAGACAGCAAAGTGGCGCGCATTCTACAAACGCCAAGTGCAACGCGCTCACGCATTGGTCGCGGTCAGTACCTTGAACCAACCGAGCACAACGCAGCAGGTAAGATTGAGCTTGCCCTGTCAGTCATTCTTCAAGCTGAGCCAGTGTTCGACAAAGTATGTAAAGCGCAAGGCAAACGTCGTCCATTCCTACGTTTGGATATGATTGCTCAGGAAGGGCTAGAGCAAGGCTTTATCACGCAAGAAGAAGCCGACCTACTAAGAGAAGCTGAACAGCATCGTCTGGATACAATCAACGTTGACGACTTTGAGCCGGAATTGCTCGCAGCAAAGCCGCTATACCCTCAGATGGATAGCGTTGCCTAACTCTCTAATCTGAAACCATACAACGGGAGTGACAACTCCCGTTTTTTATTGCTACCAGAATAGCGTTCATAACACCTCACACCACGAAGAACCTCTGCGCAAGCGCAATAAAATCCACGCACTCCGACCCTTCCCCCGATTTCCAGTGATAACTAACTCACAGACGTTCCAAGCAAGCGGTGTATACTTTTAAGTAACTCACTCACATATATGGTAAATCCGTTGGCTAAAATATTATTCGCACAGTGGTTCCCAGGGCTTGTTCAGCTTAAGCATTATCAAAAAGAATGGTTTGTTAACGACTTTAGAGCCGCCTTTTCTGTTGTCGCGGTTGCCCTGCCAGTTGCCATAGCTTATGCACAGCTAACCGGTGTATCTGCAATTGTCGGTCTGTACTCGTGTGTACTGCCAATGTTGGTATACGCCATGATGGGCACATCTCGACAACTCATTGTCGGACCTGATGCAGCAACCTGTGCAGTGATTGCCGCCGTTGTTACGCCGCTTGCCGCGGGTGATCCTACAAAACATTGGCAGTTAGTCATGACCATGACAGCGATGACTGGTATTTGGTGTGTACTGGCCAGTCGTTTCAAGTTAGGGGTGTTTGCAGACTTCCTTTCTCGCCCGATTCTTTTGGGTCTACTCAACGGTGTCGCTCTCACAATTATCGTTGGTCAGTTTGCCAAAGTGGTCGGTTTGAAATACGAACAACGTTATTTGCTGGAACGCTTATGGGAGGCTCCACAACGATTAACCGAGCTTCATTGGCCTACCGTAACTCTGAGTATCGTGACGGTTGTCGTTTATTTACTCACCAAACGCTACCGACCAACTTGGCCTGCTGCCATGCTGGCGATACTCGTGACTACCGCGTCAGTTTGGTTTTTCCATTTACAAGAGATGGGCGTATCCGTAGTTGGGCTCACTCAAGGTGGTTTCCCTCAGTTTCAAACGCCGGAGTTTGAGCTAGGTGAAGTTCGTGAGCTAGTGGTCCCGGCGCTCAACCTTGCGATTGTCAGCTTTGTTAGCATGATGCTCACCGCGCGCAGTTTCGCCGCTAAAAACGGTTATGATATTGATGCAAATAAAGAGTTTCAGGCGTTGGGCTTTGCCAACATTGCCTCAGCGTTTTCGCAAGGTTTCGCGATAAGCGGCGCTGACTCACGCACAGCGGTAAATGATGCAAATGGCGGTAAATCTCAATTAGTTTCGATTGTCGCCGCAATCACCATTGCCATTATTGCGGTATTTATTTATGAGCCTTTACAGTTTATTCCCATCGCATCACTTGGTGTCGTGTTGATCATCGCATCCTTGTCTCTGCTCGATCTCAAAGCCATTTGGAAATTAAAATCTCGTGACAAAGATGCGTTCTATCTAGCAATCATCACTTTTATTTCTGTTTTGATCGTAGGCGTAATACCGGGGATCACTTTGGCGGTACTGCTAGGGCTGTTTCAATTTTTACGTATTGTCATGCGACCGAGTGATCAGCTACTTGGCTTGGATGAAAAAGGCACCATTCGGACCATCGACGACTCAGGAAAAGCTTCGCCTATTCCTGGAATGGTGATTTACCGCTTTAACTCGCCGCTGACTTACTTCAACGCACCTTACTTTAAACGCCGAGTGTTAGAGCAAGTAGAACATCACAAAGACGCAAGTTGCGTTGTCATCGACGCCGTATCGAGCTTTACTCACTTAGATCTCAGTGTGATGGCAACACTGGCAGATATTCACAATACTTTAAAAAAGAGAGGCGTACGCTTAATCCTCGCAGGAAGGAAACGACGCTTACGTCAATGGTGTGAGCTTACTGGTATCAGCACCAGTGAAGGAGGCATCTTACTGCGAGCCGATATGTACCTTGCCATTAAACTTAGTGGCTGTTACATCAGTGCTGTGGGTGAGGGACAAATTCCTACTGTTCAAAAAGAGCCTGATTTAGAGCAGCCACCCAAACCAATTCCAGAAGTGGCTTAAATGGAAATTTAATATAGAAAACAGGAGATTAAACTCCTGTTTTCAAGTGCTTATCTTCACAGCTGAATACGTATTACGCCTTCGGCTTAAACTTTTTTGTCATCCCTTGGCTTTTAGGAGCCACCAGCCTATAACCAAGCTTTTCGTAAAAGACCGGTTCATCAGCAATCATAGAAACGTAAGAGCCTTCAAGTGCAACAGAAGAAAGATAACCGTCGATGTATTCCATGACTTTTCTACCTAAACCGTTACCTTGATAATCAGAGTCAACGGCAACGTCGACAATTTCGAAGTTACACGCCCCGTCACCAACAATCCGGCCCATTGCAATGAGCTTTCCTTCATCCCGGACAGATACGCCATACAACGAATTGGGTAGACCAATTTCAGCAGCTTTCAACGATTTGGGTGATAGCCCGGCTTTGACACGCATATCACAGTATTCTTTCGGGCTTGGCACGTGCTCTTCATATCTTATTGTCATTATGTACGACTCCTTTGTATCACCTTGGAGCTTACATAACCAAACTGTATAAATAAACAGTTAAACGTTGAAAAGATGCTCCCATTAAGCACACAAAGTATCGGGTCTGGAAAAGAAGCCACCGACAACTCTGACGCCATAATAGATATAAGTTGCTCTGAAGCTGGACATTCCTTTTTCTAAACATGTTTCTCTCAACAACATATCCGCATGCTTTCGAGCACTTTGTGGCAACACCTCTTCCCTCATGAGTTGGTAAAGAGCATCATGCACTAAAGAAGCTTTCATAATGTTTTTTGTGTCTAACGCTGGCCCACTCGCTCCATCCCATGCATAGCCCTTTTTAATCGTTAACACGCCTTGTTTGGACAAACTAAGAAAAGGGCTGTCATACGCGTTACTCACTGAAATGTGAGTCTCAATCTTTTCTTCAGAATGGAGAGTGTATTTGTACTTCTGACGCTTTTTGTATTTCAT
>ERZ1673961.324-NODE-324-length-21445-cov-6.138336_pt1 | contig 21445 bp, 22 predicted proteins | sample MGYA00580189_ERZ1673961 | MGnify/ENA primary metagenome ERZ1673961 (study PRJEB41334, sample SAMN05608105) | rock metagenome | biome: terrestrial subsurface; feature: shale formation; material: shale | place: USA: Pennsylvania ... | reverse complement strand
TGACACTCTCCAATTTCATGTTGGAAATGTGTCAACCTTATTTAGGACGGTACATCCACCATTAAAAAGCCCACCATAATGGTGGGCTTTTTTTGTCTCTTGATTCTGCAGAACGTGGGGCTATTTGAGATCGATACTATTGAGCCTGCCCATGTAAACCAGAATATCCAGGCAATCTTTATGCGCGTCCAGTAACGCTTTTTTGGTTTTCGTGTAGGCGGCGAGTTTACCGTGTTTGTTGATGGAGCAGACGACACTTTTGAACGTGCAATGCCCCTTGTCGTCGTAGTTGCGCCAGGCAGCAATGTAGCAGGCATCACGACAGTCCGGATTATCAAGCGTTGGGCGCGGCTTATAGATGATCTTGGGCTCTAAACTGTGCGGCAGACGGGTCATCAAAAACGGATCTTTAAGAATGCGTCGCCAATGGCGTCCCCACATTTCACGTCCCAATTCGTTACGCAGCTTAATCGCTTTCTTCAATCCTTTGCGTTCACCGATACGGATGTAGCCGACCGACCGGTGCAGCACTTTGTCATCGGGAGTATGAATATGAATCTTATAGGCCGTTTTGGCTTTCGAGATAAAGCGGTGACCAGTGTTGGTTTCCAGGTTACTCTTTGTCATACGTTTGCTATGGATAGATTTGTTAATAGTAATAGTAGAAGAAAACAGAAAGAATAGTAGCCACAGAGTAGAGGAATCTGACTTGGGAACATCAGCGGCATGTCAGGTTTATGCGAAAGAATAATCCTTGTTACGCAATGGTTTGAGTATGGCTGGGGCAGTTTAAGTTTCGCTTGTAACTTTGAAACAGCGAATAAAAAAGCCCTGATGAACGCAGATTCATCAGGGCTTTATATTTGGCGCTCCCGACAGGATTCGAACCTGAGACCTGCCCCTTAGGAGGGGGCCGCGCTATCCAGCTGTGCCACGGGAGCTGAGAGGGTTATCTTACTCAATTATTTGAATAAGTTAATATCTTGCCGCCATGACTAGAGCTGTTTGTGCATTACATCGCCAATTTGGATACTGGAAGCCAGTTCAGGTTGGTCGATGGTCAGTTCAGCGTCGTTCTCGTACACGCGCGTTACGGTGAGCGTAATATCACTCTGGGTGACTTTGTTGCGCGGTAAGCCACGTTGATCAATAAAGGCTCCGGTATGCCACAACTGTAGCTTGTCACCTGTCTTGACACCGTGAATGCGGCCAAGGTCCATCGTGATGGTGTTGCCAAATTTTGCCACTACCTCCGGCAAAGTGATCTTGCAGGAAATTTCAGACTCTAAATCGAGCATGACGTTACGGCTGACGCGCAGTAACATCTGGCCGTAAGTCGATGCCCAGAAGCGCGCGCTGCGCGTATCCACCTGGCTGGTTTTGGCGAAGGGCCAGCTCGCCACTTCACGGTAATTGTGTTTGAACACTTCATTGCCGGTTTTTCCGTCGTAAACACGCATCTCCAGCGCAAACTGACGGTTGATCACATCGTCTTGCAGCAGTTTTTGATCGACGGTTGCGGTTAAGTCGGTGATCACGCCGCCGATGATGTACTGTGCGCCGGAATCCTGTGCGATCATTTTGATTCGTTCCGGGTTGCGTGCATCGATATCGTAATTGGTGGTACCAACGGAAACAAAACTGTGTGACTCCTGAGCGATCTGTCGGTCAACCACATGCGCAAAATCATCACCGATGTCATAAATTTGGCCCATTACCGCTTGTTGCGGAGAGGCGACATCGATATTACCGACCAAAAAGGTCTTTTTATATTGATCGACGTGGCAAGCTGTTGCCGATGGATAGAGATCAATTCGGGCCCGAACCTGCATAACATTGCCTCTGACTTTACGATCTTCGATCAGGATGTAACGTACTTCATGGTTGGTAAACAAGTACTCCTGACGGTCAGTTTCCAGCAGTGGCATCAGGTTACTGATACTGCCAATATCTGCCCCGGCAAAATTTACCGCCTTATAAATGGCGTCTTCCAATGCGTGGAGCCGCGCTGAATCTTCCGACGACACAATGGTGGCAGTCCCGGTCACTTCATACCAGGCGGCTTGAGTCGTAGGAATCCAAAGGCTTAAAAAAAGCATTGAAATTAAAGAGGAAATATTTTTTTTCATCATGATTTACCAGTTAGGTATAAATTTTGCTTTTCAAATCTTAGCTGATGTAGGCATTTGCATTTCTGAGTTGTCGCAGATTTAGAAAAGCAAAGAGTGTTCCAGTTTCATCTGAGAGAGTGAAATTGAACTAATGCCTTAGTATATCTGGAGATGAAGAGAATGAAAAAATGGCTTCCTTTAGTGCCGGCGTTATTTTTAACGGCCTGTGCCTATGCCCCGATTTATAACGGTAAAGAGCCATACAATGGTTCACAGTTTATGTTGATGGAGAGTCCGCGTCATACGTTGGATTTCTTCGTTGATAGCCTGACAGAAGATCTGGTTCAGTCAAACACCAGTGTAACGGCGCGTACGCCGATTGCGGTGACGTCATTTGTGGATCTGCAAAACATGGATACCACTAACTGGCTGGGGAACTCAGTTTCTGAAGGTTTTATTTATCAGTTCCAGCGTCGCGGCTTTAAAGTTGTCGACTACAAAACGACGGGGTCGATTCAGGTCACCCAGCAGGGCGATTTTGCATTCAGTCGTGATTGGAAAGATCTCGCGCAGCAGCAGGAAGTGCAATACGTACTGACCGGAACGATGCTGCGTCAGGAAGGCGGTGTGCTGATCAACGCCCGAGTGGTGGGAATGCAATCACGTATTGTGGTGGCAACGGCGCAGGGCTTCTTGCCAGCGGATCGTATCGGCCGCGACTTGGATACGCTGAACAGCATTCGTACTCAGGATGGTGTGTTGATTCGTTCAGACCCAACCATTACTCAGCCATACACCGTGATTTTGCGCCCATAGGAGACGATGATGAAACAGTGGTTATTTCTCCTGATTGCAGCGCTGGTGATGTCTGGTTGCCAGCCGCTACAAACCATGCGTCCGGATGACTGGCTGACCGCCGTTGGCTATGCAAGCATCAGCGAGCAGAAAGGCCGTGACGATGAAGAAAAACAGGTGCGAGCGATGCGTGCTTCGAAAATCGATGCCTATCGTGAACTGGCCGAACAGGTTTATGGTATGCGAGTCAGCGGACGCGCAGAACTGCAGGATCAGCGTTTGGGAACGGAGCTGACATCCGGTGCGGTTGACGGCGTAATTCGCGGGGCGGAAGTGGTACGCAGCTACAAAGTCGGCGACAGCTATGTCACTGAACTGCGACTTGATATCCGCAAGATGGACCGTCTGCGTGACTACGGTGAAGTGCAGCAGGTACCGGAAAAACGTCAGCAAACTCTATTCTGAAATCTCTCCTCTCCAGATAGCAAAAAAGCGGCAATGTTTGCCGCTTTTTTTATCTTCGTAATCTGATCAGGCTTTGATGTTGGTCCCCAGCGTCGACACCGTATGTGTCTGGCCAGTGGCGTTGTAGGTCATCCCGACTTTGCCATGGCTCTGCTGCATCAGGTTATTCAGCTTGTTGAAACTCAGTTGCGCTCTGGCAAGCGCTTCACCGTTCACGGCATTGGCTTGCTGGCAGTCGAACACGATCGTGCGAATCTGTTTCACCAGATTGTCCAAATATTCATCCTCTGTCAGGCTCGTTACATGAGGATGGTTGGAGATGCGTTGATCGGTTTGTTGTAACTGATTCACCAAGGTGATTTTCTGTTTGGCAAGCGCTTCAATATCCGCCGAAATCCGGCTGGTGATCGCTACTTTTTCTTGTTCCAGTAACGCAGACAACTCTTGCGCGTTTTTTAACTGGAATTCGACTAAGTCTTTCAGTGCTGCCATTACTCAATCGCCTTATCGCCAAACCGGGATGTTAAAAACCGCCCAGTTCTTTCTCAAACTTGATCATGTTGTCAGCCAGTTTATCGGCATCCACAACATAAGAGCCGTTTGCGATCGCTTCTTTGATCGCAGCGACTTTCGCACTATCGAAACTTGGCTTGCTCGCCATCTCGTTGTGCATTTCACCGAGAGCTCTGCTTTGTGAGCTGAGGGACACCGCATCATGTTGCGGGCCAGAACTCTGTCTTACGGAACCGGAAGTCGATGAAGATGCATTGGATTCTGAGCGTGCAGGTGCTCGGTTAGTCGTCGCTAACGAGTTGCCTGAACGTATGTTATCAATGCCTGCCATAATTGAGCCTTTTAAAAACTTTGAACTTGTACCGTCAATATCGACTGAACGAAGACGAACTTTAGCTTTTTATTTCACCAATGCGCAAATATTTCTGCGCTATGAAATAAGACCGCTAAAATTGCACCGTGACTTCACCAATTCCGCTGACTTGTGCATCTATTATACGGTTAGATTTATCATTTTTCACTTTTATCTGTTCGCCGAAGGTGCCATCGGACAAGGCGGTGCCTTTGGTTGTGATGCTCATCCCGGTACTGACCGCACGAATTATCACGCTTTCGTTGCGGCACACAACGCAGATGTCGTTTTGTTCAATGACATCACCTAACTTGAGGTTTTTTTTCGTTTTTGCTCCGACCACCAGATCTTGCGAGGAAAAACCTTGCCGTCTGAAGCGCAGCAGATCTACCATACTGATCGTAACGTCATGCTCAGTAATGATCTGGCCGCGAGTGATCGGAGTCAGGGCAGTCACCATGGGAACCGTCAGGGTCAGTTTGACCGGAACATAGACTTTCCAATTGTCTGCCGTACATTCAACTAATACGGTAATCGCACTGGCTGAGCCGTTGTTGGACGATGAAGATGTACTCAAAGGTTCGGGACAATCGGTGGCAAAAATACGCTCGTCAATATTGGCAGCATTCACCACCAGTTCACCCCCGACAGGCTTGTCGACAGTACTGAGCACATGGCTTTGTGCCGCCTCTTGAATCTTTACGATTTGCTCTGGAGTTGCAGAGTGCACAGAAAGGCTAAAGAAAAATAACAAAAAGCCGATAGAGTTATAAAAAAAGTGATAGAAAGCTCTACACTTACATTTGGTATGTGGGCATACACGGGTATTCGAAAGCATTGTTCGTTTCTCTGGTTTCTTCATAGCCTTAAGTAGACTATCACTTTTTTCGTATAAAAGTTTGAGATGGAGATGAGCTTATGACGGGTATTCTTGATTCTGTGAATCAGCGTACGCAACTTGTCGGTCAAAACCGACTGGAATTATTAACTTTCCGTCTGAACGGGCGCCAACGTTACGGTATTAACGTATTTAAAGTAAAAGAAGTCCTCCAGTGCCCAAAGCTTACCGCCATGCCGAATTTGCACCGTCTTGTGAAAGGGGTTGCCCACATTCGCGGTCAAACGGTATCTGTGATTGATCTGAGCCTGGCAATTGGTGGCCGTCCGACGACGGATGTCGAGAAAAGCTTTGTGGTAATTGCAGAATTCAACCGCACGATTCAGGCGTTTTTGGTGAGTTCGGTTGAACGTATTATCAACATGCGTTGGGAAGCGATTCTGCCGCCGCCAGATGGTGCCGGTAAAGCGAACTACCTGACTGCAGTGACCAATATTGATAATGAGCTGGTGGAAATTCTCGACGTCGAGAAGATTCTGGCCGAAATCGCGCCAGTGGATGAATCGATGGATTCGCGTATCGGGGAAGAGATTGCTCACGCCGAGCAGGAAAAACAGATTGTTCGCCGTATTCTGATTGCCGACGACTCTAGCGTGGCACGTAAACAGGTACAACGAGCGATTGAGTCCATCGGTTTTGAAGTCATTCTGACCAAAGACGGCAAAGATGCGTACGAGAAATTGCTCAGCATGGCAAAAGAAGGCAGCATCTACGACCAAATTTCGCTGGTTATTTCCGACATCGAAATGCCGGAAATGGATGGCTATACTCTGACGGCGGAAATTCGCCGCAACAGTGCCCTGAAAGATTTGTATGTAATTCTCCACTCCTCGCTGAGTGGCGTATTTAACCAAGCCATGGTTGAACGCGTAGGAGCGAACTCCTTTATCGCGAAATTTAACCCGGATGAGCTTGGTAATGCGGTGAAAGCTGCACTAGTAGAATAAAGAGAACTGAATGACTGCGATAACTATAAGCGATCAAGAATATCGTGACTTTTGCCGGTTCCTGGAGTCGCAGTGCGGTATCGTACTGGGCGACAGTAAACAGTATCTGGTGAGAAGTCGCCTCAGTCCGCTCGTGAGCAAATATAAGTTGGCGTCTCTGTCTGACTTGCTGCGTGACGTCGTGACTGGCAGAAATCGCGAATTGCGTGTGGCAGCCGTGGATGCCATGACGACCAATGAGACGTTGTGGTTCCGAGATACTTACCCATTTACTGTGTTGGCCGAACGCTTGTTACCTGAAATGGCGAAGAACAAACGTCCGATCAAAATCTGGTCGGCCGCGAGTTCATCGGGTCAGGAGCCGTACTCAATGTCGATGACTGTGTTGGAAGTTCAGCAACGTCGTCCGGGATTACTGCCTAGCGTGTCGATCACTGCGACCGATATTTCCGCCAGCATGCTGGATATGTGTCGTGCCGGTGTGTACGACAATCTGGCGCTGGGGCGTGGTCTTTCTCCTGAGCGTCGCCGCACCTTCTTTGAAGATGCCGGCGATGGGCGCATGAAAGTGAAAGACAACGTTAAACGTTTGGTGAATTTCCGTCCGCAGAACCTGATGGAAAGCTACGCACTGCTGGGTAAGTTTGACATTATCTTTTGTCGTAACGTGTTGATTTACTTCTCTCCGGAGATGAAATCCAAAGTGCTGAATCAGATGGCTAATAGCCTGAATCCGGGTGGCTACCTGCTACTAGGAGCATCGGAGTCTCTCACGGGCCTCACAGACCGCTTTGAGATGGTTCGCTGTAACCCTGGCATCATCTACAAACTGAAATAAATGCAATTTCAATATCAAGCCCGGCAATCGCCGGGCTTTTTGTTTGCCGCTCGGACAGATGTGATGTTCATTTTTATGTTCTGCTTTGTTCAAGACTGGTGAGACCGACCTCTTCATCCCTTTCTTTGCCTGCTTCGATACGCTATACCTGAAGTGAGACATTCCAAACTCAGGCAAGTCGGCTTGCTCTTTGCAAGCTAAGGGTGGTTTAAGCGCGAATGGGGTATTGATGAAAAGTTGGTACGCTAATTGCTTTTAAATCATTAGTAACGGTCAGTTCTTATCGAAGAGGCAAAACATGGCTATTTCTTTTGACAACGCACTCGGCATACACCAGTACACGGTGGGTGTTCGCGAACGTAATGCAGAAGTCATTGCGACCAACATTGCGCAAGCGAATACGCCAGGGTTCAAAGCGAAAGGAATGGATTTTCAAAAGGCATTGCAGGCGGCAAGTTCAGGGGCAAGCATCAGTCTTAGCCGCACGGACGGTCGGCACATTCCTGCCTCAACGACGGTGACAGGGGAAATGCTTTACCGCGTTCCTACTCAACCTGATACTGGTGACGGCAATACGGTTGACGTGGATCTGGAGCGTAACTTGTTTATGCAAAACCAACTGCGTCACCAAGCGTCACTCGACTTCTTAGGAAGTAAATTCAAGAACTTAACGAAAGCGATTAAAGGGGAATAATTAGATGAGCTTATTTAATGTGTTCAATGTGACTGGTTCTGCAATGAGTGCTGAATCTGTTCGTCTAAATACCACCTCGAGCAACCTGGCTAACGCGGACAGCGTAAGTAGCTCTGCTAAAGACACTTACAAAGCTCGCCATGCCGTGTTCGGCGCTGAGTTAAGTAAGGCACGTTTTAACCGCGACCCGAATGTGCCAGTGAAAGTATTGGGTATCGTAGAAAGCGATAAACCGCTGAGTGCGGAGTTTAACCCTGACCACCCACTTGCGAACGACGAAGGGTATATCTACAAGCCTAACGTTAACAAATGCTGCTGCGTACGCTGCAGATGGGTCAATAAGGATAAGGAGGTAGCGAATGGCCGGAATTAATAACGTTGGTCAAAGCGGCTTGTCCTATGTTGACCAGCTGAAGGCTCTTCAAGAGAAGAATAAGCCAACCGAGACAACGGGTAAGCAGGATCTCAAACAAGAAGATTTCCTGTCGTTGCTCACGAAGCAACTCGCTCAGCAAGATCCCTTTAAGCCGGTTAGCAATGACCAGATGATCGCGCAAATGGCCTCATTTGCGACGGTGGATGGCATTGGCAAGATGAATTCTCAGTTTGAGAACCTCAACTCGTCAATGACGTCGAATCAAGCTCTGCAGGCTTCATCACTGGTAGGTCGTGATGTGCTGGTACCTGGTTCTGCAGGGGTGAAAAAGGATGACGCCGGCATGGCGGCGATGGTGAAGCTTCCTCAATCGGTCGACAACTTGTTTGTCCGCATTGAGAACGAAGCAGGCCAATTGGTGCGAACGTTTGACGTTGGCGCCAAACCAAGCGGAGATAGCCGTGTCGAATGGGACGGCAAAGATCAAAACGGTAATCCATTGCCGGGTGGCAAATACAAAGTGAAAGCTTCGGGTTTGCTGGATGGAGAAAGCAAAGACTTTGAGGTTTCGACCTACGCAAACGTCAACAGCGTTCTTCTGGGTAAAGGTGATGGTAACGTACTGCTCAATCTGGCTGGTTTTGAATCGCCAGTTCGACTTGCTGAAGTACTAGAAGTTGGCAAAGCATAATCATGCTAGCTAGATAGGAGAATTTGGAATGTCATATGTATCTCTTAGCGGTTTGTCCGCAGCTCAGTTAGATCTGAACACCACCAGTAACAACATTGCGAACGCCAATACTTTTGGCTTTAAAGAGTCGCGTGCTGAATTTGGTGATGTGTACTCGAACTCTTTGTTTACTAACGCTAAAACCACTCCAGGTGGCGGTGTTCAGGCGAACAAAGTGGCACAGCAATTCCACGAGGGTTCCAGTATTTATACTAACAACCCAATGGACCTGCGCATTTCGGGTACCGGCTTTTTCGCCGTCGCTAAAGATCGTTTGGTGCCACAACAAAATGAGTTGACTCGTAACGGTGCTTTCCACCTCGACAAGAACAACTACATGGTGACGTCAAACGACGAATACCTGCTGGGCTATCAGGTCAACCCGGATACTGGTGATGTGCTTTCTTACGAGCCCGCACCCATGAACATTCCTGCGGAGTTTGGTAAGCCGAAACAGACCTCAAACATTGAAGTTGGTGTGAACCTTCCGGCTAACGGTGATCTGAAAGATCCAACGCTGTTTGATTACACGGATCCGGATACATACAACCGCTCAACGTCATCGACCATTTATGACTCGATGGGGCAGGCTTACAAACTGACGACGTACTACCTGAAAGATCAGACTCAGCCAAACACATGGCAAACCTACTACACAGTGACTGATAAAGAAGGCGAGAAACCACTCAATATTACCGGTGGTGACGCGACTACTGCATCGGGCCAGGTAGGTCACACCATGAAGTTCAATAATGACGGTACGCTGGCAAGCCTGAACAACGGTCAGCCAATCGTGTCTGAGCCTCTGGGTGGTGGTGCAAACCCAGTCAACCTGAACGGTGCGGATGTGAATCAGGTTCTGTCATTCGGTCTGGATGCGGCAACTCAGTTTGCTGCGCCATTTGAACTGACGAAGTTTGATGAAGACGGTGCAACGACAGGCTTCCTGACGAAGATTGACTTTGACGAAAACGGCAGCGTTCTCGGCACTTACTCGAACGGTGAAAACATTACTCTGGGCCGTGTGGCACTGGTGCGTGTACCGAACGAACAAGGTCTGGATAAGAAAGGCGGTACTCAGTGGGATTCAACGCAGTTCTCTGGTGACAAGATTTGGGGTGAATCAAACAAAGGGTCTTTCGGTACCATTAACAACGGTACGCTGGAACAGTCAAACATCGATATGACTCAAGAGCTGGTGGATCTTATCTCTGCGCAGCGTAACTTCCAGGCGAACTCTCGTGCGCTTGAAGTTCACAACCAACTGCAACAAAACATCCTACAGATTCGATAATCTCATCATCTGGTCTGTCAGACCGGCGGCAACGTCGGTCTGATAGGATTGCCAGCTTGCCACCTTGCCGCGGCAAATCCTCGCTTTCTCACTTCAAAATTATCAAAACTCCTTGATTAAAAACACATTTTAAATTTGGCACGCCAATTGCTTTATTGCTCTTAACCAACGATTTCTGGAGCAAATTATGGACCGTGCATTGTTTCTTGCCATGAGTGGCGCAAAACAAAACATGCAAGCGATGCAGCTGAGAGCAAACAACTTGGCCAACGTCAGCACAACAGGTTTTCGTGCCGATTTGGAACAAGCACGCTCAATGCAAGCGTACGGTGATGGCCTGCCAAGCCGTGTGTTCAGTATGACCGAGCGTCCTGGACACAATTTCCAGCAAGGCAGTGTGATCACGACGGGCCGTGATTTAGACATTACCGTTCAGGGTGATGGCTGGATTGCCGTGATGGATAAAACCGGCAAAGAAGGGCTGACCCGCAACGGCAATTTGAATATTGATGCCAATGGCCTGCTGTTGAACGGCAATGGTCATCCGGTGTTGGGTGAAACCGGTGCGCCAATCACGTTGCCAGTGCCGCTGGCTAAAGTGGAAATCGGCAACGACGGTACTATTTCTGTTCGCCCGCAAGGCGCTCCGGCAGATGCTATGGAAATCGTCGATCGCATCAAGCTGGTTCGTCCGGATAATCAATCGTTGTTTAAAGATGTGAATGGCCTTTTCCGAGCAAAAGACCCGAACGCAGCATACGATGCAGATGCCAGCGTGAAGATTCTGACCGGTGCAGTAGAAGGCAGTAACGTCAACGCCGTTGGCGAAATGACCAGCCTGATTGACCTGCAACGTCAGTTTGAAATGCAAGTCAAAATGATGAGCACCGCAGAAGACATGGACAAGTCGTCCGACTCTCTGCTTCGTATGAGCTAACCGACTAGGAGATAACGATGCAACCGGCACTATGGGTAAGTAAAACAGGCCTAGACGCGCAGCAAACCAACATTGCGACGATCTCGAACAACCTGGCTAACGCCTCCACCGTCGGCTTTAAGAAAAGCCGCGCGGTGTTTGAAGATTTGTTCTATCAGAATATTAACCAGCCTGGCGGTCAGTCGTCACAGAACACAGAACTGCCGAGCGGTCTGATGCTGGGCGCGGGTTCGAAAGTGGTGGCAACGCAAAAAGTCCACACCAACGGCAATGCTCAAACCACGACCAACAGTCTGGACATGATGATTGAAGGGGACGGATTCTTCCAGATCCTGATGCCAGACGGCAACATTGGCTATAGCCGCAACGGTCAGTTCACGCTGAACGATGAAGGCGTGATTGTCACCTCAGGTTCGGGTTACCCGCTGCAACCGGAAATTGTGATCCCGGATGACGCCATCTCGATCACTGTGGGTAACGACGGTGAAGTGTCGGTACGTGTGCGTGGCCAGCAGGACAACCAGGTTCTGGGGCAGATCACCACCGTTGATTTCATTAACCCGGGCGGTCTGGAACCGATTGGTCAGAACCTTTACTTGCCAACGGGTGCCAGTGGTGACCCTCAGGAAGGGGTTCCGGGTATTGATGGTCTGGGCAACGTTCGTCAGTCAATGCTGGAAAGCTCCAACGTGAACGTGACCGAAGAGTTGGTCAACATGATTGAAGCACAGCGCGTGTACGAGATGAACTCAAAAGTGATCTCGGCCGTCGACAAAATGATGAGCTACGTAAACCAACAGCTCTAAGTACTAATTAGCAAGAGAATGCCGCGATGAAACGTATACTCAGCTTAACTCTTATTTCACTCCTGTCGGGATGTAGTTTGCTACAAGATCCGATTGAGACGGCCGATGTTGCCCAAGGCACAACCGTTGTCGATGCAGTGGAAGGGGATAAATCGGCAGACAGCAGCACTACCGGCTTAGTTGATACCCTGCGTAACCGTACGGATCCGGTTGCCGGTGATCCCGCCTGGGCACCGATTCATCCTAAAGAAAAGCCAGAGCACTACGCGGCAGAAACCGGCTCGTTGTTCAACCTATCGCGTGCTAACAGCTTGTATGATGATTCCAAACCCCGTGGCATTGGCGACATCATAACCGTGACGTTGAATGAAAGTACCAAAGCGGCCAAAAGTGCCGATGCGGATCTGAAAAAGAAAAATGACGCGTCAATGGATCCACTCAGTGTCGGCGGCAAAGAACTCAACGTCGGTGAATACAATTTTTCCTACGCGCTGAAAAATGACAACAAGTTCTCAGGCAGTGCACAGGCCAACCAGAGTAACAGCTTGTCGGGTTCCATCACCGTTGAAGTGATCGAGATTTTAGCCAACGGTAACCTTGTGATTCGCGGGGAAAAATGGCTGAGTCTGAACACTGGTGACGAGTACATTCGCCTGAGCGGCACGATTCGCCCGGATGATATCGACTTCGATAACACCATTGCGTCGAACCGCATTTCCAATGCCCGAATTCAGTATTCTGGCACCGGAACCAACCAAGATATGCAAGAACCTGGATTCTTGGCACGATTTTTTAATGTCTCTTTGTAAATCGCACCCGATGGTCGAAGTTTTGACAGCATAAGTATCGATGGGGCCTGATTTGGCCCCATTGTTTTTTACACGAGACAGGTAATCCACAATGAAAAGACTCACTTTGTTATTGATGATGCTGGTCGCCGCCTCCGCTCAGGCTGCGCGCATCAAAGATGTTGCTCAAGTAGCAGGTGTGCGCAGTAACCAACTTGTGGGCTATGGTTTGGTCACTGGTTTGCCGGGTACAGGTGAGTCAACACCTTTTACCGATCAAAGCTTTAACGCCATGCTGCAAAGTTTCGGCATCCAATTGCCGCAGGGCACCAAACCAAAAACGAAAAACGTTGCCGCGGTTATCGTGACCGCAGACTTACCTGCCTTTTCTAAACAAGGTCAGACGGTGGACGTCACCGTGTCGTCGATCGGTTCTGCCAAGAGCCTGCGTGGCGGTACGCTGATGCAAACCTTCCTGAAAGGTTTGGATGGTCAGGTGTACGCGGTGGCTCAGGGGAATCTTGTGGTGAGCGGCTTCAGCGCGAGCGGCGCAGACGGCTCAAAAATTGTCGGCAATAACCCAACCGTTGGCATGATCTCTGCCGGTGCGATTGTTGAACGTGAAGTACCAACGCCGTTTGGTCGTGGTGACTTCATTACCTTCAACCTGCTGGAATCAGATTTCACCACTGCGCAGCGCATGGCTGATGCGGTCAATGGGTTCCTGGGGCCGCAAATGGCTTCGGCGGTTGATGCGACGTCTGTTCGTGTGCGTGCGCCGCGTGATGTGGGCCAGCGCGTGGCATTCCTGTCAGCGATTGAAAACCTGGAGTTTGACCCAGCGGAAGGTTCAGCCAAAATCATCGTCAATTCGCGTACTGGCACGATTGTCGTAGGACAACACGTACGTCTGAAACCAGCGGCCGTGACTCATGGCGGCATGACGGTGGCGATCAAAGAGAATCTGAATGTCAGCCAGCCAAATGCGTTTTCTGGCGGTCAGACGGCGATCGTGCCGGATTCCACCATCGAAGTGACCGAGAAAAAGGGCAAGATGTTCAAACTGGAACCGGGCGTGACACTCGATGATCTGGTTCGTGCGGTGAATGAAGTGGGCGCCGCTCCTTCTGATTTGATGGCGATTCTGCAAGCGTTGAAGCAAGCGGGTGCCATTGAAGGCCAACTGATCATCATTTAAGGAGCGCAGCATGGTTAACAACCCTAACGACATTGGCTTCATTCACGATATTGCCAGCTTAGATACGCTGCGTAAGCAGGCCGTTACCGGTGATGAAAAATCGGAAAAAGAAGCGCTGACAGCCGCGGCGCGTCAGTTCGAAGCGATTTTTACGACCATGATGCTGAAGTCGATGCGTGATGCGAACTCCAGCTTCAAGTCCGACATGTTCAACAGCCAAAACGAAGATTTTTACCGTCAGATGCTGGACGAGCAGATGACCAGCCAACTCAGCGCGTCAGGTTCACTGGGGCTGGCGGATATGATTGTGGCGCAATTGTCGACGGCGGAGAAATCCAACACGACGGGCGAAGACAATTTCCAGGAAGCGATGCGCCGTGTGGAACACTCCCGTGAGATGGCGGCAAATCAACCGGCAAGCGACCCGGCAACGGAGGCGGCAAGTGTTACGGCTGGCGAAGAGAATGCACCTGCAGCGACAGGGTCTTTTGATTCGCCGCAGTCTTTCGTGGCGTCCTTGAAGCCGTTCGCTGATAAAGCGGCAAAAGCGCTAGGCGTCGATTCCACGCTGCTGCTGGCTCAGGCGGCACTGGAAACAGGCTGGGGCCAGAAAGTGGTGAAAAACGCCCGTGGTAGCAGCAACAATCTGTTTAACATCAAGGCCGACCGCAGCTGGCACGGTGCCAAAGTGGCCACTCAAACACTGGAATATCAGGATCAGACTCCGGTGATGGAAAAAGCCGCATTCCGTTCTTATTCCAATTATCAGGACAGCTTTAACGACTATGTACGTTTCCTGGCCAATAATCCGCGTTACACCACGGCCCTGCGCCATGGTGGCAGCGATGAAGATTTCATTCGCGGCATTCATCAGGCGGGTTATGCGACCGATCCGCAGTACGCCGACAAGGTGCTGCGCGTGAAAGCGCAAATCGAACAGATGGACGAGTTATAATCACTGCCTCAGCTGGTTATCTTGCCGGCTGATGACTTTCTTCTCTCTTCAGATAACTTCCTTATTTTTCCTTACCTTAGAGCCCCAACACTTGCTTGGCATACATATTGCTTTATTGAGTCTAGGTGCCGGTTTCTACCGGTGGTTTTCTAGGTTTTTGGGGGCATTATGGCGTCTGATCTTCTGAATGTTGGTGCGCAAAGCGTATTGACGGCTCAGAGACAACTCAACACCACTGGTCATAACATTTCTAATGTTAATACAGAGGGTTACAGCCGTCAGTCTGTGATCCAAGGGACCAATATGCCTCGCCAGTACGGTGGGGAAACCTACGGTATGGGCGTGCATGTGGAAAATGTTCGCCGCTCTTGGGATCAGTTTGCCGTTAAAGAGCTGAACCTTGCCACCACCGACCATTCGTTTAAGCGCGACGACGAGGAAAACCTCGATATGCTGTCCAAGCTACTGTCGTCGGTGGCCTCGAAAAAAATCCCTGAAAACCTCAATGAATGGTTCGACTCGGTGAAAACACTGGCGGATTCGCCGAATGATGTGGGCGCGCGCAAAGTAGTGTTAGAAAAAGCCGGGCTGATCAGCCAGAACATGAACGATTTCCACGAGACGGTGCGTCGCCAGTTTGATGTGACTAACAAAGGTCTCGATGTGGGCATTGAACGCATCAACCAATTGGCAGTGGAAATTCGTGACTTGCAGCGTTTGATGATGCGCACTCCAGGCCCACACAACGATTTGATGGACCAGCACGAAAAGCTGGTGGCCGAGCTGTCTCAATACACCAAAGTGACCGTAACTCCGCGTAAAAATGCGGAAGGTTTTAACGTACACATTGGTAACGGCCACACGCTGGTCTCTGGCACCGAAGCCAGCCAACTGAAAATGATTGATGGTTATCCGGACATTCATCAGCGCCGCTTGGCGATGGTGGAGGGGAAGGGTATCAAACCGATTACGGCTCGCGACATCGGCGGCAAAATCGGCGCGCTGATGGATATGCGTGACAAGCACATACCCGGTCTGCTGGATGAAATCGGTCGCCTGGCCACATCATTTTCCTTCGAAGTGAACAAGTTGCAGCATCAGGGCCTCGATCTGCGCGGCGACATTGGCTCGGATATTTTTACCGATGTGAACTCTGAGGTGGTCGCGCGTTCACGTGTGGTGACCTCGAGTAACTCTGAAGCGGATTTGGCGGTTTATATCCAAGATATCAGCCAGTTAAAAGGTGGCGAGTATTCACTGACCTACAACGGCGACGACTACATCATGACGATGCCGAATGGCGAGCAGAGTAAAGTCGCTGTTGAGCGTGGTCATATCGATATCGATGGCATGCGAATTCAAATCAACAATGAGCCGAAGACCGGTGAACGCGTGATTATTCGTCCGACCCGCAACGGAGCGGCAACCATGCGTATGGCTATCGACGATGCGTCAAAAATTGCCGCTCAGAGTTATGAGGCGTCCACTGCGTTTGCTCAAGGCTCGGCCAAGTTCAACATCGACCAGGCGGGCGATGTGAAAGAGTTTGAGGCCTACGTGGTGCAGGTTAAAGATAGCGACGGCAACCCGACGGGCGAAATGCAGGTTCGTGTGCAGGATAAAACGGGCAAGGTATTGGCCACTCAGCCTTACACGTTTGAAGATAATCAGGAAGAGCTGACGCTGACCATTCCTAAGCAGAACAGTGACGGTAAAGAGACCATTTTCTCGCTGTCACGTGGTGCAATTGCCGATGACAAGTTCACGGCAAACCTTGTCCCATCCGACGGTGACAACGGCAACCTGCGCAAGATGATCAACGTCCAGAGCGATAAGAATGTCGATGGCAAGAAATCGACCATCATCGATCTGTACCACAACCTGAATACTGATTTCGGTTTGAAACTCTCCACCGCTTCTCGCTTATCAGATGTCGCTCGTCTGGAAAAAGAGTCGGCAGAATCACGCATTGCTTCGGTTTCCGGGGTCAACCTCGACGAAGAAGCGGCCAACATGATGAAGTTTCAACAAGCTTATATGGCGTCGTCACGCATTATTCAGGCGGCAAACGACACCTTCAACACCATTTTGGCACTGAAATAGGGGAGGCAGATAAATGTTTAATCGTATTTCCAGCTTCCACAACTATCAGGCCGTGCAGAATGATCTGCGCCGTCAGGAATCGAAAATTCATCACAACCAGGCGCAACTGGCGTCAGGTAAGAAACTGCTGTCAGCGGCGGATAACCCGCTGGCGACGCACTACATTCAGAATGTTTCTCAGCAGGAAGAGCAACTGCGTCAGTATATGGACGCGATTGTACTGGTGCGTAACCGTCTGGAACATCAGGAGGTGATCGTCTCTAACGCGGAAGATTTTACCGACAAGGCAAAACGTAACGTGATGGAAATGATCAACGGCTCGTTGTCACCGGAGGACCGCGGCGCCCGTGCGCGTGAACTGGAAGAGATCGCCAACAACTTTCTCAACCTGGCTAACGTGCAGGATGAGTCTGGCAACTATATTTTTGCCGGTACCAAGCCAACCACACAGCCGTTCTTTCGCGACAATGCCGGCAACGTTTCGTATGGCGGCGATGATTACCAGCGCAAGATGAAAATTTCCAATAGCCTTGAGATCCCGTTCAACACGCCGGGTAGCAAGCTGTTTATGGAAATTGAAAACCCGTTTGGGGATTATGCGCCGGACTATCAATTGCAGGAAGGCTCTGAGCTGCTGCTGGAGAAAGCCAACAACAGCAATCCTGATGATGACGGCAAATACAAAGTCACTTTTGTCGATATGACCAATGGTAAGTACGGCTATCAGCTGGAACGCAACGGCAAAGTGGTGGCCGCGGATGAATTCAATCCGAAAACTGGCATTCAATATGAAGACTTGACCATCCACGTCAAAGGGCAGCTTACTGCAGGTGACACGATTTCTTTAACGCCGCGTAAGTCGTTCAGTGTGTTCGATACCTTCAAAGATGCGATTAAGTTTTCTAAGGCTTCCGTCTCGGATGCCTCGGCAACGGCCAAGTTGCAACAAATGACAGAAGAGTTCCATACCGCCTTTATTCACATGAACAAAGGGCGCACGGATATCGGTGCTCGTCTGAGTACGCTCGATATTCAGGAAGAACAGCACGAAGATTTCAAAATCAGTCTGGCCAAATCGAAAAGCCAGTTTGAAGATCTGGACTACGCCGAAGCAGTGATTGAGTTTAACGAGAACTCGCGCGCACTGCAGGCATCCCAGCAAGCGTTTGGTAAAACCAAAGATTTAACTCTGTTTAACTACATCTAACCTTCAACGCCTTATGTGCCATGCCATATGTGCGAAGGGAGTTGTTGTTGAATGGAAATTAGCCTGATTGAGGCGGCATTTTAACCGCTTTATCTGACAGGCTGAGCGGCAAAAACGCGGCAAATGCCGATTGCCGCTGATATTTTCTCTGTTGATTATGATGTTCAAGAGAAAAAATGAGCAAGCTAACTTATTGATAATTATTGGCTTAAAGCTTTGTGTGATTATTTTTTGAAAGTTGGCACATTAATTGAATTGATAATATCAGAGTTGATACAGCCAGTTTTAAATACGCCAGGTGGCGTGTTTAGCAAGTTATTCACGGTCAGTGCTTCCAAGAGAGAGTAAAGCTGACCGCTTCGCAAAAAGCTTGCGAACTCGATAGGAGAGCAAACTATGACCATTAACGTAAATACCAACGTGTCGGCAATGACCGCTCAGCGTTATCTGAATAAGGCATCTAACGAGCTGAACACCTCGATGGAACGCCTGTCTTCAGGTAACCGCATTAACAGTGCGAAAGATGATGCGGCTGGCCTTCAGATCTCTAACCGTCTGACAGCGCAATCTCGCGGTCTTGATGTCGCAATGCGTAACGCCAACGATGGTATTTCGATTGCGCAGACTGCCGAAGGGGCGATGAACGAATCGACCAGCATTCTGCAACGTATGCGTGACTTGTCGCTGCAGTCAGCGAACGGCACTAACTCAACGTCAGAGCGTAAAGCGCTGAATGAAGAGGTGACGGCGCTGCAAGACGAACTGAACCGTATCGCAGAAACCACGTCGTTTGGTGGTCGTAAATTGCTTAACGGTTCGTTTGGCGAAGCCTCATTCCAGATCGGTGCGAGTTCTGGTGAAGCAATCATCATGGGCCTGACCAGCATTCGCGCGGATGATAACCGCATGGGTGGTATGTCTTACCTGTCTGAACAGGGCAAAGATAAAAACTGGGGTGTGCCGGACAATGCGCGCGACCTGAAGTTTGAATTCACTGGTAAAGACGGTGAACCCGTGTCGCTGAACATCAACGCGAAAGCGGGTGATGACATCGAAGAGCTGGCAACCTACATCAATGGTCAGACCGACATCTTTAAGGCGTCTGTCGATCAGGATGGCAAACTGCAGATTTTCGTTGCACAGCCACAACTGGCGGAAGACCTGAGCATCTCGGGTGGTCTGGCCTCTCAGCTGGGTCTGAGTACCGACAACGGTAAATACACCACCGTTCAGGATATCGACGTTACAACCGTCGGTGGTTCACAAAACGCAGTGGGCATCATTGATGCAGCATTGAAATACGTGGACTCACAGCGTGCGGATCTGGGCGCGAAGCAAAACCGTCTGAGCCACAGTATCAGTAACCTGGCGAACATCCAGGAAAACGTGGAATCATCGAAGAGCCGTATCAAAGATACTGACTTTGCGAAAGAAACCACTCAGCTTACCAAAGCACAAATTCTGCAACAGGCAGGTACCTCGATTCTTGCCCAAGCGAAACAGTTGCCAAACTCTGCAATTTCACTATTGCAGTAGTCCTGGGGTGCTTCATTAATAAGCTCAGACGTGAGTGTGTAATGAAGCTGCCTTGGCAAAGTATGATGATTGGTTGTTAAAAAGCTCTCTCAAACTAACCCTGCTTTTTGATATCTGATGGTCATACTCATATGGTCAGCCACTTGTGTTCATTTCTCGTGATCTCCACATTGGCGATGGCTACTACCCTAGCCCCGGTTCTCTCAAAGGAAAGGGGCTTTTCTTTTGTCTGCTATTTACCCGCACATCCTATTTCTCCGCTGAACCCGTGTCGCCGGCTTACATTTTTATATGCACTTTGCTGCACCGACAGGCTGCGCTAATTCTTTAGTACTTTTTCCGCCTTTTATAGGGTTTTGGGGCTACACTCTCAGTTTTCATTGCTATTGGCTATTTTTTGATAAAAAACCATTTTTTCTCTAAAGGAATTTCTCGCTAAGTCGTTAATAGAGATAACTTTGAGAGAACTACTTGGTTTTCCGAGACGTCGGAAGCCGTTCGTGAAGTTCCGCTACGTCTGAAAATCAAATAGGAGACACCATTATGGCGGTTAATGTAAATACTAACGTGTCAGCAATGACAGCCCAACGTTACCTGAACAGTGCTACCAGCGCGCAACAATCGTCGATGGAACGCCTATCTTCGGGTTATCGAATCAACAGCGCAAAAGATGATGCAGCAGGCCTGCAGATTTCTAACCGACTGAATGTTCAAAGTCGTGGTTTGGATGTCGCTGTACGCAACGCAAATGATGGTATCTCCATCGCCCAGACAGCTGAAGGTGCGATGAACGAAACCACCAATATTCTGCAGCGTATGCGTGACCTTTCTCTGCAATCGTCTAACGGTTCAAACTCAAAATCTGAACGTGTTGCGATTCAGGAAGAAGTCACTGCACTGAATGATGAACTGAACCGCATCGCGGAAACGACCTCATTTGGTGGTAATAAGCTGCTGAACGGCACGTTTGCAACCAAATCCTTCCAGATCGGTGCGGATAACGGTGAAGCGGTCATGCTGAGCCTGAACAACATGCGCAGCGATAACCGCATGATGGGCGGTACCAGCTACAAAGCGGAAAATGCAAAAGACAAAGACTGGAGTGTGCAGTCTGGTGCCAATGACCTGACGATTACGTTGAATGATAAGTTTGGCGGTGAGAAAACGATTGAAATCAATGCGAAAGCAGGGGATGACATCGAAGAGCTGGCCACTTACATCAATGGTCAGACTGACATGGTGAAGGCTTCTGTTGATGAAGACGGTAAGCTGCAACTATTCACCGACAACAACAAGGTAGATGGCAATGCTTCGTTTGGCGGTAGCCTGGCGGGTGAGCTAGGGATGCAGGAAGGCAAGGGCATCACGGTGGATACTATTGATGTGACCAGTGTGGGCGGTGCGCAACAATCGGTTGCTGTGGTCGACGCTGCGCTCAAGTTTGTGGATAGCCACCGTGCGGAACTGGGGGCATTCCAGAACCGCTTTAATCATGCGATCAACAACTTAGACAACATCAACGAAAACGTGAATGCATCTAAGAGCCGTATCAAAGACACCGACTTTGCCAAAGAAACGACGGCATTGACGAAGTCTCAGATCCTGGGTCAGGCATCCAGTTCAGTATTGGCACAAGCGAAACAAGCGCCTCAGGCGGCATTGGCTCTGCTTGGTTAATACAACACAAATACAACGTTAAGTGTAAAAATCCAGCTTCGGCTGGATTTTTTTATGCGTCTGATCGTAACTGTTTGTTTTGCAGATTAAGTCGAGGGAATGAGAATACGATTAGCGTGAGAAACAAAAGGGCTGATAAAACAAAACCCAGCCGAAGCTGGGTTTGTCTGTATGGTGCGGAAGAAGAGACTTGAACTCTTACACCTTGCGGCGCCAGAACCTAAA
>ERZ1673961.323-NODE-323-length-21478-cov-3.528964_pt1 | contig 21478 bp, 21 predicted proteins | sample MGYA00580189_ERZ1673961 | MGnify/ENA primary metagenome ERZ1673961 (study PRJEB41334, sample SAMN05608105) | rock metagenome | biome: terrestrial subsurface; feature: shale formation; material: shale | place: USA: Pennsylvania ... | reverse complement strand
AACTCTTGGGTGATATAGGTACAGTTCCAGCAGCAAAAATTGAAAAACAACGTGCTGCCGAGCGCGGTGAAGTAAGAAAAGAACCCCTGACTAAAGTTGAACGTGATCGCATTAAAGTGATCATGGTGATGGGTCTGTTTACCATCATCTTCTGGGCGGGTTTTGAGCAGGCCGGTGGCTTGATGAATCTGTTCACCAATGAGTTCACCGACCGCTTTATTGGTAATTGGGAAGTGCCGACAACTTACTTCCAGTCACTGAACGCCATTTTTATCGTGGTTTTTGCCCCCGTGATCGCTTCTATCTGGATCCGTCTTGGAAATAAAGAACCCAACTCACCGGTGAAATTTGCCCTTGGTCTGGTTCTGTTGGCTATTGGCTTCCTGTTTATGATAGGTGCAGTACTGGAGATGGGTGGCGACGCCTCTGCCAAGTCCAGTATGTGGTGGTTGGTTGGTGCCTACTTCTTCCATACCATGGGTGAGCTTTGCCTTTCCCCTATCGGTTTGTCTATGGTCACTAAGTTGGCCCCTCTGCGTATCATGTCACTGCTGATGGGCTTTTGGTTCTGCTTTATTTTTATTGCTAACTTAACCGCAGGCTATGTAGGTTCCTTTATCGGTCACGGCGGCGAGAAAGAAGAACAGCTGGCCAATGCCATGTCTATCTTCTCCGGCATTGCCATCACGGCAGCCATTTCAGGCGTGCTCCTCTACTTTATGGCCGATAAACTGGTCGATTGGATGCACGGCGCAGAAAGCAAAATTCACGATCACTCCGAAGAAGAAGCTTTGGAGCAAGAAATTGCCGTAACAGGTGAGCATGAAGCGATAAAACGCTAATAATCACTCGGTTACCGAATAAAAAAGGCTGCAGTATGCAGCCTTTTTTATCTTTTGCAATTTAATGACTTGCCACCTTGGCTTGGTCATTATGAAGCGTTACAACGACAGTTGCACAAAGCCCCCCTGGGGGATCTTGGGGTTAAAATTCAGCCCCAGGAATCTGTTTTGTTGCAGCAGCTGTCTATGTTCTGCCTCACTGGAAACAACACAAAGCTGCTCTGCGGGCATTAAGCTTCGAAATTGAGTTGTTGGCTTACCCCACTCAAGTAGTCCCAACTGCAGCGAATCCGCCAGCGCCAGTGGCGTAATGCCATCTTGGTTACGTATGTAACACCTCAGTCCCCTGCCCGCCTGAGCAATGGCTGCCCGGTAACTATCAAGTTCTATTGCCACGTAAATCATATCGCAATAAAGGTCCAAGCCTGATTTGACCAAACGATCATTCAGATAACTCAACATATTGAAGGGTTCTATCACCACAGAACTGACACCGGTGCGATTAAGTTTAAGCTTCTGATTAACAAAACTCCGCATCAACACACTGGCAAAAGCAGCGCGATTATCCTCCGGATGAAAGTGCGCCATATACATAATTAAATGATGGTTACCAACCATGGCAGAATCGATAAAGTAAGGACTTACCTGTTCGTGCTTGAACAGACTGTAATCCAATCTGGCCTTGGGATATTCAATATGACTCGCGGGGAATAGCTGTTGCTGCACGCATCTGGCTGCTTCTGCATTTTGCTCAAGCAAAGCCAAGTTTTCATTCAGCTCCATAAAAGAGAGTTCTTCCACGTCCCGATTAACAGCAGCGTGCTCCTGATCCACAGATGTCAGGCATTGATTAATAGCGTGCTCGATACTGTAAAGATCGGATACTGGCTTAACCAAGTAATCGCAGGCACCTATCCGCAGAGCCTCGACTACATCGGCCATAACCTGATTTCCGGAGATCACAATGGAAGGAATAGCGGGGTTGATGCGCGACATCGCCTTGAGCATTTCCAAGCCCCCCATTCGAGGCATGGAAAGATCGGCTACCACCACATCATATTTCTGGCTTTTGAAACTCTGCAGCCCTTGCTCACCGTCCTCGGCTTCAACAACATTGGCGCCCCGTCCACTCAAAAAGGCGGCAACAATATTGCGAAAAACAGGGTCATCCTCAACCAGCAGTACATTGAGACTGTTCAGCGCCATGGTTAAATCCCCGCAGGTATCAATCGCCGGTAACGAGTAACCTTTAACCTCCTGCGGGTAGAGAAGCAGAGGGTGGGTTACTCCAGTTCCTGCATATATTCATCTAGCAACTCGTCTTCGTCCTCATTCGAAGGCACATTGCCGTCGTACACCTTATAGTCCATGTGCTGTATGTAAGCGTCTTTAACGAAAGTGTATGGATCGAGCGCGTTGTCTACTAATCTTTCTTGATCTATGGCAACTGAGCGTGCGTGGAGATTCTTCAGCCCCCACTTGATCACTGACTGCCACATAGTTAATTCTGACAAAGGAAAGTATAGACCATCCACCCAATCTGAAGCGAGTTCACGGGTGATATAAGGGCCGAAGAATGGTGCCATAAAGTAAGGCCCGTTAGGTACACCGTAGTAACCCAGCACTTCGTTGAAGTCGTCCTGTTTACGGGGCATTCCCATCATATCGGCGACGTCAATCAGGCCGAGCAACCCCACGGTTGAGTTAACGGTAAAACGGCCTCCGGCATTCAAGGCCCAGCCCCACTTGCCTTGCAGCGTGTTGTTTACCAGACTGTGGGGCTCTTCCAGGTTAAGAACAAAGTTATTAATGCCTGATTTAACCGGAATGGGCAGATAATCGTTATAACCATGAGCAACTGGACGATAGAGATACCTATCCAGATAAAGGTAGTTGAAGTCCCACATGGCTCGGTTGAACCCTTCGATAGGATCCCGCGGGTCACTGTAGCTGATGCGTACGTCCTGTGTATTCTTTCCTTCACCGCTTTCTGCAGCCACTGCCGAATGAACCCCCAGGGCAGCCGCAAGCATCAGAATCCATTTAAACTTCATATTACTCTCTTTGTATAAGTACCACTGTAGTCAAACCGAAAAACTGTTAAAGCTTTGATTACTATGCGCCGATAACAAGATTATCCAGTGCGACAATCAACCTTCTACCAATGCCGATTCGGACGGATAAGGATACTTCGCTGAGGAAATAGATCAAATTTAAATTTACGATTGCCCATCAAGAAATCAACTAGAGGAGTGGGGTTTGCAACAATGGATCCAATCAAAGGTACAATCCCGCCTTCAGGGCCAGGGCCTTCCTCTCAAACAAACGTGTCTATTCCGCTGTTACCGGTAACTGTAGTGGATTTAGGTAGCGAGCTCAGATTAGAGTTGCAAAATACTCAGTACCAATTGCAGTTCGTCGAACCTCAGGCCAACACACAAGCTAAAGCACTTATATATCAGTCCAATACTGCCCTGCTGGAGCTGACCCGTCCCTTAGGGGAGATTATTCAAGGCAGGCCGGTGCAATTGCTGTGGCTGGCGAATGAAGTACAGATAAAGCTGCCGGATGCACTGATGCAGCTGGCAGCCAAAAATGGCATCAGCCAAACCGTACTGCAACAGTTGGCAGCCAGACCACAAGGCTACCCGCTACCCATGTTAACTGTTTCTCAGGCTGATATGCGCTTTGCCAACGGTACCAGCATAGCCTTTCCGGCGCAGTTACAACTACCGGCAGGAGAATATGTCGCCAAGGTCATCAGCAACAATCAAGGGCTGCAGCTGGAATTAAGCCCTATTAACGCAAGACTGGATGTGAAACTATCGCCGGCCCCTGCTTTGTCAACAACAACGACCGATGTGGCAAATGAGCGTCTGATAACCAAGCCGGAACTCGCCCAAACCTATGCCAGGTTAATCAAACTTCTGGAGCAACAACCCAAAGCTCAAGCGCCGCAAATAAACTCAGAGACCCGAGCGAGTATTGACTCCAAAACCAATTCGATAACGGCGCCTGGCAGTAAGGTATCGACAGCTGCATTACCTTTGACACAGCAAACACTTGATAAAATTAGCTTGGTTGAGTCAAGAGCGGCTGTTTTACCAAGGACAGACAAAGCTTCACTTCAGGCTTTACAACAGTTGGCAAGGACAACTACAGCAGAAAAACCAACCGCCCCAACGGAAAAACCAACGACTAGGACAAGATCCGATAAAGTAACACCAGAGGCGCCGAAAACGCCCGAACTCAACTTTCTTCAGCGCGCCTTTAACAAAGCCGGAGCCATGCCGAGGGCCGAGGCGATGGCTCTTGAAGTCAAATACAACCAGGCGACTGAGCTACTCAAGCAGCTACCGGCGTTATCGCCTGTCCCCCTGAGTGAACTGACCGAGCCCTCTTTGCTGAGAGCTGAACTACTGGGCCTCACTGGATTACAACTAACCCACCAACAAGCACCGTCGCAAACGCTGACACAAGCCGGTGCCATTACCACCTTGTTTCAGCTGTTGCTTGGCATCAGGGCCGGCAATCAAAACCTCAGTGTACCCCAGCGTTTGAAGCAATATTTAGAAGGGTTGCAAAGTCAATCCGGTCTGCAAAATTACCAACTGGCCTCGCTGGAAAAGCAAGGTACACTGGACGCCCTACAACAAATGTCTCAAGCGGTAGCACTCTATCAACAGGCCAATACAGATAACGGCGGTCAATGCTGGTATTTTATGCTGCCCTACTATCTCAACCAAAGAAATGAGCAACTGGAAGGCAAGTTCGAGCATCAAGAGTCGGATCAGGACACAGACAAAGACAGGGCCTGGCAGTTGCAGCTCAAGTTTAACCTGGGAATGGGCTCCTTGCTCATTAAAGCGCAAGTGAAGGATACCAAGGTCGACCTGCAGTTTATCGGCAGCACCCAAACCCTGATCAATAGAGTCAGTAATTTCCTGCAACCACTGTCGCAAAAGTTGCTTCAGTTAGGACTCACTCCCAATGAATTGAACGCCCACGTTGCCCCTGTACCCGCGTCCCTGTTGCCCGGCGATCATTACCTGGTACAACTGAAGGCCTGAGGAAAGACCATGTCCGAAGATTCAAACGACAAGCCAAACAAACCTCGTCAGGCGGTGGCCCTGAGTTATGATGGCAAAACTGCGCCCAAAATCACCGCCAAAGGGCAAGATCTGCTGGCTGAAGAGATTATCGCTTTGGCAAAAGAGGCGGGGATTCATATTCATCAAGACCCTTACTTAAGTGATTTTCTGCAAATGCTGGAGTTGGGACAAGAGATCCCCAAGGAACTCTATCAACTGATCGCTGAGCTGATCGCTTTTGTCTATATGCTGGATGGCAAGTTTCCCGAGCAGTGGAATAACCTGCATCAAAGAATTGTCGACAAGGCCTAAAGGAAGCTAACACAGCCAAAGGGTTACCTTGAAAGCTGCAACACCTTAAAGGGGATTCATTCGTTTTCATTACGATAGAAATAAAAAGAGCGCATCCAAGATGCGCTCTTTTTATTTGGTTGATTATCAGGCCCGGGCTGTCTTGCCATGCAAGCGAATTAAGAGTTCAGCTTCCGCTTTGGGTAGCTCACACTCACGGATCAGCTCATCGACACCGGCTCCCAGTTGCACCATTTTCATTGCCCGGCTGTATAGCTTGGCCTGAGGGTCCTGCTGCATTGACTCATCCAGACGAGCATTTTGCTGCGCGAGACGTTTTTCAAGCTCCAACACCCGACGGCCAACGCCTATGGTACCGCTACGCAGCTCCTGCAGCTCCCGCTTGAAGGACTCTCTTTGTCGGTCGCTTTCCTTGACCAGGACAGTTAACGCCTCAACCTTGTTCCTGAGCTTGTTGCTTTGTTTTTGCAGGTACAGCACCAGTCCGAGACAGGCAATGACATATACCAGCGCAGCGATCAAGAAACCATCGCCCATCATGGGTTAAAACTCCTTTTCCACCAAGGCCTATCAGATCTGTGCCAACTCGGCCCATTCATCATCTGAAAGCAGCTTGTCCAAGTCGACCAAGATCAATAGCTCATCACCACGGTTGCTGACGCCCTGAATAAACTTGGCACTCTCTTCGGTACCCACATTCGGCGCGTTATCGATTTCAGAACGGCGCAGATAAACCACCTCAGCCACACTGTCGACCAAGATACCTATCACCTGCTTTTCCGCTTCGATAATTACGATTCGGGTAGAGTCGTCCACTTCTGAGGAAGGTAAGCCAAAACGCGAGCGGGTATCAATAACAGTCACCACATTACCGCGCAGATTGATGATCCCCAATACATAGTGAGGAGCCCCCGGAACCGGGGCAATTTCGGTATAACGCAATACTTCCTGAACCTGCATCACGTTGATGCCATAGGTTTCGTTATCCAGCCTGAAGGTTACCCACTGGAGAACGGCATCGTCCTTGCTTGCAGATACCGCTGCTACATTTCTTGAATCAGTCATATTTACCTCAGTCTATCGGATCCTGACAACCTAACCCGGCATTGAGCATTTCAATCAATGCCTGCACATGTAAAATGCCACACATTTGTTCTTTCACTACTCCGGCCAACCAGGGGCGTTTACCTTGACTGCCTCGCCAGTTGACCTGCGACTTGTCAATTTTGACCGCATTGACCAAAGACTCACAAGCCAAACCCCAATTACTGTTTTCCAATACTACAAGATATTGATAATTTACGGATTGCGCCAGTTTATCGTCGTATTTTTCCGGCATAACCCAGGCACAGGTATCAACGATATTCAGTTGTGAATCCCGGTAGCCCTGAACCCCCATAAACCAGCTTGGGCGTCCAAAAATATGATTAATACGCTCTATTCTGACGATACCGCCCAGACTTATCAGCGGCACCGCCAATGTCAGTCCCGCCACTTTAAAGAACAATACTTGAAACTCGTCTTCCAGTTGATCCTTAAGCGGTTCTAGAGGCACTGCCGGTGCGCCGACTTGCGTCTCCAATTGCACCACTTCCTGTCGCTCAGGCTCTGTTGGCTCTTGTATCTGAGCCTGTTCGCTCACGGCGGCATCAGTTTGAACATTCAACTGCCCGGCAATAGCTTCCACCTGCGGTTCAAGCTTGTTAACCGTTTTCAACGGCGTTTCTGTAGCCACTTCAGCCGCTTTCGTCTCAGCAACCGCCTCTTTAAACACCGGCGCCAACAACTGCTCCAGCGCATTGCGGTCAAGTGTCGGCGTCTTCTGCGCTGCCGGATATTGCTCGGCACTTGTATCAGGCCGGGAAATGACCGTCATCTTGGGCTCAGCCTCTATTGGCGCAGCAGTATTATCCCTTAACCCAGTGGGTGTCGTTTGGGCTGCCGGGTCAGACTCAGTCAGCAACAGGTTGAAATAATCAAAAACAGTCTCATCAACCGATTTTGACATGATTAAACTCCCCCGCCAGCAGATAATCGAGCAAACGCTCGTAGGCCTTCACCCCCCGCGTGTTGGGGGCATAGTGGGACGCCGGCAGGTGGGCCAAACTGGCGTCGCGAAACTTGGTATCCACAGGGATCACATCCGGCCATAAGGTATCGCCGTATACCTCGCCGAGATGCTGCAAAGCTGCGGGCGAAGCCTTGGTGCGTCTGTCATACATGGTTGGCACTATGGAGTAACTGTAGCGGATCTTCTTCGAGCGCCCCATCAGCTCCATAGTTTTGATCATTCTATCCAGGCCTTTAATCGCCAAAAACTCGGTCTGAACCGGGATCACTATATGTTGGCTGGCTGCCAGAGCATTGACCATCAATACCCCCAGCACAGGAGGACAGTCGACCAAGGCGACATCATAGTCATCCTCAACCGACTTGAGAATATTACGCAGCACCAGCCCCATGCCTTCCTGGTGACCAAGGGCGCGATCCAAAGTGGCCAACGCCATAGTTGCCGCCAAAAGATCGACTCCCTCAACCGAGGTGGGAACCGCATGCTGCTTTACCAAAGAGGTGTCAAGCTGCTTATGAGCCAGAAACAGGTCATATAATGAGCCTGGCACCTCTTCCGAATCTATGCCCAAATAGTAACCCAGCGAAGCATGGGGATCTGTGTCTATCATCAGAACCCGCTGACCACGCTTGGCCAACGTGCCCGCCAAACTGGCTACTGTTGTGGTTTTGCCCACTCCGCCTTTTTGGTTTGCAATGGTCCAGACCTTCACTTTCTGCCCCTTATTCTCGCCTTGTCGGCCAACTCGTGAAACGAGCCACTATTATTGTCGTTCTTGTCTTGTACGGCTACTCATTACCCTCTTCGCGAGTAGTGACCCGGATCCCACCGTGAGGTAAACGTATTACTTTTACGCCATTTTCCAACTCCGTCACCCTGGCATCTTCAGTCTCAGCTTGGGGCGCTGGCGTTACAGCAGTGCCTTGAACCGTTATTTTTTCAGGGTTCTCTGCAGCCACTGCCGCCCGGGGAGCTTGCACTTGAGGCGATACATCCGCTGCCGTCTCTGCCCCCGATGCCACCTTAGGTCTAATCACATCCAATAAGGATGCAGTCTGCTGCGGATGACGGCTCATCCAATCGGCAATAATCGCCGCCTGTTCATCCGGCACCATCAAGAGCACTTGGGACGACTCAAGCTGGGTGACTTCCTCACTCAGTTGCTGGTTCTTTTGTCGCAAATCCCAGTAAAGTGCAGCCACAACCAACAGGGCAACCAAACATAAAAACAGCGCCAACCGGTATCCCAGTATGCGCGTTTCGTTATCAGCCACGAGCCGACTCTCGCAAGATCGCTTCAGCCATATTATCCAGCGAAATGGATTGGCTGGAAATGCCGGCAGTTGTCACAGCCTGCGGCATACCATAAACAACACAGGAAGCTTCATCCTGGGCCCAGATGGTAGCGCCAACACCTTTGAGCATGCGCGCCCCTTCACGGCCATCGGCGCCCATTCCCGTCAGGATAACCGCCAAAACATCACCACCAAACGCCTTGGAAGCTGAAGCAAAAGTGATATCGACACAGGGCTTGTAATTCATGTCTTCATTGCCGGCGAGAATTTTAATCCGGCCTGAGGCCCCTGAACGCTCCAGCATCATTTGCATGCCGCCGGGCGCGAGATAGGCGCAACCGGGCCTGAGCATGTCACCGTTGACAGCTTCTTTGACTTCTATCTTGCACAAACCATTAAGCCTGCTGGCAAAGGCCGGTGTAAAAGCTGCCGGCATATGCTGCACCAATAAAATGGGATGTGGATAGTCCGCCGGGAACTGGGTCAATATTCGCTGTAATGCCACAGGCCCACCGGTGGAAGTGCCTATCACCAGCAATTTATATTGCTTGCCGCTGGCTCTTGCAGGCGCCGCCCCCGTATTGCGTCTCTGCAATTGGCGATTGGCAGCGATACTTGCTGCTGTAGAGCTCTGGCGCTGCAAACTGCTTGACGCTGCTGGTCGGTTTGACGAACCAGCAGGCGTAGGTGTTACGTTCGGCCGAACTATGGGGCGAAATATCCGCCTGCGTCCCAACGCCTTGACCCTTTGCTGCAGCAAACGAATCGCTTCATCCTTGTTGGTGGCAATATCTTCAAAACGCTTGGGTAGAAAATCCAAAGCCCCGGCGTCCAGCGCATCCAAGGTCGCCTTGGCGCCATCATGGGTTAAAGAGGAGAACATCAGGATAGGTGTCGGATGAGTGGCCATTATCTGCCGCACGGCGGTTATTCCGTCCATTATCGGCATTTCAATATCCATGGTGATTACCTGAGGCTTGAGCTCAGCGGCCAGCTTAACGGCTTCGGCACCGTTATTGGCCATTCCTATCACTTCAAGCTCAGGATCCTGATTGACTATTTCGCTGACTCGTCGTCGAAAGAAGCTCGAATCATCGACAACCAAAACTTTAATGGTCATTTAAATCCTTATACAGCACTTCAACGCTTGGACTTGGCGTAGTGCTTCAATAATCCTGGTACATCGAGGATCAGCGCAATACCGCCGTCCGATGTTATAGTGGCCCCCGCCATCCCCGGCGTACCGTGCAACATGGAGCCCAGCGGTTTAATCACCACCTCTTCCTGACCTATCAGGGCATCCACCACAAAGCCTATCTGCATAGTGCCAAGCTGCACTATAACCACATGGCCATGCTTCTTGTCACCATGTTGGAAGCTCATGGGTTTACGGCTAAGCCAACGTTCGAGATAGAACAGCGGCACCGCTTTTTCCCTGACAATTACCGTCAGTTGTCCATCCACTATATTGGTCTTGGTCAGATCCAGATGGAAAATTTCATTCACACTGGAGAGCGGCAAGGCAAACACTTGCTTGGCAACTTCCACCATCAGAGTAGGCATAATCGCCAAGGTCAAGGGTACCTTAATCTCCAGACGGGTGCCTTTACCTTTGGCTGAATCGATATGTACAGAGCCGTTAAGTTGGGTGATACGGGTCTTAACCACATCCATCCCCACCCCACGGCCGGAAATATCAGAAATCTCTACCTTGGTCGAGAAGCCGGGGGCGAAAATCAGGTTATAGGCTTCCTGATCGGACATACGGGCAGCGCTGTCTTCATCCAGCACGCCACGACTAATGGCAATCTCTTTGAGTTTTCCAGCGTCCATACCGGCGCCGTCATCCTCAATTTTAAGCAGAATATGATCACCTTCCTGGCTGGCTGCCAGGGTAATCACCCCGGTTCTGGGTTTACCATTGGCCTCACGTACATCAGGCATTTCAATACCATGATCCACTGAATTACGCACCAGGTGCACCAGAGGGTCGGCAAGGGCTTCGACCAGGTTCTTATCCAGATCCGTGTCTTCACCTATCATCCGCAGATCTATCTCTTTATTGAGGCTGCGGGCCAAGTCACGAACCACCCTGGGGAAACGACCGAATACTTTCTTAATCGGCTGCATCCGGGTCTTCATCACGGCCCCCTGCAAATCGGAAGTCACCAGATCCAGGTTAGCCAGCGCCTTGGACATCTCCTCGTCTTCACGGGATATCCCGAGGCTGACCAAACGGTTACGCACCAATACCAGCTCACCGACCATATTCATGATCTCATCCAGACGAGCCGTATCAACCCGAACTGTGGTTTCCCCCTGCGGCACGCTGGCTGCAGCCTTGGCAGGTGTAGCCTCTTTAGCAACAGCTGGAGACTTGGCCTGAGGTTTGGCGGCGGCTTTAGGAGCCTCGACTTTGGCAGTTGCAGCTGTGACCTTTTGTGTAGCCGCTGCAGGCGCTTTGGACTGGGCTGCTTGAGATGTAGAAGCTTGAGATGCCGAGGGTTGGGATACAGCAGGCTCTGAACCACTGGCTTTAGCCCCTGGACCGGCGCCTTTGCCATGTAACTCATCGAGGAGCTTTTCAAACTCATCATCGGAGATTTCATCGGCATCGACACTGGCAGATGCGGCTTCCTCAACGACTGCGCTGTTAGCTGCAGGCGCCGCGGCAAACTGCCCCTTACCATGCAACTCATCGAGCAGTCGTTCAAATTCATCGTCAGTGATGTCATCCGAAGAAGAACTTACAGAGGCGCTGTCGCTGGAGTTGGTAGCATCACTACTCGGGGCCGGAGTACTACCGGCAGAAGGTCCCTTGCCTGAACCATGCAAGGCATCCAGCAAGGCTTCAAACTCGGCTTCATCGATTTCATCTATACTGGCTGCGCTGCCTTGAGTCGATGTCTCGGGGGATTGTGAAGTTGGCTCCTCAAACAGCTCCACCGCGGCGCTATCAAGCATGCCATCAAATAACTCATCAACACTCTCATCGCCGGTTTCAACTGCGGCAGGCGTTTCCGCCTGAGCCTGTTCTGAAGGCAAAGGCGCACCTGAGCTAAGCAGCTTAAGTTTCGCCAATAACACTTCATCTGCAGCTTCCTGCTCCTGACCGGACTGGGTTTGGTTGAACATGGTGTTAATCGTGTCCAACGCTTGCAGTATAATATCCATCAACTCGGAGTTGACACTGCGCTTACCGGTACGCAATAAATCGAAGGTGTTTTCTGCCTCGTGGCAGACATCCACCATGGGCCCTAACCCGAGGAATCCTGCACCGCCTTTGACCGTGTGAAATCCCCTGAAGATGGCGTTGAGCAAATCTGTATCTTCCGGATTATTTTCCAGAGATACCAGCTGTTCCTGCAACAGCTCAAGGATCTCGCCAGCTTCAATCAAAAAATCCTGGAGTATCTCTTCATCAACATCAAAGGCCATTAAATTGACTCCTAATTAGAAACCCAGACTTGATAGCAGATCATCGACTTCATCCTGACCATTCACCACGTCTTCGCGTTGCTCTGCGTTCAGTATGGGACCTTCTGCCTCTATGCTCTTATCCTCAGCGCCACAGAGATCATCCAGCGGCTGCTCACCGAACACGGTCAGCAAAGAAACCAAGCTGTTTTCCACTTCCCGCACCAGTTCTATGACCCGACGGATCATCTGTCCGGTCAAATCCTGAAAATCCTGAGCCATCAGTATCTGATTCAGTAATTCCCGCAGCCGACAAGCATCAGCTTCACTCTGTTGCATAAAGTGTTGTACGTCATGACACAGGCCCTTGAACTCATGCAAGGCCAAATCACGGCGCATCAGCTTATCCCAGGCTGGTTTGACATTTTGCAGGTTGGTGCTCAAAGCATCCGACAAAGGCAGGCATTCTTCGACTGCGTCCATAGTTTTGTTGGCTGCTTGCTCTGTCATATCAATGACATAGGTAAGACGTTCTTTGGCATCGGGGATATCAGTGTTGGCAAGCTCAATAAGGCGGCTATCTACCTGAAAATCCACTAAGGCGTTGTGCAACTGGCGGGTCAACTTACCGACTTCTTCGAACAGATCCCTTTGCAGGGGAGCCGCCAGTTCCCGCAGCAATTCGTCGGCCTTGTCCTGCTCTCCCTGACTGAGCAGGGCAACCAATTCCTGTGCCTGCTCCAAAGTCACCAGCCCGGATGTCTCTGCTTTCATTGCATCACCCCACTCAACCGAGCCGTTCGAAAATCTTATCCAATTTCTCTTTCAACGTAGCCGCGGTAAAAGGCTTAACAACATAACCATTCACGCCGGCCTGAGCCGCCGCAATAATCTGTTCACGTTTGGCTTCGGCAGTTACCATTAACACAGGGATATGTTTGAGATGCTCGTCGGCGCGAATCGCCTTGAGCAGATCGATTCCCTGCATCCCAGGCATATTCCAGTCGGTCACGACGAAGTCAAAGTCGCCCTTTTGCAGCATAGGCAGAGCTGTTGAACCATCGTCTGCTTCCTGGGTGTTATTGAACCCCAGGTCTCGCAACAAGTTCTTAATGATCCGTCTCATCGTTGAAAAGTCGTCAACGATGAGAATCTTCATATTCTTGTCCAAGGTTTCCTCCGGTGAGCTGACATACTTATAAGTTGCTCAATCATTAATTACGCTTGTGTCCAGTGCTTGAGTTTGGCTTTCAGCCTCAGCATGGCCTGACTATGGATCTGGCTCACCCGGGACTCACTTACCTCAAGAATGACACCAATCTCTTTTAAATTCAGTGCTTCGTCATAATACAGCGACAAAACCAAGGCATCGCGCTCTGGCAAGCGCTTAATGGCATCGGTTAAGGCTGATTGGAATTGGCTTTGAGCCAGGCCCTCAAAAGTGTCATCTGCCGGCATATCTTCCGACATCAACACATCGGGCGCTACCCCCAAATCTTCTATTCCTATGATTTTACCGGTGGAAACATCATTGAGAATATGATGATATTCATCCAACGACATCTCCAATCGCTCGGCAATTTCACTATCACGGGCATCCCGCCCCAACTCCTGTTCAAGCTCATCCATCACCTGAGCGACTCGCCGGTTATTGCGATGAACCGAGCGCGGAACCCAGTCGCCACGGCGTATCTCATCTATCATGGCGCCACGGATGCGGATCCCGGCAAAGGTCTCAAATTTGGCGCCTTTGCTGCCATCAAACTTGGATGAAGCTTCCAGCAATCCCATCATGCCGGCCTGCAGCAGGTCATCGAGTTGAACCGATGCAGGCAGACGGGCAAGCAGATGATGGGCTATTCGTTTTACCAGCGGTGCATAATGCTCAACGATCTGTGTCTTATCGTTTAAACCTGCGTATGCAGCCGCTTTATTCACTCGTACCATCCTCTCGGTAATCTGTCCTTTGAACCAAGCGCTCAACAAAAAACTCGAGATGCCCCCCAGGTTGCTGAGGTATAGGCCAGCTCATAATCTTGTTTGCCAGTCCATGATAAGCAATACTGGCCGGAGACTTGGGATAGGCTTCCACTATCAATTTCTGTTTCCGCACCGACTTGCGCAGGTTCTCATCAAACGGAATGGTTGCCACAAGTTCAAGTGCCACATCCAAAAATCTGTCTGTTACTTTACTGAGCTTAGCAAATAACTCCATCCCTTCCCGCAAACTCCGTACCATATTTGCGACAATTTTGAAGCGGAACACACCATGCTCACGACTGAGTATCTTAATCAGCGCATAAGCATCGGTAATAGAGGTGGGTTCATCACAGACAACCACGAGTACATCCTGTGATGCACGAGAGAAGCTGAGTACCATATCCGAGATCCCGGCGGCCGTATCGACTACCAAGATATCAAACTGGGTTTTCATTTCGCTGAAGGCGCGGATAAGCCCGGCGTGCTGTGCCGCAGTCAGTTCGACCATGGCCTGAGTCCCCGAGGTGGCAGGAATAATGCCTATTCCTTTTGGGCCACGAACGATAATATCATCAAGTTCAGACTCTCCCGATAGCACATGGGACAAATTGCGTTCGGCGCGTAGGCCGAGCATCACATCCACATTAGCCAACCCTAAGTCAGCATCCAAAACCAGGACACGTTTGCCTTTTTCTGCCAGAGCAACCGCAGTATTGATGGAGACACTGGTTTTACCCACGCCCCCCTTGCCTCCGGTCACGGCAATTACTTTTACTTTTTCGTTATTTGGTTGATTCATCATTCGTAAACCGCTCGCTTGGTCCCGGGTCATAGCTTTACTCAAATGCATAGGTCATCTCTTCTGACCTGGCTTTATTATTAAAATGACTTGCTTCAGTCTTGTTCAGTATGGCCAATGCCTGCTTGGCCAAGGTCAGGGTATCGGCGACCTGCATATCCTCAGGAACCCTTTGACCATCAGTAATATAACTTAATGATAATCCACTTTGGATCAACACGCTCAACGCGGCCCCCAAAGAGACGGACTCATCAAGTTTAGTTAAAACCGCCCCCGCGAGATCAATTCGCTGGAAATGACTTACCGCCTCTTCAAGCACCCGACGTTGGCCGGTCGCCGAGAGCACCAGATAGCTACGAATAGGCAAACGGGTATTGGCGGCAAGATTATCCAGTTGTTGGTACAGGCGCATATCCCTTTGACCCATACCAGCGGTATCTATCAAAACCAGCTTCCGGCTGCGGAACTGATACAGTATCTGCTCTAACTCATTGAGGTCATGAGCTTGCTTCACCGGGCATCCCATTATTTTGCCATAAGTTGCCAATTGCTCAAAGGCTCCGATGCGATAATGGTCCATGGTAACCAACAATACGGAATCCGGGCCATGGTGGGCAATAAAACGGGCCGCCAGTTTAGCCAATGTCGTGGTTTTACCGACTCCTGTAGGGCCGACCAGGGCGACAATTCCACCCTGACGCATTAAATCATCCCCCTGATTATCAAGCAGGTTTGCCAGACTTTGCGGCAAGGCATGTCCAAGCTCAGCGCTTTGATAGTGCTGACTCAGCGATGCCAGACGCTCGGCAACTTCGGGGGAGAATTCAGCTTCCAATAATTTACGTTCCAGCATAGCGCCGACGGGATCGGTGCGGCTGCGCTGATCTGCCATTAGACTGGACAGCTGGTGCGTCAACAAGCCGCGCAGCGAAGCCAGCTCTTCACGCATGGCCTCCATCTCTTGCTGTTGCTTGGCGCTGTTGCCCTTGCTTACCCGCTCCGGTGTCTTTTCCCGCAGCTGTGGTGCAGGTTTGTGCTCTTCAGTAAGCCCTTGGGCCCAAGCCGGCATCTCGAGTTCCTTGACGTTACTTTGCTGCCCAAGCTGTTCATTCAAACGGCTCTGTTGCCGCTCAAGTAAAGCTTGCAAAGAGTCGGCCACAGGCTCTGGTTTGGCTTTTCTGCTAGTGTGTACATGCCCAGCGCCGAGGGAGACTTTATCCTCTCCCAATTCCATAAAAGGCGATGCGGTTGGTGCCGCTGCTGGCTTGGGGTCGTCATAATCAACCGCTGCCACTATTTCGATGCCGCCGGTAACCTTTTTATTGGACATGATCACGGCATCTGCGCCCAGAGTCTCTTTCACCTGAGCCAGGGCTGCGCGCATATCTTTGGCAAAAAAACGTTTAATCTTCACTCTCGGTTACCCCTGTTGGCCAACGGCTGACACTATACGTATCTGTTTCTCGTCTGGGATCTCCTGATAAGAGATCACCCGCAGATTGGGAATAGTGTGCTTAACAAAACGAGACAGGGTAGAACGCAGCATGCCGGATGTCAGCAATATGGCGGGCTGACCAACCATTTCCTGCTTCTGGGCTGCGCCTGCCAGTGACTGTTGCATACGCTCTGCCAGTCCCGGCTCGATATTCGGACCTTCGCCCCCTGTCGCCTGCATTGACTGATGCAACATCTGTTCCAATTCTGGCGCCAAAGTTATGACGGGGATTTCCGGCTCAGGACCGGCTATCTCCTGCACTATCATACGTTTGAGGGCAATACGCACGGCGGCGGTCAACACCTCGGTATCATTACTTTTGGGCCCATACTCAAGCAAAGTTTGCACTATGGTACGCAGATCCCGAATCGACACCCCTTCATTAAGCAAGTTTTGCATCACTTTAACCACATTACCCAAGGTCATCACATCGGGAATAAAACCATCGACCAATTTGGGCGAATGCTTGGCCAGCATATCCAGCAACTGTTGCACTTCTTCATAACCCAGCAGTTTGGAGGCGTTGTTGGTCAAAAGTTGGCTGAGATGGGTAGCGACCACAGTGGCGGCATCCACAACCGTGTAACCCAGGGTTTGGGCGTGTTCTCTGAGCTCGGGTGCAATCCATACCGCATCCAGACCAAAGGCGGGATCTTTGGTTTCTATGCCATCCAGCTTACCAAATACCTGGCCCGGGTTGATTGCCAATTCGCAATCGTGACGCACTTCGGCTTCACCACTGGCCACCCCCATCAAGGAGATACGATAGGCATTCGGGGAAAGGTCCAGGTTGTCGCGGATATGCACCGCCGGCACCAGGAATCCCAGCTCCTGAGACAACTTCTTGCGAACCCCTTTGATACGGCCAAGAAGCTCGCCGCCCTGACCTTTATCCACCAAAGGAATAAGGCGATAACCTACCTCCAAACCTATGGTGTCAACATGACGCACATCATCCCAGCTAAGTTCTTTGGGTTCGCTAAGGCTTTTCTCGGTCGGCCCTTTCTTGGCCAGCTCCAGCGCCTGTTGTTTGTTCTTTTCATTGCGCTTATAGATAAAGAAAGCGCCCACAGAGGTCAGTACTGCAAAGGTTAAAAATGCCAGATGTGGCATGCCGGGTACTATTCCCATCACAAAGAGCACTGCCGAAGCGATCATCAAAGATTTGGGATTGTCGAACATCTGCTGTACGACCTGCTGCCCCATATCGCCGGACTCATTCTGGCGGGTCACCATCAGCGCCGCAGCTATCGACAACAGCAGCCCGGGGATCTGCGCTACCAAGCCGTCACCTATGGTCAGCAGGGTGTAAATCTCTACCGCTTGGGAAAAACTCAGCCCGTGCTGGACTATACCTATGATGAAACCACCGAGAATATTGATCACCAAGATCAAAATACCGGCAATCGCGTCCCCTTTAACAAACTTGGAGGCACCATCCATAGAGCCGTAGAAGTCAGCCTCGCGGGTCACCTCTTCGCGGCGCACCCTGGCCTGCTCCTGGTTAAGGATCCCAGCATTGAGGTCAGCATCAATCGCCATCTGTTTACCCGGCATAGCATCCAAGGTAAAGCGAGCACTTACCTCAGAGATACGACCTGCACCTTTGGTCACCACGGCAAAGTTGATGATAATCAGAATGAGGAACACCACTAGACCCACGGCATAGTTACCGCCGATCACCACCGAGCCGAAGGCTTCAATCACTTTACCGGCGGCATCACCACCATTGTGACCTTCAAGCAACACCACCCGGGTAGAGGCGACGTTAAGCGCCAGTCTGAGCAAAGTGGCAACCAGCAAAACGGTCGGGAAAGCGGCAAAATCCAGCGGCCTTTGGGTATAAACAGCCACCAAGAGCACCACCAGCGCCAAAGCGATATTGAAGGAAAACAGGATATCCAGCAGAAAGGCCGGCATAGGCAAAACTATCATGGCCAATGTCGCCAGCACCAGAAGCGGCGTGCCTACGCCCTTGAAGTTTGCCGGTTTTACTTGCCTCAGTTGCCCGAGCGTCGCTTTAACATCCATTCACTATTAGCCTGAAGTTTGACACTTGGGCTGAGTTCAGCAAGTTTCACGCCAAGTTCACCTCAATACTGCTTGTATTCATCCGGAATGGGTTGATTGAGAGGAATGGGTTTGGGCCGTGTGCCCTTGCCTTTTTGGTATTGCCTGAGCTGGAACACATAGGCGAGCACTTGGGCCACAGCGGTGAAAAGACCTTCGGGGATCTGTTGATTAAGCTTGGTGGTATGGTAAATCGCCCGCGCCAATGGCGGCGCCGACACTATGGCGACTTGGTGCTCCCTGGCAATTTCACGGATTTTAAAGGCCACATCGTCGACACCTTTGGCAAGCACAAAGGGCGCCGGTGACTTGTCGACATCATATTTTATCGCCACCGCAAAGTGCTCAGGGTTAACCACTATCACATCGGCATTGGGCACTTCGGTCATCATCCGCCGCTGGGCCATCTCCCTTTGCAACTGGCGAATACGGCCTTTGACTTCAGGCTTGCCTTCAGTGTCTTTGTACTCGTCCTTGACTTCCTGTTTGGTCATCCGCAACTGTTTGGCGTGATTCCAAATTTGAAACGGCACATCGATCACCACTATCACTAAGGTCGAAGCGCAGAGCAAAATAAAGATCCATACCAAGAGCTCCAGTGCATGGCGTATATTGCCCGGCAAGTGATCCTGCGACAACCTCAGGATATCGTCGAAATAAAAACTCAGCAGCAGATAAGCCGATAGTGCCACCACAGAAAACTTGGCAATCCCCTTGGCCAACTCCACCAGCGCCTGTACCCCAAACATACGTTTAAAACCGTTCAAGGGGTTCATCTTGCTGCCCTTGGGCATAAATGCCTGGGCCGAGAAACTAATACCACCGAGGACAATATTACCGACAAAGGCCACGAAACCGAGAAACAGAATAAAACCGGCCATAGGCCAACCCAGCTCGGCGGCAACTATACCCCAGACATTGAACAGACTATTGGTATCGAATATCTGATCCCGCTCCATGGAGAAGAGACGGCTCATGACCGAGGCCAGACTAGCAGCCAGACTTGGCCCCAACATGGCAAACCCCATAGCTGCGGCCAATAATACCGCCGAGGTACCTAACTCTTTTGACCTTGCAACCTGCCCTTTCTCTCTGGCCTGTTGCAAGCGCCTGGAGGTTGCCTCCTCGGTTTTTTCCTGCCCATCTTCGTTTTCTGCCATCAGGGCACTCCATCCAGATTACAGGTCAGCTCCAGCATGTCACACAGCAACAGCTGCGCCGCATGCCAAACCTCATCGAAGTGAGCCATTACAGGCCCCAGCGTCAGCCACAGAATAATCAGCCCGCCTATCATGGTGACGGGAAAACCTATGGCAAAGATGTTCAACTGTGGCGCCGCCCGGGTCATTACCCCGAAAGAAAGGTTAACGGTAAGCAAAGCCACAATGGCCGAGATAGACATGGTCAAAGCGGCACCAAACATATAACTGCCCCACTCGGCCAGAGTTCGATAATTGGCGATTTTTATCCCTTCATTGGATACCGGCAAGGTTTCAAAGCTTGCCACCAACATACGTATCATCACCAGGTGACCATCGACCGCCAGGAAGATCATGGTGGTGAGCAGCAAAAAGAAGTTACCTATCACAGGTGTCTGCTGCCCTGAGCTGGGATCCACCATAGAGGCAAAACCCAAACTGGTCTGCATACCGATTATCTGCCCGGTCAGCACAAAGGTTTGCATGATAAGTAAGGTGACAAAACCCATGGCAGTGCCGATAAGAATTTGCTGAGCAGTAATAAATACCGCCGCCAGAGAGAAAAGGTCCACCCCTGGCATGGGCGGCAGGACGGGGGCTATCGCCACAGTCAGGGCCAGCGAAAGCAATAAACGGACTCTGGCGGGCGTGGTATTGGCACCAAAAACCGCCATCACCATCAACATGCTGGCCACCCGAAACAGGGGCCAAAGATAGGCGGCCAGGGTTTGTTGAATGCTGTCGAACAGTATCTCCATGGTTCAGCCCACCACTTGTGGGATCCTGTGAACCATCTCGATAAAGAACTCCATCATGGTGCGTACCAGCCAATGGCCGAGAAACATGAGTGCGAACAGAGTCATCAAGAGCCTGGGCAGAAAACTCAATGTCTGTTCGTTAATGGAGGTTGCCGCCTGAAACACGGCCACAATCAAACCTATAACTAACCCGGGCACCACTATGGCCGAAACCATCAACACAATCACCGCCAGGGCTTCGCGAAAAATGTCGATCAGTGCTTCGGGAGTCATTTATGCCTCCTATAAACCGAAGCTGCCGGCAAGTGTACCCATCACCAGGGTCCAACCATCGACCAGTACAAACAGCATGATCTTAAACGGCAAGGAAACAATCATGGGGGACAACATCATCATACCCATGGCCATCAGGATACTGGCCACCACCAAATCCAGTACCAGAAATGGCACGAATAGCATAAAGCCTATTTGGAATGCGGTCTTGAGCTCACTGGTGATAAAGGCCGGGATCACCACAGTCATGGGAGCATCTTCAGGATTGTTGATATTCTGATAACCTGAGATCTCAATAAAGGAGTTGAGATCTGTGGTGCGGGTCTGCGACAACATAAACTTTTTAAGCGGCGATTGTCCGGCATCGAATGCCTGCTGCAAGGTCATGCTGTCATTCATGTAAGGCTGCACTGCGTCATCATAGATACGGTCAAATACTGGCGCCATGATAAAGAAGGTCATAAACAGGCTCATACCAATAAGAACCTGGTTGGAGGGAGTCTGTTGCAACCCTATCGCCTGTCGCAAGATAGATAAGACGACTATGATACGGGTGAAAGAAGTCAGCATAATCACCATGGCCGGCAGGAAGCTCATGGCGGTCATCAGCAGCAAGATCTGCATGGTCACCGAATACTGGGTCGAACCATCCGGCCCGGTAGTCACGGTTACCGCAGGAAACAGCGCATCCTGAGCTTGAGCAAAGCCTGGCAACAATATCAGGGGAAGTAGCAGGAGTGGCCAATATTTCATCATGGTTTCACCCTGGCTTGTCTGAGCTTGGCGGCGAAGCTCTCGTTGTCTATGGTCACCGGCCGCTCCAGCTTATCCACCAGGGAAACTTGCGCCGCGGTAACTCCCAGCAGGTACTGCTGA
>ERZ1673961.322-NODE-322-length-21511-cov-5.914196_pt1 | contig 21511 bp, 14 predicted proteins | sample MGYA00580189_ERZ1673961 | MGnify/ENA primary metagenome ERZ1673961 (study PRJEB41334, sample SAMN05608105) | rock metagenome | biome: terrestrial subsurface; feature: shale formation; material: shale | place: USA: Pennsylvania ... | reverse complement strand
AACAGCTGTTTGCAGAATTCGGTTTGCCTGTGCCAGAAGGCTACGCATGTGATACGCCACAAGAAGCTTTCGAAGCTGCTGGCCGCATCAGCACTGCTAAGAAAGTTGTCAAGTGTCAGGTTCACGCTGGTGGCCGCGGTAAAGCGGGCGGCGTAGAACTGCACGACACCAAAGAAGGTGTTAAAGAGTTTGCACAAAAATGGCTGGGTAAAAACCTGGTTACATACCAAACAGATGCTAACGGTCAACCTGTAGCAAAAATTCTGGTTGAAGAAGCATCAAACATCGCGAACGAACTGTACCTAGGTGCGGTTGTAGACCGTGCAACTCGCCGTATCGTTTTCATGGCATCAACTGAAGGTGGTGTGGAAATCGAGAAAGTGGCAGAAGAGACGCCAGAACTGATTCACAAAGCGGCGATCGATCCACTGGTAGGCCCTCAGGCATACCAAGGCCGTGAACTGGCTTTCAAACTGGGCCTTGAAGGCGACCAGATCAAACAGTTCGTGAAAATCTTCATGGGTCTGGGCCAAATGTTTGCTCAATACGACCTGGCACTGTTGGAAATCAACCCACTGGTGATCACTGCAGAAGGCAACCTACTGTGTCTGGATGGTAAGATTAACATCGACTCAAACGCGATGTACCGTCAGCCAAAACTGCGTGAAATGCACGATCCTTCACAAGAAGATGCTCGTGAAGCGCACGCGGCTCAGTGGGAACTGAACTACGTAGCACTCGATGGCAACGTTGGTTGTATGGTCAACGGTGCTGGTCTGGCAATGGGTACCATGGACATTGTTAACCTGCACGGCGGCAAACCTGCAAACTTCCTGGATGTAGGCGGCGGCGCAACGAAAGAGCGCGTTGCAGAAGCATTCAAGATCATCCTGTCTGATGACAACGTGAAAGCGGTATTGGTTAACATCTTCGGCGGTATTGTACGTTGTGACATGATCGCAGAAGGTATCATCGGCGCAGTAAAAGAAGTCGGTGTAACTGTACCAGTTGTTGTTCGTCTTGAAGGTACCAACGCTGACTTGGGTCGCGATGTACTGGCTAAGTCAGGTCTGGATATCATTGCAGCTGAGTCGCTAACTGACGCAGCTCAGAAAGTTGTTGCTGCTGCGGAGGGCAAATAATGTCTGTACTAATTAACAAAGACACCAAAGTAATCTGTCAAGGTTTCACCGGTGGTCAAGGCACATTCCACTCTGAGCAAGCGATCGCTTACGGCACGCAAATGGTTGGTGGCGTTTCTCCTGGTAAAGGTGGTCAAACTCACCTGGGCCTACCAGTATTCAATACCGTACGAGAAGCGGTAGAAGCGACTGGCGCGACAGCAACGGTAATCTACGTTCCGGCACCATTCTGTAAAGATGCGATTCTGGAAGCGATCGATGCAGGTATTCAACTGATCGTCACAATCACTGAAGGTATTCCTACGACTGATATGATCGATGTGAAAGTGAAGCTGGAAGAAACCGGCGTTCGCATGATCGGTCCTAACTGTCCGGGTGTGATTACGCCTGATGAATGTAAGATCGGTATCATGCCTGGTCACATTCACAAGAAAGGTAAAGTAGGTATCGTTTCTCGCTCTGGTACTCTGACGTACGAAGCGGTGAAACAGACCACTGACGAAGGCTTTGGCCAGTCAACATGTGTTGGTATCGGTGGTGACCCAATCCCAGGTTCAAACTTCATCGATATCCTGAAACTGTTCCAGGAAGACCCTGAAACTGAAGCAATCGTTATGATTGGCGAAATCGGTGGTACTGCGGAAGAAGAAGCGGCGGCATTCATCAAAGCGAACGTAACTAAACCAGTGGTTTCTTACATCGCAGGTGTAACTGCTCCTCCAGGTAAACGCATGGGCCACGCTGGCGCAATCATTTCTGGCGGTAAAGGTACAGCAGATGAGAAATTTGCTGCGCTGGAATCAGCTGGCGTGAAAACTGTAAAAAGTCTGGCAGACATCGGCAAAGCACTGCGTGAAGTGACTGGCTGGTAAGTAAGACTGCTTGATAGAAAAACCCGGGCTTAACCCGGGTTTTTTATTGTCTGCGAATCAGCAGAGATGACGGTTAAGCGCGTTTAAAGAAGTGACTGAGCATAAACATCGCTGTAGCGCTGACGACAACCGAAGGCCCGGCCGGAGTGTCGAATTGCCAAGACAGCGTCAGGCCTGACAGCACACAGAAAATACCGATGCTGGAAGCAAACATCGCCATTTGTTCTGGCGTCCTAGCTAAACGGCGAGCGGTTGCAGCCGGGATAATCATCAGCGAAGTCATGATCAGTGCTCCGACAAACTTCATGCCTACGGCAATCACCAAACCGATCAGCAGCATCAAAATCAGACGCATTAAATCCGTATTGATGCCTTCCACTTGTGCCAACTCTTCGTTAACACTGGTCGAAAGCAAAGGGCGCCAAAAAAGATAGACGGCGATACCGACAGCGATAACCCCACTCCAGATAAATACTAAATCGCTAGGGCTCACCGCCAGTAAGTCACCAAACAAGTAGCTCATCAGGTCGATACGGACATTGTCGAGGAAACTCACCGCAATCAGGCCGAGAGATAACGAACTGTGGGCCAGAATACCCAGCAGAGTGTCGGTTGCCACCAGTTGTTGGCGCTGCATTGTGACCAGAATGACAGCCAAGCCCAAGCAGCAGACCAGCAGTGCCAGATAAAGGTTAATGTCGAGCAGAAAACCCAATGCCAACCCTAAAAGAGAAGCGTGAGCTAGTGTGTCGCCAAAATAGGCCATACGGCGCCAGACGACAAACGAACCCAGTGGCCCGGCAATTAAGGCAATACCGATGCCAGCCAGCACCGAAGGAAGCAAAAACTCAATCATGTTGATGGTGACCATGTGAATGATGGGAACATTGTTGCGCGTCACCTTTGACTGGCTGACCCGCAAGATCATGATGATGGTGATCGTGATGATGATGATAAAACGCCAGTGTCTCTCGACTACGATGACCGAACAGGGCGATGTAACTTGGGTGCTGCGTAATATCGGCGGGCGCGCCTGAACAGCAAATATGGTGATGCAGACAGATAACATCGTCTGTTTTTGCCATCACCAGGTGCAAATCGTGCGACACCATGAAGACCGCGCAACCAAAACGCAGACGAATGGTGTTGATTAAATCGTACAGGTCGATTTGACCCTGCACATCCACGCCTTGCGCGGGTTCGTCGAGCACCAGCAGATCAGGGCGTTGTAACAGTGCGCGCGCAATCAGAATGCGTTGGTTTTCACCACCCGATAACTTGTGCATGTCGAAGTTGAGCAGATGTTCAGCACCAACCAGACGCAGGGCATCGTTAAGTTCCTGCTTGCTGTATTTGCCGGCAAGCTGCAAAAAACGTTTTACCGTCAGCGGTAAAGTATCGTTAAGCTTGAGCTTCTGCGGCACGTAACCAATTTTGAGATTTTTCGCACGGGCAATCGTGCCGGAATCCTGACTATGCAGACCCAGTAATACACGAACCAGCGTAGACTTACCCGCTCCATTGGGGCCAATCAGCGTTGTTATCTTGCCTCGAGCAATCGACAAGCTGACATTATCCAGAACTCTGCGTTGATCAAACTCAACACAGATATCTTGCAATTCAATAAGCGGTGACATGAAAGGAACTCATTTGCATTTTAGTAATGTTATAATGTAACATTTCGGAACGATGAACGCTACAGCTTGAGAAAACTCCATCATGCTAACCAGATTTGCTTTACTAACTGCACTTGTCACCGCGTCATGCTCGGCCTGGGCAAGTGATATTCTCACGAGCATAAAACCAATTCAGATGATTACCCATGAGTTAACGGCAGAAGTGTCTGAGCCTGATGTGTTGTTGTCTGCGAATGCTTCGCCGCATGATTATGCGCTTCGCCCATCAGATGTAAAGCGTATTCATCAAGCTTCGCTGGTTATTTGGTTTGGCCCGGACTTAGAGCCTTTTCTGGAAAAAGTGTTGAGTAGTCATCCAAACGTGCTGACCTTAAGCAGTATTCCGGATCTTAATCTGCGCGCCTACAGTGCAGAAGAACTCGAACATGGGCACGATGATGGCCACCATCATCATGGCACACATGATCCGCACTTCTGGCTGGGGATTGAACAAGCTAAACAGGTGGCGGCCGCGATCGCGCAGCGTCTGAGTGAAACGGATCCAGAACATGCCAAGCAATATGCGAGCAACTTAGAGCGCTTTCTTCAGCAAGCAGATGAAACCGACAGCGCGATACGTACTCAACTTGCTGACGTTAAGTCGGTGCCGTACTACGTATTTCACGATGCGTATGACTATTTCGAGCAACGTTATGGCCTGAATAATTTGGGCCACTTTACCGTTAGCCCGGATCGCAAACCGGGTGCTAAAACACTGATAGCGATCCGCAAATCTCTGGCTGAGAATCAGGCAAAATGTGTCTTCTCTGAACCTCAGTTTCAACCTGCTGTGATTGAAACGGTTGTGCGAGGCAGTCACGCGCACATCGGTGTGCTGGATCCGCTCGGCACTCAAGTTCCGGTGAAAGCCGGAAGCTATTTTGCGTTCCTGCACCAACTGAGTGACAGTTACGCTCAATGCTTGTCACAGTAGAGGATAGAAGAAAGGTTTTTTTGTGATCTGTTCCTGTGATCCAAGCTAGAAAAACCAAGATTTAATGAATACGAAAGTACACATGCGGCGCTGAAAGGCTAGAATACGCTATAATTAGCGCCGCAAATTAACTATTCAATAATAAGGCGTCAGGCATTTCTTTTTGTTGCTGAAGGAACCGCTTTGTCCCGATTATTGCTCCTCCTGAGCCTGCTGTCAGCGCTCTTCACATTCGCTATCAATGCGCAGGATAAAAGCCCATCTATCTTTTATCCGTTGCCGACGTTGTCGCAAGGCAAGGTGTTTATTGCTCAGGATCTGTTCCTGGGTGATGAGGGTGGAATCTGGATTCACGACGTGCACGGCCGGGTTGTCTTCTATGACGGCCAAAATGTACTGCCACGTCGAGGCTCTCTACTTGCTGGTAATCCACAACAACTCGCCTATGCGCAGAATGCATTTTGGACGTTCATGGATAATGAACTCTATCGCACCGTCCCTCCTGGTGAACCCGAACTGGTATTCAGCCTCACGCCGGGGATAACAATCGAAAAGATTGGGGCATCGACAGGCTACATCTGGCTCACGGACGAAACCCATTTCTACACTTACCACATCGCAACCGGGGAATTTCAAACCTATTCTCTGATGACGCTTTTTCAGCTCAATCAGGCCAGTAAAGTGGTCGTGAATGATGCACAAATGATTTACACCAAATGGGTACTGGCGACCAATGCCGGGGTTTATCTTTCCAATGGGCAAAGTTTTTCCCATGTTCAACGTTCGGGAAAAGATTATGTTGAGACTATGTTTATGTCTCGTCGGCGTGATCAGCTTGTTGTCGGAACCGACGATGGCGCATTGCTAATCGATATTAATCATCCGGAACAAGAGCCGCAAAAAGTCGGGAATGCTCCGGTATTTTCTATCGTTGAAACTGAGAATGAATATTGGATAGGCACCGACAACGGTCTCTTGGTCCACTCCGTTGAAACGGGCAACACAGTTAAATTGGAAGGCAACAATGCAGACGACTACGGCTTATCGAGCGGGCGAATTTACTCGTTGGTCAACGACAAGCAAGGGGGGATCTGGATTGCGACGGATAAAGGCATCCGCTATTTCTCTCGTTTTAGTCAGAAATTTACCCGTGTTTTGAATCGTGATATTGATGCGCCGAGTTTGGAAACAGAGATAAAGCATCTGTTTTCGATCAATCAGGGGCGGCAGTTTTTGATGAGTCGTTCAGATGGCCTGTATCTGATTCACTTCCTCAAAGGGTTTCGCAAGCAGCGAATATACCCGGATAGTGTCAATGACTTGGTCCAAACGGGGGAACAATTGTGGTTGGCGACCAATCAGGGGCTTTACTCATACATCCTCAATCGGCCGGAAGGGGCGGTTACCGTTAATTCAAATGACCTGTTGCGTAAACCTATCCAGCATCTGGAACTCGATAGCAACAGTGTCCTTTGGGGAAGCAGCGACAGTTCGCTGTGGTCGCTGAATTTGAAGAGTGGAGAAGTGACCGATTATGGCTCAGACTGGATGTCCACAGCAGCCAAAACGTCCAAGGTAACCGCGTTGAAGGCGACGAAAAGCTCAGGCTTACTCATCGGCACGGATCACGGCATTTATACGCTGGCAAACCAGCAAATCAGCTATGACAAAGCGAGTGAGGCTTACGGCGCCAATATCGACATCGAAGAGAGCGCGAGTGGGGAGATGTGGTTTATCAGCACGTATGGCGCGTTTCGACGTCATTTCCTTCATCCGGAGACTGGTATTGAACCGCTGCCGCTGATTGATGACAACATCCGTCTGAAATGTATTCTTAAAACCAGTGAAGGTATGTGGTTAGGCTCGTCCAAAGGGATTACGCTTTACGACCCAAATGGGGCGATCAAAAAACATTTCGGGACACCTTATGGGTTGGTGAGCAATGAGCTGCGTGCCGGGGTGTGCACTTCCGGCCGTTCATCAGTCAGTGAAACGTTACTGTTTTCATCGACGCTTGGTTTAGTCAAGGCCTCTGCCAAAGAGCTAGCCGAGTCGACGCTGCCATCATCGCCGCTCATTTTCAGTCAGATCAGTGTCGACTATCGTCCATTGCGGGTGGGAAGCCGCAACGCCGAGCAAATCGCGTTGACTTATGGCAGTCCGGTCAGTTTTCAGTTTGGCGCTTTGCCTGAGGCGCGCAGTCAAATGCTGGAGTTTCGCCTGAACAATGAGCAGTGGCAGCCTTTAGAAGGTACACAGTTGGCACTCGATCAACTGATGCCTGGTGAGTACCTGTTATCCATACGCAGTGCGAACGCCTATCTTATGCCGCCTCAGAGCGACAGCCTTTCGTTCACAGTACTTAAACCTTGGTACCTGTCGAATCTTGCTATTACCATTTATGCAGTGGGCTTTATTGCGATCGTGATTCTGTTCAGCTGGTGGCGTTCACGTATCATTTCGTCCATGAACCGGGAGCTAAAAGAGCAGGTGGTGCTGAAAACCAACCAAATGCGTCACCAAAGCAAAGCGGTATTAAGCAACAATCAGCAGCTGCGCAAGCAGATCCAAGTTCGCCATTTATGGCTGGAGAAATTGCTGCGTGGAATGAAGCCTTCGTTAATGGCATTGATTCGTCAGGCGCAATCTGGTCAGGTGCAGGAACTTAAGCTGACTGCAGAGACGTTGCTGGCTGATTTTGAGCAGCTGCATGTGTTGGGTAAAGATGACCATCCTCAATTGGCGCAACACGACATGCTGGATGTGATTGACACGGTGTTGGCCGGATGGGTGACTGAGTTTGCCGCGGCGGGTATTAAAGTTGAACGCCACTGCACAGAAGCTCTTCCCGCTGCCGCGCTCAAGCATTGGGGCGTGGACATTATATTCAACACGCTTTTTGCTCATGCCATTAAGCGCTTGTATCGCAATCAGACTCTGACAATTCAATGCCGAGTCAGAGAGCAACGCATCGTTATCGCTTTGATTGATTGCGGTGACGCTGGCGCTGATTTGCCATCTCTCATGGTGGCATCTGGCGACAACCAGACGGTCTCTCTGAATCAGTTGGTAGAAGTCTCCGGAGGGGAGTTGGTGGTCTTTTCTTCTTCTGAACGCAATCTGGTGGAATTATCCTGGCCTCAGGCTTGTGATGAAGAACAAACCGAGCAGAGTGCGCTCAGTGCAGTGACAAGTTCAGACTCGGAAGACAAACAGTGGCTGGCTAAAGTCGACATGTTGATCGCGAAGCATTATGCCGATGCTGAATTTAGTACCTCCGAAGCCGCCAAGCAGTTGTTTGTCTCAGAACGCAGCTTACAGCGCCGCTTTAAAACCGTGACAGACAAAACTTTTAAGGAATACCTGACAGAATATCGCTTGGAGAGAGCCTGTCAGTTTCTGTTGGAGGGCGCGAAAGTATCGCAAGTGGCTTTTGACTGTGGATTCAATGACCCTTCCTATTTCAGCCAGCGTTTTAAGCATCATTTTGGTTTATCGCCGACGCAGTTTATTGAGGATAAAGAGCTGGTTTGAGACTAGCTTCTACTCACCTTCCTGATAAAGGCTATCCGTTACTGGAGCGGTAAACGGGTAGCTCAAGCTGTTCCTAACCGCATTTCCCTCAACGACGATTCTTAGTTACGCTCAAACACACGTGAACAGAGACAGTTTGTGTACGAAGGTTCAGGGTATCCAGATGTTGCACATTGGGTATTGCGGGAGTGAGAAAGTCTTGAACTGACGGGGTGAAAAGATAAGAAAAAAAATGTCGTGGTATAGCCGGGGGGACTATACCACGGGTGTCAAGGACACCTTCGCTTGCTGCCGGAGTGATATGGTCTAAGCCATATCACCTCTGGAATTTCTATCTCAGGGACAATTCCCTGTCGACGAGAGTCACTATAACCACCTGGACTTTTTTTACTTATAAAATTAACGCCAGCGTGACCGGAGAAAACCGCCAATTTCTGTTTTATATTTAAATTATTGATTTTTATGAATAATTCTTTCGGTGTGATTTGATGGTGATCACATCAAGACAAGACTGAGTTTATGTAGAAGACAAGATTGACGTTTTTGACGAGGGGTAATTAACAAAAATAACGGTTCAATCCGTGCAATCTTTGATTTCACACAATTACAGACGTAAGTTCGCGGCGTATGATTCGCATCATTAATAAAAATATTTCTCATTAACAATACGATTGCGTGTGGCTACGATGAAATTGTCTGATTTAAATGCGGGAGAGTCCGGCCTTATTCTGGCGCTCAATGGGCTTTCTACCGATGTACGAAAAAAACTCATGGTGATGGGATTGTTGCCAAACACTCAGGTGACACTGATTCGCCGCGCTCCGATGGGTGACCCATTACAGGTTGAAGTGCGCGGCGTGTCCATTGCGGTACGTGAAAGTATTGCCGCAGCGATTGATGTGGAGAAAGCGTAATGCAGTATAACGTTTTAACCGTTGGTAACCCGAACAGTGGCAAAACCACCCTGTTTAATGGCCTAACTGGCGCTAAGCAGCAAGTCGGAAACTGGGCTGGTGTGACGGTGGAAAAAAAGACGGGGCGTTACCAGCATTCTGGTGATGAGTTCCGGCTCACCGATCTTCCGGGCATTTATGCACTCGACAGTGGCAATGACAGCAACAGCATTGATGAGTCCATTGCGTCACGCGCGGTGCTCACCCATCCAGCCGACCTGATTATCAACGTGGTTGATGTGACTTGTCTGGAACGCAGCCTTTATATGACATTACAACTGCGTGAGCTTGGCCGCCCGATGGTGGTGGTACTGAATAAAATGGATGCACTCAAGCGTGAGCGTCAGACCATTGATGTGAAAAAGCTCGAGAAAGCGATTGGTTGTCCGGTGTTCACACTGTCTGCCAATAACAAAGGTCAGGTTCGTCAATTTAAAGAGAAACTTCACAAAGTTGTGGTGCAGGGCATTGCCCTTGAACAACTGGATTTGAATTACGGTGATGACTTTGAAGCGTCAATCGCTCGCCTCGCTCCGCTGTTTTCGGATCAGGAAGTTTCTGCTCGCGCTCTGGCGATTCGCTCACTGGAAAACGATCTGTTGGTGATCAACAGCCTCGAGCAAACTTACCGCGAGCAGATCGCAAACGAACAACGCCTTTGTGCGATGGATATCGACCTTCATGTCGCCGATTGTAAATACACCTATCTACATCAACTCTGCCAGAAAGTGCGTCGCAGCGAAGGTAAATTGAGCCACAGCTTTACGGAAAAAGCGGATCGCTTTGTCCTCAATAAGTGGATTGGTGTGCCATTCTTCTTCGTGGTTATGTACCTGATGTTTATGTTCTCCATCAATATAGGCAGTGCTTTTATCGACTTCTTCGATATCGGGGTTGGTGCGTTGCTGGTGGATGGTGGTCACTATCTGTTGGATGGGCATCTTCCGGTTTGGCTGGTCACCATTCTGGCTGATGGTATCGGCGGTGGTATTCAAACCGTGGCAACCTTTATTCCTGTGATCGCCTGTTTGTATCTGTTCCTGGCGGTGTTAGAAAGTTCAGGTTACATGTCGCGCGCGGCGTTTGTGCTGGATAAAGTGATGCAGAAAATCGGCCTGCCGGGCAAAGCATTTGTCCCGCTGGTACTCGGCTTTGGCTGTAACGTGCCTGCGATCATGGCAACGCGAACGCTTGATCAAGAGCGTGAACGCAAGTTAGCCGCATCTATGGCTCCGTTTATGTCGTGTGGTGCGCGTCTGCCGGTATACGCACTCTTTGCCGCAGCGTTCTTCCCGGAAAGCGGCCAGAATGTCGTGTTTGCCTTGTACTTGCTGGGTATTGTTGCGGCAGTCTTTACTGGTTGGGTACTGAAGAAAACGTTGTTCCCGGGTTCGAGTGACAATCTGGTGATGGAGATGCCGGATTACGAAGTGCCTACGCTGCAAAACGTGCTGATCAAAACCTGGCAGAAGCTGAAACGTTTTGTTCTTGGCGCAGGTAAAACCATCGTGATTGTGGTGGCGATTCTGAGCTTTTTGAACTCGGTAGGTACCGACGGCTCATTTGGCAACGAAGACAGTGACAACTCTGTGCTTTCTAAAGCGGCGCAAGTTGTGACGCCGGTGTTCGAGCCGATTGGCATCAATCATGATAACTGGCAGGCAACTGTGGGTATCATTACTGGCATTTTTGCCAAAGAAGCGGTGGTGGGGACGCTGAACAACCTTTACACCTCAGCGCAAGGCGATGATGCCGAGTACGATCTGATGGGCAGCCTGAAAGATGCGGTGATGTCGATCCCTGAAAACTTGATGGGTCTGAACTTCTCTGATCCATTAGGCATTGAAGTCGGTGATTTATCAGACAGCGCATCGGTGGCTCAAGATCAGGAAGTGGATGCTTCCATCTTCGGTAACCTGAACAACCACTTTGTCACTGGCTATGCAGCGTTCTCGTACCTGATCTTTATTCTGCTTTACACGCCTTGTGTGGCGGCGATGGGGGCTTATGTGCGTGAGTTTGGTACACGATATGCGCGCTTTATTGCTGTGTGGACGATGGGGCTGGCTTACGCATCCGCGGCGCTGTTTAACCAGGCTGCTCACTTTAGTGAATCGCCAGTCAGCAGTGCCAGCTGGATTGGCGGTATTTTACTGGTGTGCGCACTGGTTTACAGCCTGCTTAAACGGGCAGGACGTAAACAGCAACGTCTTGAGGTACAGATGGCATGATTTTGACTGAGCTAAAACAAGCGATTGAGGCGCAGAGCGGTATTTCGCGCAAAGAGCTCGCGAAACGTTTTGCGCTCAGTGAAGACGGTGTGGACGCGATGCTCGCGGTGTGGATCAAAAAAGGTGTCATTTCTCGTTTTATTGATACCAATGCAGCGCATCGTGTCACGCGAGTGCGTTACTCCCTCAATCGGGAGCAAGGATTGTCTGTGACGGTCACGATGTAATCGGAACGAAAAAAAAAGCCGCTTTGCGCGGCTTTTTTATGGCTATTAAACGTTGACGAACAGTGAGCTCAACGAGAGCACGTTACGCAGTTTAGTCAGCATCACGTCTTGCTCTGCTTCACTGCGACGTTCACCTTTGGTGTTGCCCCACACAGGGCCCGGCCAGGCAATGTCATCCTGGAAGCGCGCGATGTGGTGGATATGCAGTTGTGGAACCATGTTACCCAGCGCACCCAGATTGAGTTTGTCCGGCTGAAACAGCGCTTCGAGCGCTTGGTTCACCGCTTGCGACTCTAACAGGAATTGCTGCTGTTCATGCATCGGTAAGTGATGCAGCTCTTTCAGATTCGCCTTTTTCGGAACCAGAATGACCCAAGGCACCGCTGCGTCTTTATGCAGCAGAGCGACACACAAAGGGAAATGGCCAATGACATCGGTATCTTTTGCTAACTGAGGATGAAGTTCGAAACTCATGGTGATGATCCGTTAATGGTTGATGCCGTCGGAGTGCGACAGAAGTGGCCATTATACGCCAATAAAAAAGGCTGACACTATGTGCCAGCCTTTGAATATTCTCAATTTTGCAATTACATGCGTTCTAGGGTGTTGATCCCCAGTAGAGACAGGCCTTGCTTGATGGTCTTCGCGGTCAGCGCAGCCAGTTTCAGGCGGCTCTGTTTCACGCTCTCATCTTCGGCAATAAGGATCGGGCAAGCTTCGTAGAAGCTAGAGAATTGACCCGCCAGTTCGAACAGGTAGCTACACAGAATGTGCGGCTGACCTTCACGAGATACAGATTGTACCGCTTCTTCAAATTGCAGCAGTTTGGCGATCAGTGCTTTCTCTTTCTCTTCAGTGATCTTGATGTCACCCGTCAGGTTGTCTGGTGAAACGCCTGCTTTTGCGAAGATAGACGCGACACGTGTGTACGCGTACTGCATGTATGGCGCGGTGTTACCTTCGAACGCCAGCATGTTGTCCCAGTCAAACACGTAGTCAGTGGTACGGTGTTTAGACAGGTCTGCGTATTTCACTGCAGCCATCGCGACCGTGGTGGCGATCTCTGCTTTCTCGTCTGCGTCTAAATCCGGGTTTTTCGATTCGATCAGCGCTTTTGCACGTTCTTCGGCTTCATCCAGCAGATCTGCCAGACGTACCGTGCCGCCTGCACGTGTCTTGAATGGACGCCCATCTTTGCCCAGCATCATACCGAATGCGTGGTGTTCCAGAGTCACGGCTTCAGGCACGTAACCGGCTTTACGCACAATGGTCCACGCTTGCATCAGGTGCTGGTGCTGACGAGAGTCGATGAAGTACAGCACACGATCCGCGCCCAGCGTTTCGTAACGGTATTTCGCACAGGCGATGTCTGTTGTGGTGTAAAGGAAGCCGCCGTCGCGTTTCTGGATGATCACACCCATAGGCTCGCCGTCTTTGTTTTTGAACTCTTCGAGGAAGACCACTTGTGCGCCGTCATCTTCTTGGGCCAGACCTTTTTCTTTCAGGTCAGCCACGATGCCTGGCAGCATGTCGTTGTACATGCTTTCGCCCATGACGTCGTCACGGGTCAGTGATACGTTCAGACGATCGTAGTTGCGTTGGTTTTGAATCATGGTCACGTCGACCAGTTTCTTCCACATGTCGAGACAGAATGCGTCACCGCCTTGCAGTTTCACTACGTAGTTACGTGCTCTTTCCGCAAACTCTGCATCTTCGTCGTACAGCTTTTTCGATTCACGGTAGAAGGCTTCCAGGTCAGACAGTTCCATCGACACTTCGCCAGACTCTTGCTGCACACGCTCAAGGTTTGCGATCAGCATGCCGAACTGAGTACCCCAGTCGCCGATGTGGTTGGCGCGAATGACTTTGTGGCCCAGGAATTCCAGGGTACGAACCACCGCGTCACCGATGATGGTTGAACGCAGGTGACCTACGTGCATTTCTTTGGCTACGTTCGGCGCTGAGTAGTCAGCCACGATAGTTTGTTGTGCTTCTTGCGCTACACCCAGACGCTCATCAGCAAGGGCTGCATCGGCTTGTTTAGCCAGGAACTCTTCACTCAGGAAAATGTTGATGAAACCTGGGCCCGCGATTTCGGTTTTACTCGCGATACCGTCTAAATCAAGCACGTCGATGACTTTTTGCGCGAATTCTCGCGGATTAGTACCTAACTGTTTTGCAACGCCCATTACGCCGTTGGCCTGATAATCACCAAACTGTGGTTTTGCGGATTGGCGAACAGCTGCAGGGCTGCCTGCAGGTGCGCCAGCGGCTTCAAGAGCCTGAGATACTTTGTCATTAATCAGTGCTTGGATATTCACACGCGTGTCCTTCAATTCTGGGAATTGGTTGGGTATGCATTTTATTCACTGGGCAGTAGTGAATGCATATCTCGATTTTGTTCATAAATTGGCGCACATGATAGCAATTTTATTACTGGGCTTATAGGGACAAAATTACGAAATTTTCTACTTTTCGATTGAATCTTGGTAACATCGACGACAAATCATTATTTTGGGTAGTTAAAATGCTTCAGTCGCTGATGGAATCAGGCCTTCATCCTGTTCAAATGAAAGACAAACTCGCTGAATTCATGCATAAAATTCAGCAATTATCCGAGCTTTTGCATATCGATTTGTCAAACCACACGCTGGACCACATTGCACTCAGAATCAACGAAATGCATCTTGCCAAAGCGGCGCATCTGGAATGGCTAAAAGAGGGCGAGGAAATCTCCTGCGCGCAGATTAACGGCCGTCCAATCATTGTCATTGCGTTTGACCAGCCATTGGCTGCGGCGCAATGGACGATTGAATGCCTGGAACTGCCTTATCCGGCACCGGGGAAAACTTATCCGGATCAGAGCTGGGAACATGTGGAGTTTGTGGTGCCGTCTGAAGCGCAGACCGCGGATGACTTTCTGGCTGACCTACACCAGCAGTTTCCCGCTCTGGCGCAGCAGTGGTCACAGTTGGCTGAACTTGGTGTGAAAACCAAGCTTTCGAGCCCGAAAGGTGAGGGTGAACGCTTGAACAACCCAACGGTGGCGTTCAAATGGCAGGGCGTGTGTATCAAACTGCACCCCCACACCCTTAAAGCGATTGTTGAGTCAGAACGTTAACCGAGATCGTAGGCTTTCGGGCGCAACTGAAACTCTTCAATCGACCCGATTTCCTGTCCCAGACTCAGCGGCTCTGCCTCTTCGTGAGCATTGCCCTGAGTATGCATAATCAGACGGTTGGCGGTCCGCGGTTTAAGCTCGTTAACCACAAAGCGAATCATGTCGGAGCGGCTGAGCTGCTTCAGCTCTTCTAATACCACTTCCCGTTGATCAAACGTCCAGTCTTTATTGCCGATGGCAACCCACAGACGTTGAGCCCGTGTGCGCAGCGTCGGGTCCGGTGTCGCTATCTGATTCCACAAACCGCGTTTACTGCTGTGCCATTGATATTCGTTAAGCTCCAGCAACACCATGTAAAAAGCATTGAGGAATTCGTCGATGGAGCGAATCAGATCGGCGGGGGCGGCATTCGGCGACTGCACATACAGCACCATACCCGGATGACGGTTGAGCGGCATATTGCCGGTGCCAACCATGTAACCCAGTTGCTGCTTAGTGCGGATTTCGTGGAAGAAGGTAGCCGACATCAGGTGATTCGCCAGTGAGTAGAGCGCAATGCTGCGCGGCTCGGTGTCTTTGGACTGGTAATACACCACAATCGCCGAGTCGTCCTGATCGCAACTGACTTCGCGCTGAAAGGTACCATTGTGACCCAGCATCACCAGCGGACGTAGTGACTCTTCATAGGTTTGATTCTTGACGCGCAGCGCGTCTTTCAGCACTTCGGCCATGGCATGAGCGTCCTGCTTCTGCCAGTCACCGTAAACAAACATCTCGATGTGCAATTGAGCGATGATCTTCTCAACGAACTCGGCCAGTTCACTGACTTCAATCGTTTCCAACGCGTCCAGCAACTGGCCGTATGGCGGGTTATTGGGCTGCAGCAGTCCAGTCATGGCGTTGAAAAGCTGTGAAATCGGCCGGTCGTGGGCGGCGTTGCGCCAGTTACGCAGCAGTTGTTGCTTGATGGTTTCGAAGCGCTTCTCGCTGAACTCGCGGCGGGCAAATTTGTCGAGAATCATCTTCATCAGTTGAGGCTGCTTCTGACTGAAACCCGAGATGGTCAGCGTGACACCGCCTTGATGGGCATACATGTTGTAGCCCATACCCGCGATTTCAGCCTGATAAGTTTCTTTGGCCAGCGTGTCGAGGAACATTTCGACACACAAACGAGTGATGACGATGTTGCGAGTGCTGGCGACGGAATGTGGGCTATCAATGGCAATATAAATCACGCCCTTAGGGACGCGAAACTCGGTATCTTGCAGGTGCCACAAACGGAAACCTGGCAGATCCTGTAATATTTTCGGTAGCGTTTCTTGTTCGTTTTCCAGCGGCCGAGGGTCGAGCTGATCGCAGATGAACGGGTTTTCTGGTGGCAATAGCAACGGCAGAGATGCACTCTGCTGATTAAATTTCGCCATCTGCTCCGGGCTGAACGGGTGCACAGAGTATGGGGTGAAATACCAGTCGGCTTCGCTGTCGTAATCCTGTCCTTGCGTGATCAGGGTCGCGCGCAGATTTTCTGGCACCAGATAGCTCAGAATTTCGTTGAGTAAAGCTTCATCGTACGCTTGCATCATGTAGTCGCCATAAATGGTGTCTTCCGCGGCGTAATGCTGCATATTGATCACCAGATGACTGACAATGTCGAGTGGGCGCGAGGTTTCCTGAAACCGAAATGCCGATTCCAACACCGCACGTTTTTCCATGTAGCGCCATTCGTCTAAGCCGTTTTCACGAATCAGCGTTAAGGTCTCAAACATGGCTTGAATGATGTCATCAACATGTTCCAGACCGAGGGGAGTGAGCGTACAACTGATGGAAAACTCACGGTAGTTGCTGCCGCTGGCGCCGCCGCCGGCAGACAACGAGGTAATCCAGCCTTTATCTTTCAAGGCCAGCAGCAGGCTGCCTTCACCTTCATAGCCGATCAGATGGGCAAAGTAGGAGAGTGGCTTACGCTGGTAATACGCGTCGGTGCTGGGCATCGGAAAGCTCAGAATGAGCTTGCGAATCTCTTTGAGTGGTTCGACATGAATCATCACGCCGGTTTGTTCCGGAGTCACAAACGGCTCGGTAATGGTCTTGTTCGCCAGATGGCGATTGGGAATGGCGGCAAACTTGTCGTCCGCCCATTGAGCCAATTCATCGAGGCTTTGCGGGCCCATTATCACTAACGTCATCAGGTCAGACGAATAATGTTGCTCATGGAACGCGATGATTTCGTCGCGAATATTGCTGCCTTCACGATCGCCCAATGTTTCCAAATTACCGACCGAAAACTTCGCAAACGGGTGCTGCGGGTTGATGGTGGCTTTCTGTACCTGATACAGGCGGCGAGAATCGTCGTTCAGTTTCAGTTTGTATTCGGAGTCGACCGCCTGACGCTCTTTGTCCAGCGCTTCAGCATTAAACAGCGGCGCGGTAAAGAACTGGCTGAAGCGGTCGAGTGCCTTTTCAAACACGTTCGGCGAGACATCAAAGAAGAAGCACGTATGTTCTGTCCCTGTCCACGCATTATTGGTACCACCGTGCTGATTAATTACGCTTTGAAATTCGCCCACTTTAGGGTATTTTCGCGTGCCTAAAAACAGCATGTGTTCAAGGTAATGTGCCAAACCTTCACGGTCCGTCGGATCGTCAAAATGGCCAACTTTGACCGCTAAGGCTGCTGCAGATTTCTGGGCACTTTCATTGTGGATCAACAGCACACGCAACGAATTGGACAGAGTCAGATGTCGGTAGCTATTTGAATCATTTGGGCTAATGTGCACAGAAGTTCTCCGGTAGGGCTTTGATTTAAGTATGGCGTTGAAACGATACGGCGCAAATTCAAGTCCGTGATTTTTTGAGCAGAATGTCATTCTAGTCCCAAAGATGACTTTTTAATAGACTGTTACCCCGGTCTAAGTCTTTACGAACGGTGCTGTTATAATCAGCGGCAAAGCAGCCTCAGACTGCCTGTGTGTATAAGAGCAAATAGGTATACATAATGAAAATTTTTATCATGCGTCACGGTGAGGCTCATCACTATGCAGCCAGTGATGCAGAGCGAGCTTTAACGGAGCGAGGTCGGAATGAATCGGTCGCGGTTGCCCGTGCCTGTATTGAGCAGCAAGACCTACATCATTTCGATAAAGTTCTGGTCAGCCCTTATCTACGTGCTCAGCAAACCTGGCAGGAAATCTCTCGCTATTTTGCGGCAAGACAAGTACAGGTATGCGAGGACATCACGCCGTATGGTTCGGCCGATGAGGTGTTTGACTATGTCTCGGCACTGGTTGAACTGGAAGCATTAGACACGCTGCTGCTGGTATCGCACTTGCCGCTGGTGGGTTATCTGGCGTCCGAATTTGTAGCAGATATGGTGCCGCCGATGTTCCCGACCTCGGGCTTGATGTGCATTGAGTTTGACCCTCAATCGCGTCAGGGCAAAGTCGCGTGGAACGTGCACCCGTAATTTGCACGGTGCGAAAAGAAAAGGTTGTCTGCGGGCAGCCTTTTTTATTGGTCGCTGGCCTTAGATTTATCCCTCAGCCAAGTTTTTGACAGTTTCTCATGGACTAAAAATTGCATCATCGCGCTAACGCCTTGTTGCGTAGCTGAATTCTCAACCACTAATAGCTTGCAGGCCTATGAAGTTTACACTGCCATTTGCGGACAAATTGCCCAACATTCCTCAACGCAGCATGCCTGCCATCGGTGCGCCAGTTATGGTACTGGCGACGTTGGCGATGGTGGTGTTGCCGATGCCCGCATTTCTGCTCGACCTCTTTTTTACCTTCAATATTGCCTTATCGATGGTGGTGCTGCTGGTCACGGTTTACACACGCAGACCACTGGATTTCGCTGCATTCCCGACCGTACTGCTGATTGCAACCTTGCTACGTCTGGCGCTCAACGTCGCCTCAACTCGGGTGGTGTTGCTCTATGGTCATGAAGGCCCGGGAGCTGCGGGTAACGTGATTGAAGCGTTTGGTAACGTAGTGATTGGCGGCAACTACGCTGTCGGTCTGGTGGTGTTCTTAATCCTGATGATCATCAACTTTATGGTGGTCACCAAAGGTGCGGGCCGGATTTCTGAGGTAAGCGCTCGCTTTACATTGGATGCCTTGCCGGGTAAACAGATGGCGATTGATGCGGATCTCAACGCTGGTCTGATTGATCAAGAGCAAGCACGCACTCGCCGTTTTGAAGTCACCAAAGAAGCGGACTTTTACGGTTCGATGGATGGTGCGTCCAAGTTCGTCAAAGGGGACGCGATTGCCGGTATTCTGATCCTGTTTATCAACATTATCGGTGGCCTTACTATCGGGATGATTCAATATGGCCTTGGCTTTGGCGAAGCGATTCAAATCTATACCTTGCTGACCATCGGTGACGGTCTGGTTGCTCAGATCCCGTCGCTGCTGCTCTCCATCGGTGCCGCGATCATGGTAACGCGTCAAAATACCGATGAAGACATGGGACAGCAGGTCATTTTCCAGCTGTTCGACAATCCGAAAGCACTGATGATTACCTCCGCCATTCTTGGCGTGATGGGGATTGTACCTGGCATGCCGCATTTTTCGTTTCTGACCCTGGCTATTTTGGCGGGGGGCAGTGCCTACATGATTCAGCGCAAACAGAAACAAGCCGAAAGCGATGCCAAACTGCCCGCGAAAATTGAAGGTGAAGCGCCGACACCACGCGAGTTGTCGTGGGATGATGTGCAGCCTGTCGATGTGATTGGTCTGGAAGTGGGTTATCGTTTGATTCCGCTGGTGGATCGCGATCAGGGCGGGGAACTGCTTGAACGGGTAAAAGGCGTGCGCAAGAAGTTGTCACAAGATTTTGGTTTCCTCATTCCGCCGGTTCACATTCGTGACAACCTCGAACTCACGCCGAACAGTTACCGCATCACCTTGATGGGGGTTGCCGTGGGGGAAGCGGAAATTCGCCCGGATCAAGAACTGGCGATTAACCCAGGCCAGGTATATGGCATGATTGACGGCGAACACACCTATGACCCAGCATTTGGTCTGGAAGCGGTGTGGATTCGTGAAGAGCAACGTGAACATGCGCAAGCGCTCGGATACACCGTAGTTGACTCGTCAACCGTGCTGGCGACTCATTTGAGTCAACTGCTGACCAACAATGCTGCCCAACTGATTGGTCATGAAGAAGTGCAGAATCTGCTGGAAATGCTGAGCCGTTCTGCGCCGCGTCTGGTGGATGGTTTTGTTCCGGATCAACTGGCGTTGGGTGTGGTCGTTAAAGTACTGCAGAACTTGTTGCACGAAGCCATTCCGATTCGCGATATTCGAACCATTGTGCAAACCCTGTCTGAGTATTCCAGTAAGAGTCAAGAACCCGACATTCTGACGGCCGCGGTAAGGATTGCGTTGAAACGTCTAATCGTCCAAGAAATCAATGGTATAGAGCCTGAGCTGCCGGTGATTACCCTCATTCCTGAGCTGGAACAAATTTTGCATCAGACCATGCAAGCTTCAGGTGGAGAATCGGCAGGTATTGAACCTGGATTGGCGGAGCGGCTGCAGATGGCATTGAGCCAGGCAACGCAGGAGCAAGAGCTGAAAGGCGAACCTGCGGTACTGCTGACATCCGGTGTGCTGCGCTCGACATTGGCTAAGTTCGTCAAGAACACCATTCCAAACCTGAGAGTGCTGTCGTATCAAGAGATACCAGACGAGAAACAAATTCGCATTGTGCAGGCGGTTGGTAACTAACCTTCTCACATAAATAATGGATAGCTGCTTTGAAAATTAAACGATTTTTTGCCAAAGACATGAGAACAGCGCTGCTTCAGGTTAAAGAAGAACTGGGCGCGGAGGCGGTGATCATGTCAAACAAAAAAGTCGCGGGTGGCGTCGAAATCGTGGCGGCGGTGGATGGAGAAACAACCTCCGTTGCTCCGGCGGTGACGAAACAGTACGGTTCACAACCAAGACACATCGGCACTCAGGCGTCACCGAAGCTCCAAAGCACGCCTTCACGACGCGAACTGCAAGATGATCGGGTAAGCCTGAACAATGGTTCAAGCAACGGCGCATCAATGACTCAGCGTTTTGCCAACATGCTAAAGCAGTACAGTAATGGTGCACATGAGGAAGAGTCGCAGTATCGCGCCGAGAATGAAGACTCGCTGTCGGCTTTGCTTAAGCGTCAGAATGACACTCGCACGACAGAGAGCCGCTCTTCGCTGGCCCGCCAGCTCAACAGCGATTCTCCGCTGGCGAAACTGATTGCTGAAGAACGTTCCGAGGCTCGGGCTCGTCCGCGCTTGGATCCGTCGCGCTACGAACGTCAGCGCGAAGAAGAAACGCCAATGGCAGCCAACGAGCTGGAAAATATGCGTGAAGAGATGACCTCTATTCGCCGCCTGTTGGAACATCAGGTTTCTGGGTTGATGTGGCAGGAAGTGGAACGTCGCGAACCGCTGCGTGCCATGTTGATTAAACGTCTAGAACGTATGGGTGTCTCTCTGGACCTGGCCGACCAGCTGGCCTGTTATATTCCGGAAGACACGCAACCGCAAAAAGCGTGGAAAGCACTGCTGGGTCTGGTTTCAGACCAGATTCCAGTGGTGAAGCAAGATATTCTCAAACGTGGCGGCGTGGTGGCGCTGCTTGGACCTACCGGTGTTGGTAAAACGACCACGGTGGCGAAGCTGGCGGCACGCGCGGCGATGGAATACGGTTCGGACAACGTTGCCCTGGTGACAACCGACACTTACCGTATCGGCGCCCATGAGCAATTATCCATTTATGGAAGAATTATGGGTTGTCCCGTAAGAGTTGCTAAAGATTCTAAAGAGT
>ERZ1673961.321-NODE-321-length-21604-cov-28.916980_pt1 | contig 21604 bp, 23 predicted proteins | sample MGYA00580189_ERZ1673961 | MGnify/ENA primary metagenome ERZ1673961 (study PRJEB41334, sample SAMN05608105) | rock metagenome | biome: terrestrial subsurface; feature: shale formation; material: shale | place: USA: Pennsylvania ... | reverse complement strand
TTAATGTATCAAGCCTGTGTGGTGAAACTGGTAAACACGTCGGATTCAAAATCCAAGATGTAAAATCTTGATTTACACCATAAATAAAGGCTTTGAGAGTTATTTAAAATTATAGGGGTATCACTTACGGGTATCATCTTACTTATTACATATGCCGCCGTGGTGGAATGGTAGACACGCTAGATTCAAAATCTGGTTTCCTCTGGAAGTATCGGTTCAAGTCCGATCGGCGGTACCACCTATAAAACAATCACTACATACAAACTATAAAATCATATATCATATTTCCATTTTTACATTCATATATCGTCAATTCTAACCTTTCCTAATTCAAGCTTATAAATACAATAAAATACTAACTTAGACTATAAGTAGTAAAAATTAACCTATTTAAAAGACATTTAAAAACTATTTTAATATACTAAAAACTTATTTAATAGATATTTATTTTAGGTTTATTAGTTATTTATAAACTAACAATAAATATCTACATAACCCTTATTTTAAGGGATTTAAGAGCAACACAATAGGAATAAATAATGAGTTTAGAAGATAAAATAAAATACAATTTATGGTATCTATGGTTTAAAAGAACAAGAGAAGAACAATTAAATAAAGAATTTCTAGTAATATTTGGAAATGAAGAAGATTATTTTGATGCATTAAAAGATTTAGTTCATAGTTTAGTATATGATGCTAAAGATAGTGTTACACTTAAAGATAAGAAACCTTCTATCAATGAGTACTCTTATAAGACACCTTGGTGCGATATATATAAAATCAACACTGAGTATCGTTTTAAATCACTTGAAGATACTAATAAAAATAGAGAAAAAAATATAATCTTATTTGTCAACGAAACTTATGAAGATTTTTTTAATGATTTAAAATCCCTAAATACTCCTATGCTTTACACGGATATAGATAAAGATGGCATAAATTATTACTTTGACATCATCAATAATTTGAAGAATGGATATACTCCTATCTCAAATTTAACAAAAAGTAGATATGAATACTACTTTTATATAGATGAGTTTCCAGAAATCATGTATTTTCTTAAAAATTTATACTTTTCAAAAATAGAAAATTTTTTATTTTATAATATTTTTCACAATACACCTATTTCCAGTAATATTGAATACCTAATCAAAGATACTGCGTATCTTCAAACTGACAAAACTGATCCACTGATATTAATAGAAACAGACTTTAATCTTTTAAAAGATAATCTTATTTTAACATCACGACTTGCGATAGTACTCTACAGGCTAGTAACTTTAGATTTAAAAGCCAACCCTACACAGATTGGTATTTTTTATAGAGACTCTTTAAGTCTTAAAAGTGAAACTATAAATCTAAAGAATTCCATTTTTATTAAATTGCCACCATATATGAAAAAAACATTTAGGGGATATGACCTTACAAATAAACCTAAAACAGAAGATGAAATAAGAGTTGAAATAGCAAAAAAACTTTTAAAATATAAAATCGATGAAAAAATCATATTCAAAGCCACTAAAGTATCAAAAGAAATGTTACTAAAGTATTAAAACTATGTATAGCTGTAGATGCTATACATAGTTAAATTATTTATTAAGTATTTGCAGGAACAAGATTAGCTTCAAGATAACGGATAACTTCAGTTCTGCTTAGATGTATCTTATTTCCTATTTTGACAAATTCAAGCTTACTTTTCATAATAAGCTTTTTTGCCATATCAATTTTTAAAATACCCAACTCCTCTACTTCTTTTAGATTAAATAAAACTCTTTGGGGAATTAATTCTTCAAAATTAGTTCTCATATTTCACTCCTAATATTTTCTCAAATGAAAGGAAGTGTCAAAAAAATTATTAGTACTCTTTAGAATCAAAACAACAACTCTGTGTTTTCAATTTTTTTCAATCATATATCATAAACATAGTCAAGGTACATGGATACTTTGAGAAATCAATAACAGGAGAAAACACCATGTTTCAAAAGTTAAAAAAGTTCTGTGTGTTCACTACCAAACCATTACTAGATGATTTGATATGTGATAGTCAAAATCTAAATTGTTCAAAGGGGTGAGCTATGAAGATAAAAAACCGACTTCAAAAACAGCAAGAGAAAGAGTTTCAAGAAAATTTATCATTTGCCGAATGGCTAGATTATTTTAGAAGTGAGCTAACATGTAAAGAGCTAGATGATATAGAAAGAGAATCTTTTAAAATCACTCCTATCAACAACAAACACTACCAGCCACTAAAGGGAGCATAAAATGATACCGCCATCAGTTTTATTAGCAGTGATTATTGCAGGAGCAACAATTATCAAAGAGACTTTAGAAAAGCAAGAGGATTAGTCAAAAGACTTTCAAAACAAAAAAGAGAAAAAGGATAAAAAATGTCAGTAAAACCATTAAGTAATGAAGAACTAAGAGCAAAAGCACCTACGCTTTTTACCCAAACACCACACTTTGAAGTAAGTGAAAAATATCACTTCATCCCTACGATAGATGTAATTGAAGAGATAAAATCTCACAATTGGCATCCAGTAAGTGTAAGTGAAGCAGGAGTTAGAGATATGCAAAAAGAAGGGTATCAACAGCATTGTGTTCGCTTTAGACACTTTGAGGATTTGTTAAGCCCTAGTGAAAATGCAGTTGAACTGCTACTGTTTAACTCTCACGATAGAAGCAAAGCGTTTAGTATCAGTGCAGGTATATTTAGATTTGTATGTGCCAATGGGCTTGTATTAAGCGATAGCGTATTTGAATCGTACAAAATCAAACACTTAGGAAGCAGAGATAACGATGTAGCAAGAGCAGTTGCAAATATAACGGCAATCAAACCAAAGCTTATGGATAAAATCCAAAAGTTAGAATCAATTACGCTCAATGAGAATGAAAAGCAGTCATTTGCAAAAAGTTCAATTCCTCTTAGATTTGAAGAGCATCTTGAAGTTGATTATAACGATTTACTTATTCCACATAGAGATGAAGATACAAAAGATGACCTCTACACAACGCTCAATGTTATTCAAGAAAACCTTATCCGAGGGAACATATCAGGTGTAAACAAAGATACTGGAAGAAGATTTAAAAGCAAACAAATCTCATCAATCTCTAAAGATGTTGAAGTAAATAAGGGTATTTGGGATATAGCTGAGAGAATCGCATCTATCAAAGAGCCAAGTTATCTAATGGCTGCATAAGGGGTGTGTTATGCAGATGAAAAAATATCGACTTCAAACAGAGATGGAAAATCTCAAAGTAGATAATCAAGAGTGGTTCAAGGATTATCTTAGAGGAGTTCTTGAATCTGATAAAAGCTATTTTGAAAAGGCTGATTATATCGCTTACTCTATCAACCAAATTCAAAATAAAATTGACTACATCTCAAACGAGATAAAAGAGTTGCAAAGCATCAAGAAAAATCTCACAAATGCCAAAGAGATAGCACTTGAAACAACAGCAAGCGTTTTAGCCGAATACGGTATCGATAAACTAGAGGGTGCAACAATTTCATCTATTACTATCACTCCAGAGAGTTCAAAATCAAAAGATGTAGTAACTATCAAAGATGATAACGCCGTTATGGGTCTTGGATTTGTCTCATTTTCGGTGGATATGGAAGCTGTAGAAAAAGCAATTGCTTCAAAAGAGGGAGTTGAGGAACTTAAAGAGTTTATCGAAGTAAATACACTTACCACAACAACACCTGCAAAGATAAAAATCAATAGCAAAAGATCATCTGCAAATAGTGAAATCAAAGTAGATGAAATCTTAGTTACCAAAGAAGCAGCATAAGGAGGAAATTATGTTTAATGACAATCAAATAGCTATCTTAAATCAAGAGCTAGACGGCAACAGGGTAAAAACAAGAGAAAAAGGGAACATCAACCTCTCTTATTTGGAGGGGTTTGATGTAATTGAGACTGCCAATAAAATATTTGGATACGGTAACTGGTCATACTCTATAACTAAACTGGAGCAAGTCTCTCAAGAGCAAAACCAAAATCAAAACTTTGTAGTTTGCTACAAGGCTATTGTAAATGTGATAGTACATGATACAGGACACCTTAAACAGATATACCGTGAAGATGTTGGTACTGGAACAGGTATAGCCAAAACTTTAGCGGATGCACATGAGGGAGCAAGTAAAGAAGCCGTTACAGACTCACTAAAAAGAGCTTTGCGAACACTAGGCAATCAGTTTGGATTATCACTTTATGATAAAACAAAAAATCATCAAAGTGCAAATAATAACAGACACTACACTCAACATCAAAACCAACCTATGCAAAACAACACACCTCAAGACTACAGCCAACTTACAAATCTTGGATTAACCGTTATGCAACAAGGTCAAAATCTTATCGTTATGGGTGAGAATATTTTTGAGAAGAAAAATACCATTAAAGCTCATGGGTTTAGATGGGATGGGGCTTCAAAAACTTGGTATAAGCCATTGGCTCAACAAGCAGCGTAAAATACATTTAACAACTACCTAAAACTACATCTTGTAGTTTTAGGGGTAGCTTCTTTTTTTTTAAATATTTTTTTTCATCAAATCTTATCAGTTGATGGAAATAAAGTAGTCTCAAAGTATCAAATTTATTTTACATTTTTTATAGGGCAAGTTCTTATCTAAACACACTGAAAAAGCAGATAAAAATGAACTCCTATAATAAGTGTTATATATAGTACTGATATAAAACTATATACACGATAAATTCATACTCATACAATCTATTTATTTCCTACATATTACCACAAGGAAAGAAGATGCAATATTCAACTACAATAGATACAGTAGGTATCAGGATAGAACTAAATAGTAATCTTAAGCAAAGAGAGATTCAAAATGAAATACTAAGCTATATAAGAGATGCTAGAGGTATTTACATAAGTTACAAAGATTATTTTTATGGTACAGGAGAACATGACTTTTCAAGAGAGTATTTTATACATTGCTTTAACACAAATATAGCAACTATATATACTGGCTTTTTTAACAGAATAAATCATAATACAAAACAGTTTGAGAAAAAGTTTTATATAAATATAAAATTTGCTGGATTGAAAAGATATGACAAAACCATAGATAAAGCTTCATTTGATTCTTTACTTAGAGTTTGTGCTTATTTAAACACAAGAGAGATACCGTTTTATCTCACAGAACTTGATATATGTATAGATGCAAAATGTAAGTTTGATCACCTTTTAAGTATATGTGTCCGTAAGTCTCCAAAAACAAACTACTATTCTTTAAGAGATTCACAACAATATGATACTACTACATATTTAGAAAAGATACAAAAAGAAAAGCTCAACAGAGCTGTTTTACGAGCATATACTTATGATAAGAGCCACAAAGAGGACTTAGACTATCCACTTACAAGATTTGAATTAAAACTGCAACCAAAGTATTTTAACAAATATGGCTTTGATATAAAAGCTATCGAAAAAGCAATCAATAGATACTATGTAATGTATTTTGAGAATCTTGATGTAAAAAATAGCAAAATTGACAAATACAATAGCTATATAAAGCCAAAAAAAAGGGAAATTGAAAGATTAAGACTTGAAGACCATAGGATTTATGCAGATATGAACTATATAGAAGATTTTATAGATTTATTACAAGAAATAGATGAATTTACATACACATTTGGGCTGTACTAATTTTAAAACGACACCACCTGTCCGTAAGCCATGTCATACTTCTTAAAATTAATATTTAGGAGCATGATATGGTCAAACAAGTAATTGGAGGGGTTGCACTTGCAGTAACTGGTTATGGTTTAAAAAAGTACTTTGATAGCAATAGTAATGAAAATAAAAAAGAGGATGAAGGACGCAACTTTTTTGTGGACTTGTCAAAAGACAAAGAAGTTTTACCTGAACTCAAAGAAGCTATAGATAAGCATAAAGATATAAAGACAAAACTCTTTAACGGTAGCCTAAGAGAACTAAGAACAGCTTTACTAGAGATAAAAAACTTAGATAAAGAGCTTATAATTGCAAATATTGAATTTGCAGAAAAATATGACTTTAGATATTTTCATAATGAAACCCTAAAAGATATTGAAAAATTTACAAAAATACTTCAAAAAACAAAATACTATATTGATAAGCACCTTGACAGACTTGATAGCGTTATCATAAGTTCAAACGACTTTGATACATACGACGATGAAGATAAAAAGTTTGCTGAAAATATTGCGTATCTATGTAGTATCATAGATAAAATTGATAATTCTAAAATGACTTATGACAAGATGACTATATCAAGAGAAGTTAAAAGAGGATTTGGAAAGATTGAGACGATTATAGATTAAGATTCGGGAGTAAAAAAATCACATAGATCTACTTCTAGTATCTGTGATATTTTTAAAAGTTGTTCGAGGTTAAAATGTTTGTTGTTATAACAAATTTCACTTCCAGATACGACTGAAACTGACTTGTAGCCCATTTGTAAAGATAGGTCAAGCTGAGATAAATTTTTAGCTTTCCGATATTTGGCAACATTTTTACCAATTGTTTGGTAAAGCTGTTCAGGAGTTAGTTTTTCCATGTGTACAACCTACTAATAGTGATAATTTTCTTGTAAGTCTAGCTGTTGTACAATCTGTTTTAATACAGTGTATAATAGTAGATAATATTATTGAAGGTATAAAATGAAAATAGAAATAGGAAAAAAATATATAGATAAGGATAATCAAATATTTATCCTTACTGATGATGGGCTAGTTGATGAAGATAATAAAGTAGTTTATAACTACAAAGAAAGTTTAAAAATTTTAAAAGATGGTGGTTTATACACTGGTTTAATAGAAAGTAGCTCAAATTATGCTGATAATGTTGTAATGGCAGGAAGGCAAGGACATGGATTTGCAGGTGAGAAGATAAATCATCTGTATGATACATTTACTGGTCAAGATGCTAAAATTATAGGCAGTGACAATGCAAAAAATGGTGCTGATAGATTAGTAGATGGTATCAACATTCAAACCAAATATTGTGCAAAAGGTTCAAGATGCATAAATGAATGTTTTGATGAAACAACTAAGCAGATGAGATACATAAATCCTGATGGAACGCCTATGCAAATTGAAGTCCCATCAGATAAATATGATGATGCAATTCGTGCAATGGAACATAAAATAAGAAATGGTCAAGTTCCTGGGGTTACAGATCCACAAAAAGCAAATGAAATAGTTAGAAAAGGAAAATTTACCTATCAACAAGCAGTTAATGTTGCAAAGTTTGGGACAATATAGAGTTTAACTTATGATGCTATTAATGGAGTCAAATTAGCAGGTATAAGCATGGGTATATCTTCTGCTTTATCCTTCAGTATTGCAGTTTGGAATGGTAAAAAGTGGGAAGAAGCTCTTAAGGACTCTGTGTATTCAGGGCTTAAAGTAGGTGGTGTAGCTTGGGCTGGAAGTATAGTTGCCGCTCAACTTGGAAGAACAGGAATGGAACAAGCATTAAGAGGCGCTACAGACTATTTGGTTAAAAATATGGGTTCAAAAGCTTACCATCTTTTAGCAAATGCTTTAAGAAGTAGTGATAAATTTATATATGGTGCAGCAGCTATGAATCATGCAAGTAAGCTACTTAGAGGAAATGTAGTAACTGGTGTTGCTACAACATTGGTATTATCAACGGCAGATTTTTATAGATTATTTAATGGTCGAGTATCTGGAACTCAAGTATTCAAAAATGTGACTAAAACTGGTGCAAGTGTTGTAGGAGGTATTAGTGGATGGATGGGAGGTGCTGCGGCTGGAGGTATCGCAGGTAGTGCAATACCTATAGTTGGTAATGTAACTGGGGCTATTATAGGTGGTATTGTAGGTAGTTTAGCAGGTGGTACTGCCTCTCATAAAGCTACAGAGATTGCCCTAGATCATTTTATAGAAGATGATGCTATAAAAATGATGAAAATTCTTGAAGAAGAGTTTTCTAGTTTGGCTTTTGATTATCTACTTAATAAAAAAGAAGCAGAAACTATTATTGATAAATTTAAAGAAAAAGATATTCCTGATATACTAAGAGATATGTTTGCCTCAAATGATAAAAGAATATTTGCACAAAAGCTTTTTGAATCAGATATTATAGAAACTGTAAAAAATCGTAAAAAAATAGTTTTACCAACTAGTGAAGAATTAATACAAGAACTAGGTGAAGTTTTAGAAGAGATAAATATACAAGAAAATCTACCAATATGTACAAATTGCAATACTGATGAATATGTAGTTAAAATAATTGCAACTACAATCAATAGAACAAAAACTGCAAGTATCGATGGATTATCAAAAAAGCATACTACTACGTCCATGATAAAAGAAAGTATAAGTGCTTCATTAGGTTTTGCTACAAAAAGTATACATCCAGAGAAAGATGCAAATAAAGCTAATTTTATTGGTGGAACTTTTTACAAATGTGAAAAGTGTAATTTGGAATTTGAAGACAATGCTTAAAGTTATTTTAATTTTGTTTTTTATTTTATCAATAATAACAAATACATTTACAACTATCAATTTTATAGATTTTACGATAGCTTTTTGTATTGCTGTTGCCTTATCATTTTTTATAGAGTACACTAAAGTACAATCAAAATACCTACTTTTTATTAGGAAGTACTTTTAATAAATGACAAAATCACACGATACATTAGCTCAAAGGCTATCTCAAATCCTTACAAAACTCAATAGCGGTGAAAGATTCACTGTTGTTGAATTAGCAGATGAGTTTAATGTTAGTGCGAGAACTATACAAAGAGATATAAATGAAAGACTCTCTTATATCCCAATAGATAAAAACGGTGATTACTATAGTATGGAAAGCTATGCTCTTGGAAAACTTAGCTTTGAAGATATAAAAAACTTTGCTACTTTAAGCGGTATAAAAAACCTTTATCCTTCTCTATCAAATCAGTTTATCACAGATATTTTAAACGCAAAACTAAACAGTGCCTACCTTATTAAAAATCAAAGTTTTGAAGATATAAGCCTAAAAAAAGATTGGTTTGAAACAATGAGTGCAGCTATTATCAAAAAGAGCCCTGTAAGATTTGAATATAAAGATAAATCAAGAATCGTAAACCCTTATAAACTTATCAACAATAATGGTATCTGGTACTTACTTGCAGATGAAAATGATAGGCTAAAAACATTTACATTTTCAAAGATAGAAAAGTTCAAATGGGAAGATTATGCAGAATCCTTTACACCTAAAAAAGAGTTTTTAAATCAAATATCTCAAAATGATATCAATTGGTTCTCTAACAAACTTATTGAAGTAACACTTCAAGTAGATAATGAAGCCAAAGAGTATTTTACTAGAAAAGAGATCCTACCAAATCAAAAACTTATAGAAGAAAATGAAGATAACTTTATCATCTGTACAAAAGTATCCTATGATGATGAGATACTAAAGCTTGTAAAATATTGGATACCTTATATTAAGATTGTTAAGCCAGAGTATTTAAAAAAGAAATTAGATATTGTGTTAAAAGAATACATAAAAGATAATTATTAAAAAAACAATTGCTTCAAAATGAAACACTTACAATAAAATCTTAAATCTTTTTAGCTATTTGGTTTATAAATAGCATCTCAATTTGTATATGCCCTAAAGATAATATAGGGGTAAACGAATGGAACATTTAGAAAACTTTGAATTAGAAAAAGAGTATGAACAAATTTGGGATAAAATCAGATATAAAAAAGTAGATGAGCTTTATGAACTCACACTTGAAGTTATAAATCTTTTAGAGAATCATATTGATGATAAATTACTGTTTCATAGTGATTATGAGAAAGTGCAATATCTTTTTAAAAAGATGAAACAAAAGAACTTTTTTTATATGTCTGGTAGTGCAAAAGAGATTATAAAATCTGCAAATCCAAAGTATGAAGGTGTGTATGAATACAAAGAGTGTGTAAGAGATTTGAAATTTGTAGGCTCAGGTGATAAAGACTTTGAAAATGGTAAAATCTATCAATCTAAATATTTTAATGGTGCAACATACTCTATAAATGTCAATCATGTTGAAAGAACTGTTGGATATAACTATTTTGAGAGGATAAGCTAATGAGTGAAAATGAGATTATAAATATTTGGTGGGAAGGTTCTTTTACATATGATGAGATATTAAATAACTCAATGGATCATAAAAAGTATCAAAATCAATCCACTCATATAGGCTTATATCAAGTATATGGTAATCATATTTTATATGGTACAGATGTATTACTTTATATTGGTATTACAACTGACCAAGATTTTAAAACTAGATTGAAAAATAGATGGATTATTGGCGATAGTAACGATATCAACAATATAAAAATATACATTGGTACTATTTTTAGCAATGATGAGAATATTAAAGCAAATGAAAAAGATAAAATTTTAAAAGCAGAAGCGTTGCTAATCAATGTACTTAAACCAGCTTTTAATTCATCGTACATAAATAGTGTACATCACAATAAAATCAAATCTGATAAAAACTTTACTGTTTATAACTTCAATAGTTACCGTTCATTACCACCAGAGCTTTCTACCGCTAGATGGTGGAATGCTACAGATTTAAACTATGAAATAATAGATAGTTTAGCTAAAAAATTAAAAAGTGACATCGTAGAAGATGATGAATTTTATGGATTTGATCTAGCTACAAATGACAATATCTTTGTGGGTGTAGATTATAATTATTGGGATAAAGAAAAAGTTCCACTCGTTATAGGAATCTACAAAGAAGCTATTTCTAAGTCAAATTTACAAAAAATCTTTGATAGCTTTGGAGAGGATGATAAATATTTTTATTTAGCAGCATCTAGTGATCTAAAAATTGAAGATGTTGAAAATGAAATTTTAACTAAAATAAATCAAGTTCAAAGTATTTTGGAAACTAAAAAATAAGTATCCCAACATCAGAAACAACATTTGGAACTATAGAGTTTCAGAACAATAGTTATGAGCTACTATCTCAACCTCTTAGCGATGAACAATTTGAAAAAATTAAACAGTATAAAAAAGAAAATAACTGTGGTAGCTCATCATCTCCTTGGAGTGTCAATAAGTACAAATGGATAGTTGAAAATGGCAAGCTTTATTTAGTTGATATTCGCTTTAAAATTTGTGACGATAAATCAAATCATATTCAGAATATTTTCGATACAGATAAACTATTTGCTTCTTGGATCAATCATGAACTTAAGCTCTTAGTTTCAAAAGAGGATATTGATAGCAAAAAAGCAAAAAGAGAAGTGATTGTTTTAAATGTTCAAAATGGTGTTTTAAAAAACTATAAAAATACTCTTGAGGAGTACAATATACCAAAGTTACGACAATATATGGAAATGTAAATTTTTCTTTTTCTTTTTTAAATCTCACGAAATCATAATCAAACCATATTTTAGATAAAATTATTTAATTTATGTCTAGGAGAGGATAATGTCAAAAGAAAGTACTTTAACCCAAGTTCAAAAAGAGAGTATCAAAATTGAAAAATTCATTTTTCATATTATAATCGTTGAAAATGATGAGCCAACACACCTAGATGAAGTTGATTTAACAGATGCGCAAAAGTTATTTTTTAAAGATAGAATAGCTGAAGTAGCAGAAGGTACTCAGTACACTTTTATCGATAAAAGCCATAATACCCTCGCAACATTATGTAAAAATTTAAATATTGACAATAGTAACTTTGTAGACAATTCAAAAACCATTTGTAATGACTTTAAATCTCACCACGGAGGAACTACTACAGATGGAGCATTCATTGTTTCAACATTTTCAATGTTAAATACAGATGATGAAGAAATAACACTTATTGCATTACTAAAAATGGATCAAAAAAAAGTTTTAGAATATGAACTTGAAGATACAGATGAGGGCAGAAAAGCCATTATGCGTGAAATCGCAGATTCATTTATAGAAAGTAAAGATGCTGTTCAAAAAGTTGCAATTATTGATGTAAGTGATACATTTGCATGGGACATTCTTGCCAAAGAGCGAAAAAAAACAGAAGGAATTGCAGAATACTTTAAAAAATTTTTAAATGCTCAAATGAGAGATACTTCAAGTGGTTTAACAAGAAAAACTGTAAGTGAAGTTAGTAAATGGTCAAAAGTACATGCTAACTTGATTAAGGAGATTCCTGAATACACTGAAAGAACAAGTGATTACGCAAGTTATTTTAAAAGTAGAGCAGTAAGTTTTATGAACTCTAATGAAGGAATTACTTTTGATGCAGACAACTTTATTAAACATTTATTTTCTCTTGATGAATTAACTCAAGAATCTAAAAATAAAATTAATAACTTACAGACTAAAATGCAAGATCATTTAACAAACACAGGTATATATGGTCAAGTGTTTGTCCCTAAACCTAATTCTATTACAAAGACAATTTCACGTACTAAAAAACGTACAGAAGAAGGCGTTGTAATAGAATGGCAAGGTAACCCTGAGGATAAAGGAATTTCTATTACAACTCTTCAAGACCAGAGAAGACAAATTACTATTACTACATCTAATTTAGAAGATTTGGAATAATGGAAAATAATGTACAATCAATAGAATCACTGATACAATCTATTAATAATTTTCTCCAAAAAAATCATGGAACTGTAAAAAGTGAATCTTTTGAAAATATTGTCATTAGCATTAATCAAAGTATTGATTCCCTAAAAGAATTAGAAATACTTTATGAAGCTTTTACAAAAGTTGATGAAACAAGAACTTTTGTAGAAAATTTATCTGAAAATAATGCAAGTGTCTCACAGGAAGATATAAAAGAAAACATTGATACAGGTTATACTGATTTTAATTGGCAGATAACTTTAAATAAGGTAAATTTATTTAGTTTCAATCATTATAAAATCACAGCTTTTTTCAATATAGATAAATTCGAAGAATGGCTTGAAAACCTCAATGTATTTAATCAAAATAGTGAAATATTAAAATATGAAGATTTACAAATTGTTTTACCTACATATGAAGATGAAGATATAATTGGTAATAGTTTTATCATTACAAAAAAGCTTAAAGAAAATTCATCATTTTACGCTGAAAACAAACTACCTGATGATTTAAACATTAAAGAATTTGTACATTTAATTTCTCAAGAACCAATTATCTTTTCTCCAAAAAAACTAGCATTTAAACTAAAAGAAGAAACTAACAAATTTGAAAATATTTTACGAACTCAATATGCAGAAACTCTATTAGCTTCCATAGTACATATATTTAATTCAAGAGAAGATGTTACTATAAAAGGTTTAAAGCATTTTAAAATAAGGCTAAATAACGATTTACAACCTAATACCAATATTGTAAAAATTCTGGAGAACGCTGTTGAATGGGTTTATGAAGAAAATACTAACACCAGATTGCAACTTCTTGCAGATAGATTGAGTTTTCATAAAGACAATGCTAATAGTTTAATGGAAATAGTGATTGAACATATTGAAGAAGCATTTACAGAAGCAAAAGATCGATATAAATTTGTAGTTACAGAAAAATCCGAAGAATACACAAAAGATTTAAGAGATCTACTTAAAGATACAAAAGAGAAAACTGACAAATATTCAGAAAAAACTAGAAGCGTTATAAATAGTCTTCTAAGAGATATTTTAGGTTCTATTTTCTTTTTGGGACTTACTGCATATTCAAGATTTAGCGGTAATAAGGATTTTATTTTTTCAGATGATGCTGGAATAATTTTTTTACTTTTAGGGTCATACTTTTTAATCTCAATGCTGACTCAAGCAGCGTTTAATTTCTGGGATATTTGGCTCTCTCAAAAAGAAGCTCACAGATGGAGTGCTAGCTCTATGGACTATATGACTCCTCAAACATATGATAAATATGTTACTCAACCGTTAAAAACTAGAACAGTTCAATTTATAACTGTTCAAATTATTGTTATAGTGACTTATCTACTACTTGCAGTATCAGCATTTAATGCTCAAAAATTAGCTAAATATTTAGATATACACAATACAACACAAGCAACTAACAGTGAAATAAATACTTCCAAAAAAATGACATCATTACCTAAAAAACAAAACATAGAGGACAAAGAATAAATGGCAAAAAAGAAAACTGTACAATCAATAGAACCAAATATTGCTGACTTAGCTAATGGTTGGTTAAAATCATACAAATTGGATTATAAATTAGAACAAGAAAATTTAAATAGTGAAATTGACAAAGCTCTTGACGATTATTACTCTAAAAATGGTGGTGTAGGTGGAAATAGACCTGATGCAAAACTTTTACTTCAAGATAAAAATCAAAAATTCTTTCCAATACTGATTGAGTATAAAGGGTACAAAGATAAACTTGTCAAACTAGATAGCAATGAACAAGTTGAAAATAAAACTGCCAAAAATGAACCTAACTTTAAAAATATCAATTCATATGCTGTTAATGGTGCGGTACATTATGCAAATGCTATTTTACATCACACTACCTATACTCACATTATTGCTATCGGTATGACTGGCTATAAAGACGAAAGCGAAAAAATTCATTATGAAATTGGTGTTTATTATGTTTCAAAATCAAATTTTGGTATAGGACAAAAAATTGGAGATTTTTCAGATTTTTCTTTTTTGAAAGAAGAAAATTTTGATAAGTTTATCGAAGAAGTTAAAACTTTGAATTTATCACAAGAAGAGATAGATAAACTCAAAGAACAAAGAGAAAAAGAAATTGATACAAGTCTAGTTAGGCTTAATAATGATATATATCAAAATGAAAAAGGTTTAGGCGAAAATGATCGTGTGTATCTCGTTGCTGCTTCTATTATAGCAACTATAGGGATACCAAATAAAGTACCTGTTTTAGATAAAAGTGAGTTAAAGTCACAAGCATATGAAGGTGGACGAGATGGCGATATTATAATCAATCGCATAAAAGCTTTTTTAAGCGAAAAGAATTTACCACAAGATAAAAAAGAATTGATTATAAGAACACTATCTAATACCCTATTAACTGAAAATATTAATAAACCTGAGAATGGGGAAAGCCAACTCAAAAGAGTATTTACAAAAATTGTAGATGATTTGGGAATTTATTATAAAATAGGTTTAACGACTGATTTTACAGGAAAACTATTTAATGAAATGTATGGATGGTTAGGATTTAGTCAAGATAAGCTCAACGATGTAGTTTTAACCCCCTCTTATGTAGCAACACTATTAGTGAAACTAGCAAGAGTAAATAAAGACTCTTTCGTATGGGATTTTGCAACTGGTTCTGCTGGGCTTTTAGTTGCAGCTATGAATGAGATGTTGAATGATGCTAAAAACACTATTACCTCTCCTGATGAACTAGCTCAAAAAGAGATACAAATAAAAGCTGAACAGTTACTTGGGTTAGAGTTACTTTCAAGTGTTTACATGTTGGCTATTTTAAATATGATTTTAATGGGTGATGGAAGCTCTAATATTTTAAATAAAGACTCTATAAAAGACTTTGATGGAAAATATGGATTTGGAAAAACTGATAGCAAGTTTCCAGCCGATGCTTTTATATTAAATCCTCCCTATTCTGCTAGTGGCAATGGCATGAACTTTGTTGAAAAAGCTCTCGGAATGATGAACAAAGGATATGCTTCTATAATTATTCAAAACTCAGCAGGAAGTGGAAAAGCGAGAGAATACAACAAAAAAATACTAGAAAAGAATACTCTTATAGCAAGTATCAAAATGCCCATAGATATTTTTATAGGTAAATCAAGTGTACAAACAAATATCTATGTTTTTAAAGTGGGTGAGGCATATCATAAAGATGATATAGTCAAATTTATAGATTTTTCAAATGATGGATACACTAGAACCAATCGTAAAAAAGCAAGTAGCAATCTAAAAGACACAAATAAAGCAAAAGAGAGATATCAAGAACTTGTAAACTTAGTTCGATTTGGAAAAAGTAAGCTTAATATTTTTAGTGATAAAGAGTATTACGAAGGGACTATTGATCCAAAGAATGGAGCTGATTGGAATTTTAACCCAACAATAGATACAAAGCCTACCTTAGAAGATTTTAAAAGAACTATTGGTAACTATTTAGCTTGGGAAGTGTCTAATATCTTAAAACAAAAGGATGATGAGGGAAAGTAAAATCCCCACTTAACAAAAAATTAGAAAATGTTGAGTGGGGAGAATTTAATATTATTGATATTTTTAATGTAAAGAATACAGGAAATATTTTATCAAGAGATATTATTGAAAATAGTGGAGAAGTTCCTTATTTATGTGCAAGTAGCGAAAATAATGGAGTAAGTTCATACATCTCTTATGATGAAAAATATCTTGATGAAGGAAATTGTATTTTCATTGGAGGTAAAACTTTTGTTGTCTCTTATCAAGAAAAAGATTTTTATTCTAACGACAGTCACAATTTAGTTTTGTATCTCAAAGATAGTCAAAAAAGAAATAGAGCATCTCAATTATTTTTGGCATCTTGTATCCATAAAAGTTTAGGACATAAATACACATGGGGAGATAGTATAAGTAATAGAAAAATTCAAAAAGACAAAGTTTTAATTCCAGTTAAAAATGCTCAAATTGATTTTAATTTTATGAACCGCTTCATAGCGGAGCTAGAAGCGGAGCGTATAGCGGAGCTAGAAGCATATTTAGCTGTATCTAACCTTAAAGACTATACTTTAACTCAAGAAGAACAAAAAATATTAGATGATTTTGAAACTGAAAAATTTGAATGGTCTGAATTTAATCTTGAAAAACTATTTGGAAAATCTACTCGTGGTAAAAGACTTAAAAGTGCAGATAGAATTGATGGTACTTTACCTTTTGTAACGGCTGGTGAAACTAATGAAGGAATCTCCGCATATATAGGCAATGATGTAAATGTTTTTTCGCGAAACACTACAACCATCGATATGTTTGGTTCTGCAAAATACAGAAATTATAACTATGGAGGAGATGATCACATTGCTGTTGTACATACTGAAAATTTATCAAAATTTGCAGCGATTTTTGTAACTACTGCAATTCACAAATCATCTTATACAGGAAAGTTTGATTATGGAAGAAATTTTTATGCAAAAGATGCAGATGAATTGAATATCTCCTTACCTGTACAAAGTAAACAACCAGATTATAAAACTATGGAAATTCTTTTATCTGCTATCCAAAAACTTGTGATAAAAGATGTAGTTCTATATGCAGACAGTAAAATCAAAGCGACTAAAAAAATTGTAAGTCATGAATGACACTCTTCTAATCCAACTCTTCAAAATCATAAAACAAAGTAAACAACCAATACTAAAAGCTTTTGAGGATAATCCCTCAAGAGCTTATTTTGTTGATTTTGACACAGTATTAGAAGATATGCAAAAACATACTAAAAGCCTTGCTAGCTCCATAAAAAAAGAAGCACAAACTTTTAATCGTGAGTATGAGAGTGAAGAACAGATGATAAAAGCTGTTTCTAACTCATTTCAGAGTATTAACCTAGAACTAAAAGAACTTATCACTATCTATAAAGAGATAAATAGCAATATCTCAAACGATAATATTCAAGCATTATTAGCACTGCAAATTAGCAAGAAGATACTTTATGATTATATAGTTTGGTGTGAGAAGCTAGAAAACGCACTTATTGGCATAGGCGAAGATGAAGCTGTATTTATTCCAAATACTGTAATTGAAAGTGAGATAATAAGCTTTATAGTAAATAATATAAAATCAAACGATCTTAACTGTTGGCTACCGTTCTTTGGTGGTATAGGGCTAGGATTTTTGTTAGATGAATAGTAAGTTATGATAAAACTTGAAAAGATAAATTACAATAATCTAAATATAAAAGCAAAAGAGATATATAACTTTCAACTGGAACAATAGAAATGTTATTCTTTTAGTTTAGTGTTCCAATACTTCACAAAAGCTTCATAGCCTTGTTTATCGTAAAAATATGGAAGCAAATCTTCAACATAAAGTTTGTAAGAATTGATAGATTTTTTACCTTCTCTTAAAGCCTTTTCAAACCTATGATTGCCATCGATTATTTCAAAATGATTGGGCTTGATTTCAGCTTGAATAATTGGCTTTCTTGTATTTACAGACAGAAGATGATCTTCATTTAGATTATGCAAACCTCGACTATGAGTTTGAAGCCATTTTTCAATATTGATTCTAACTTTTTGAGGTTGAAAAACTCCGTCTTCAATATCTTCAATAATTTTTGATATAAAAAATTTAAAGATACCGTTAGGATAAGTTTCTATTTCTTCACTATTTTGTACTTTAGGAGTATAATTTTTTTGAAGCTTGAGCTTTTGAGTTTTGTGTTTCATTTTAAAGATTGTTCAATTTTCTCAAGAACATCAATTAGTTCTCCATAAGAAGGTGGATTGCCTATAATCATACTTGTTGCCATGTCTTCATAATCAGCCTTAAAATTATCGTTTAATTCTTTAGTCGGAACAATTTTTATATTAGTTGGTGTTGCATTTTCATAGTCAGCTTTATTATCTTTGTAAAATGTTGATTTATGAAGAACAACATCAGCTAAAAGCTTCAAATCATCTATAGCCATTACCCCATACTCACTATTGTACAGTTTTACCAAATCGTAAATATGACGACTCATATGATTTCTTTTATCTATTCTACTTGGTTCATTTCTTGAATTTTCAGCATGTAAAATAGTTGCTTTCTCCCAAAATGTTCTATCTGGTCGTAATATTTCAACCTCTATCGGTTCACTTTTTTCTAAAATATGCTCAAAAAAACTATCTATCTCTTTTGAAATTGTTGGAACTCTAGCAGATCTTACACCTGCTTCTATTTTTACTACAGGTTTAATATAGCTACCACCATATTCACTTTCTTCTAAAAGCTTAGGATAATGAATATAAAGTGTCATTTCATCTTTAGATATTACATCAAAATCTAAGTTAGTAACTTTTTTTAGTTCAGTCTTTACTATGTTAAGCAAAATCTCATCAGTATATTTTTGCCCTATGCTCTTTATATTTTTTAACTCTCGATTAAGTTTTTTATTTGACCACTTATTACCATCTTTAAAATAATCCCAAGGATTCTCAAATTCTCCATAGTGTTCTTTTAAAGTTTCAAGAGAATATGTCACATCAATATCTTCTGAAAATCTATCTATAAGATTAAAGCCTTTGGATAAAGAAGTACCACCTTTAAACAGTATCCCTTTTGAACCATTTTTTCCAAATAAAATATGCAGTAAAATTGTTACCCATAAATCTTTTTCTACAACAACTAAAGGCAATCCTTTTTGAGTTGCTACATGACTTAGTGCTGCTCTTTGTTCATCGATTGGCAAAGCCAAAAGTTCTTTAATGTACTTCATTTATAATCTCTTTCACTTTATCTTGAACCCATACAGGATAACCTTTTGAAGCTCTATCTAAATCTTTAATATCATCCATACTTACTTTTGAAGTAAAATCATATATTAAATTTTTATCTACAAAAGCATCTTTGCCTAAATATTCTATTGCACTTAAAACCAATCCTGCTTTTTTATTATAAGCAATTAACTTTTTAGAATTTATTCTTTTAAATACAATCTCTGTTTTTCCTACAAACTCACTTTTATGTAGCTTATCGTTAAGATAGATATACTTCATCGGAACCTGATCGGATAGTCCCAACATATTTAGAGCCATAGAACCATCTGGGATAATATGGGCATGATTTAATTGTGCAATTGCTTGTGCAATTGCCGTAGGACTTGGCATTACCTCTCCAAACAGTGAACTTTTTTTAGGTTTATAATAAATCCCTCTTCTAAATCGTTTAATCACGCCATCAGAATTTAATTTGCTTAACTCTTTTTCAATACTATTTTTATTTGCATTTGCAAATCTAAAACTATTAGAAGCAAAAGCAACACCATCAGACAATGAAGATACTTTATTTTTAATTCTTACTGTAACTGGGTTAGTCATCTTTTACTCCTTTATATATTCAGTAATTTTAATTAATTTTACTGAATTTTTTAACAAATGTCAATAAGTATAAAATTAATTCTTTAAGAACATCATCAACTGTTCAATAGACTTTTCAGGAAATAAGACCTGTAATTGTTTAAGTTTGTCACTATCAATCTCTTCAGATTTATTTTCATCTAACAAACCATCAAGTGCCGTATCTACAATAGAGCCAACAGTAGTATTTTTAATTGTTGCATACCTTGAAGCTATACCACTTGGTATATGACCTAAAACTGTATCAACTACATTGTTACTTTGCAACATTTGATTCATTAAGTACTCACCCAGCAATTTTCTTATATCATGCATTCTTGTAAAGGGAAAGTTATTATCATCTCTTACTTTTTCCCAATGATTTCTTAGTGTCGCTTCATTAAGTGGTTTTTTCTTGTCATTTATACTTTTAAAAACATACCCTTTCATCTGTTCAGGTTCCTTTGTACCTGATAAAACTTTCAAAGTGCTATAAAGTCTATTTGATACCCGATAAGTCATATTGATACCCGCTTTATTAGAAATATCCCTAATAGTGTATGTCATATCTTCAAAATCAATATCTTCCCATTTTAAACTAAGAACTTCACCTCGTCTTCTTCCATGCAATAACCACATAAATAATTCTCTAAATGGTGTAACAGGATAGTCTCTTAGAGCTTTTGCAACTGCTTTTGATTTATCTAACGGTAAATCTAAATTTGTTTTATTTCGTAGTGGTGGTAAGCCTTTTTGCGAAGCTGGAGAGATAAGCACAAACTCTGTAGTTGATTTATTTATCTCACTGTAGATATAATTTACAACTTGATAAGTTCTTCTTTGTGTTCTATCAGATCTGCCAGTCCTTTTTAATCTATCTGCAATATCTTTTATATCGTTTGGTGCAATTTTATTTAATGGTTTTTTGTAAATGGGTTGCAGCCAATTTTTATAAAACTGTTTTTCTGTTTTATTATCTTTACCATTTCTATCTTCTTTATCTCTTATAAGTTTCCATGCTGTTTCAAATAGCATATCTGGCTTAATTGTATGGCTTGAGTCACTATAAAAGATTTTATTACTTAGCTTATCCATCATCTCATCATATCTTTTCGATACAATCTTTATAGCTTCTAATAATGTTGTTTTAGGATCAAAAGTAAGTGTTTCTTTATTTATAGACCTTTTTCTATCGATAACTTTAGAAGCTCTCACTTGAAGCCTGTAAGGTTTTGTAAAAGTGATATTAGTATTGATGATTTTTCCATTTTTGATTTTACTTTTTGGTATCTGATCATCATCTTTGTATGTGATACCAATAGTTGGTCGATTCTTTAAATCAAAATACACCTCTAACCTCCTTATCAAGCAATTAAGGCTACAATTACGAAATTAAATTATATCATAACGGGTATCAATTTTAACTAATATGGGTATCAACTTACTAATATATACTTATATTTAGTTGTACTCATTTGTATATAACTTAAAATAAAAAAGATGGTGTTAGCAACCTAAATAAGGTCTATTTGTATGTTTTTATATGCAAATATAGTCAAGATAGTAATTGGATTCAAAATCCGATGACTTAGGTCTTGAGGGTTCGAGTCCCTCCACAGGTAC
>ERZ1673961.320-NODE-320-length-21621-cov-47.417463_pt1 | contig 21621 bp, 17 predicted proteins | sample MGYA00580189_ERZ1673961 | MGnify/ENA primary metagenome ERZ1673961 (study PRJEB41334, sample SAMN05608105) | rock metagenome | biome: terrestrial subsurface; feature: shale formation; material: shale | place: USA: Pennsylvania ... | reverse complement strand
TGCAATCTATGTAATACAACAAACACCAACATTTAGTTTTCGCGAGGTTGAAGCGTTTAGTGTACCAGCGTATACGGAATACGTCGCTTCAATTAAACGGTTTGAGATTGTTGAACAACCCGTAACCGATGAGCCAACAAATGAAACACCGGATAATATTTATGAACAAGCAAGCAGTCCAACCAATGATATTTTGTATTCTTTTGAAAAAGATCAGCCCGTATCCGTTGAACAACTTTTGATTGCATTAGGAATAAACGAATAAAGCACGTATAGGCCTCAAACAGTCATCATCGTTTGGGGCTGTTTTAATGAAAGAGAGCTCCTTTTTCATTAATAGCTTATTAAAACGAGGCGATGACTTGAATTTAGGTAAGGAATATGATTGAATGACTATTGGTATAAGATAAGTATTGAGAAGAATGTGATCATTTATAATGATGTTAGAGAAAATACTAGTATCGTTTATACGTCTCTAAGGAAGAAAGGAGAGACTACTCGGTTGAGGTGACATAATACCTTGATCCATATTTTGAGTAGTAACGACTGATGATTTATTTTGATAATAGCGCGACGACTAAACCGCATGAAGAGGTTATTGAAAGTTATCAAACCGTGTCTGGAAATTACTATGGCAATCCGTCGAGTCAACATCAACTTGGTTACGATGCCGATAAATTATTGCGTAAAGCCTATGAACAAGCAGCAAGTATGCTTGGTGTTACTAATCAAGAAATCGTATTCACATCAGGTGGAACAGAATCAAATAATTTAGCCATCAAAGGTATTGCCCTGCGTTACCAGAAGCATGGCAAACATTTAGTTACAACAACGATTGAGCACCCTTCAGTGCTAGAGGCATTTAAAGCGCTTGAGACACTTGGTTTTGAAGTGTCTTATGTCCCGGTTGATGCATCGGGTGTTGTAAAAGTAGAAGCGATTAAAGAAGCTGTGCGTGAAGATACGATTCTTGTATCGGTGATGCACATTAATAATGAAATCGGTACGATTCAACCGGTTCAAGCCATTGGGGAGTTTTTAGCAACGAAAAAATATACTTTCTTTCATGTCGATCATGTACAAGGATACGGGAAAGTAGAATTAGATATTAAGCGAGCACATATTGATTTATTGTCAGTATCCGGCCATAAAATCCATGGCTTAAAAGGAACAGGCTTGTTGTATTTAAAAGAAAATGTGCAATTGTTTCCGTTATTCCACGGTGGTGGTCAACAAGGAAACTTACGCTCAGGTACAGAGAATATTGCGGGGATTGTAGCATTAGTTAAAGCCATGCGGATGGTGAGTGAACAACAAATGCATCATCCGAATCATTTAAGTACCTTAAAAGCTGAACTCATGTCACGCTTAGCTACACTTAAACAAGTGGTGATCAATACACCAGAAGATGCTGCGCCGCATATTATTAATTTTTCTGTGCCAGGTTATAAACCAGAAGTTATTGTGCATGCTTTAGAAGAACGGCGGATTTTTGTTTCAACAAAGTCCGCGTGTGCATCTAAAAGTCCAGACGAAAGTGCTGTATTAAAAGCGATTAACTTACCAGCTAATCAAACAAAATCAGCTTTAAGAATCAGTTTTTCATATCAGAATTCTGAAGGAGAAATCGAGCTCTTTTACCGGGCGCTACAAAAAATACTAAGAGATCTTAGTCAAGTTATGGGGTAGGAACTATGCAATACGATCATATATTGATTCGCTACGGTGAATTATCACTTAAAGGAAAAAATCGGAAAGTTTTTTATAATCGTCTACATGAAAATATTCGTCATCATTTAAAAGCTTATCCAGATATTAAAATAAAAACAACAAGAGACCGTTTAAGTATCTTTTTAAATGGAATAGATCCGGCACCACTCATTCCGATTTTACAACGAATCTTTGGGATTCAAACGATGAGTTTAGCAATTAAAGTCGAGAATGAGGAAGAAGCAATTAAAGAAGCGGCACTGTTTGCTTTAACAGAAGCAAGCAACGTTAAAACATTTAAGGTCACAACAAAACGGGCCGATAAAACCTTCCCGATTGATTCGCAACAAATGAATCAATTTGTCGGTGGGCATCTATTAAGAAATACAGAAGGAATAACGGTTGACGTCCATCAACCGGATGTCGAAATCCATGTTGATATTAGACCTGAAGCGACATATGTCACATCAGAAAAGATTCCTGGACGTAAAGGGTTACCCGTCGGGACAGCCGGAAAAACCTTGCTACTACTTTCGGGTGGATTTGATAGTCCCGTCGCTGGTTACTTAATGATGCAGCGCGGGGTAAGACTTGAAATGGTGCACTTTTTCTCGCCGCCATATACGAGTGAGGCGGCGAAACAAAAAGTCTTAGACTTAACGAAAGAATTAACAACATATGGTGGGGAGATTAACGTGCACATCGTTCCCTTTACCGCGCTACAGCAAAAACTACACCGTGAGATTCCACATGGCTACTCGATGACCGTGATGCGACGGATGATGCTAAAAATTGCTGAACGTATTGCCGCGAAAAATGATATTCTTTCAATCACGACAGGTGAAAGTTTAGGCCAAGTGGCGAGTCAAACGATGGAAAGTATGCATGCGATTAACGCGATTACACAATATCCGATTATGCGACCACTTATTGCGATGGATAAGAGTGAGATCATGACGATTGCTGAAGAGATTGGTACTTATCCGATTTCTATTCGTCCGTTTGATGACTGTTGTACGGTGTTTGTGCCAAATGCACCAAAAACAAAGCCGAAAAAAGACAAAGTCGAATACTTTGAAGGGTTACTTGATTTAACGGCAGATATTGAAGCATGTATCAATGATACCGAAGTCGTCACGATTAAACCGTTTGATAACGAAGAACCTGAAGTAGATCATTTATTTTAAAAACAAACTGCAGCTAAACATGTTTAAAAAAATTAAAAGTTGGCAATAACTACTATTGTTTTTTCTGTATCGTTTCCCTCACTCTGACACATATTAACGGTGTAGTAAAGAGGAGGTGAAACGACATGACAGGGAATTCAAATCGAAGTTCAAATCGTCTTGTTGTACCTGGTGTAAATCAAGCCCTTGATCAAATGAAATATGAAATTGCACAAGAGTTTGGTGTCAACCTTGGTCCAGATACAACAGCACGTCAAAACGGTTCTGTTGGTGGCGAAATTACTAAACGTTTAGTAAAAACGGCTGAACAACAAATGAGTAATCAAGCACCGGGTCAATCACAATCTAAATAAGCATTAAAAAAGAGTAGAGCTCATGAGGCGCTACTCTTTTCTTTTCACGTAGATTCTGCTATCGTTTAAGTAAAAATCAGACGGGGTGATCACGCGTGCGAACACTGATGATAAACGGGACGTTTTATACGATGGTCGATTTTGAGGACACTGTCGAAGCCATTGTCATTGAATCGGGTAACATTTTATATGCAGGTAATAGACAAGAAGCGGAAAGTTACATAGAATCTACCGACAAAATTATTGATTTACAAGGCGCCACAGCTTTTCCAGGTTTTGTTGATAACCATGTACACATGGTATGGTTAGGCGAAAAGCTTGATCGTCTTGACTTATCGGCGATTCAGTCACGACAAGCTGTGCTGGACGCAATCAAACAGAAGGTTAAAATGTTGCAACCAGGAGAATGGCTCATTGCTGAAGGGTTTAATGATAATCTGTGGGACGATACGCGCATTATTGACCGGTTAGAACTTGATGCGATTTCAACGGAACATCCGATTGTACTAACTCGGGTTTGTCGCCATGCTCTTGTCGCCAATCAGTTAGCGATCACCCTTGCGGGTGTGACGCGTGAGACACCAACACCGATTGGTGGCTACATTGGAAAAGATGACAGTGGACGATTAACCGGTTATTTTAAAGATACAGCGCAAGAGCTCATCAAACGAAGTGAGCCAGAGAAAGATGTTGCTTATTTAAAGCGGATGATTGGTTTAAGTATTGATCATCTCGTCTCAAAAGGCTTAGTTGGTGGTCATACTGAAGACCTTAGCTATTTTGGTCCAGAGAGTTATAAGAAAGTCACCGCAGCCTTTAAAGCTCACATTGAGGAAAGACGAACGCCGTTTAAGACACATGCGCTTGTGCACCATGATGTCTTAACGGATTATTTATCAGATCCTTTAAAAAAACAAGTTCTATCTTATTATACGTTTGGGGCGGTGAAAATATTTGTAGACGGGGCGTTTGGTGGTCGTACGGCGTGGTTAAACGCACCCTATAGTGATGATGACACAACTTCGGGCTTGTATATCCATGAAGAAGCAGAATTAGAAGCGTTAATCAAGACGGCTCGAAAGCATCACTTAGCTCTTGCCGCGCATACCATTGGTGACAGGGCGATCGAAACGCTGGTAACGTTATTAAAACAATACCCATTAACCAGTGCGTTACCGGACCGGGTGATTCACGCATCACTTGTGAGTGATAAAGCAATAGCGCTTATGCAAGACGTCCCGATTGTGTTAGATGTTCAGCCGCTATTTGTCAGTTCAGATTTCCCCTGGGTTATCGACCGCCTGGGAGAAAAACGCGCCCGACAGTTATACCGATTTAATACGTTAACACATGCAGGTATTCCTGTCCTCGGGAGTTCAGATGGACCGATTGAAGATGTGTCGCCACTTAAAGGTATCGCGGCTTTTGTGAATCGATGTTCCGTCTATGATGAGAAAACTTATACGAAACAAGAGGCACTCACCGTCTATCAAGCGATTGAGAGTTATACAAAGAAAAGTGCCATCGCAACGCACACAGAAACTACAAGAGGACAAATAAAAACAGGTTATGCTGCGGATTTTACTATCCTAGCAGCTAACCCGTTTCATGTGAATACTAGTGATCTTTCCGCTATTGCGGTTAAAATGACGATGGTTGATGGGCAAGTTGTTTATAAGAATGACACTTTATAAAAATAAGTGTTTTAGTCGATGGATATAGGCATCATTTGTTTGAAACAACAACGTAACGTTACGATTCGATAATTCGACATGGATATTCTTCGTTGTATTGACCGGATAAGCTTCATTATCAATCCCGATAATAGGAAAATCGTTCCCGTCTTGAATCACTTCAAGTGTCACTTTACGATTTCTCGATAAACAAAGCGGGGCCTTAAATGTCTTGTGTTCATTTGTATTGATGGGGGCAATTTTCGTCATTTGAAGTAAATCCAAATCCGGGTCAATAACGGCCCCACCAACAGAATGGTTATACCCGGTACTTCCTGTTGGTGTGGAAATAATAATACCATCACCAACAAAATGTTCAAAAGGTGTTTGATCAATCGACACATTAATGGCAATGGCTTTAATGATACTTGAACGCACGCTCACTTCGTTGATCGCATACAAGTCTTTACTATCATCAATCTTAACCTTAAGCAGTTCGTGTTTCGTTAACGTCGGCTGATCTGTGATAGTTTGAACGACGTCTTCTAACTGATGAATCCCAAATGTTGTGTAAAAGTTCGTTTCTTCGGTTTGAGAGATCCCGACGAAGACAACATCTTCTCGAAACTTACAGGCACGCAACGTGTGAAGAAAGTGCCCATCATCGCCGATTGAAAAAATATAGTCAGCTTCTTTTATATTGTCTGTAAGTGTAACCGGATATTGTTCAATGATTGGTTCAAGCGTTTGGAGAACACGATCTTCTTGACAACGGTGACTAAAATAAAGGTAAATATTCAGCATAATTTTCTCATCCTTTGCTAAAACAAGTTAGTAAAGTATATCCTTAAATGTGAGAAGTTAAACATATAAACAACGCATGACTAAAAGTTTCACCGCAAATCATTCGTCAGTAAGTGAAAGATATGATATACTGTGAAACTTGAGAAAGGACGTGTTTTCATGGAAACATTTGAAACATTATTTAACCGATTAGACGATTCAATCAATAAGCTAAAAGACCAAGAGGGGTTAACGTATTTAGATGCACTCGTTCATACGCTGAATTTATCCTTACTTGAAGAAGAGGAAAAGAACGACTTCACAGGTGAGAACCGAGATTTCGTCGAACAGTTACAACAGAGCGGCTTACTTCAAGCTGATAAAGAAACGATCAGAAAAGTGATTCAATTTGCGGTATTAAAAAGTTTTAAAGGGGCAACGTATGATAAGTACATGGTCACACCTGACATGGTCGGCTTTTATGTCAGTTATTTAGTTGAAAAGCTCATGACGTCAAAGGAAACCATTCGCCTGTTTGACCCGGTCGTTGGGACAGGAAATATGTTGACTGCGGTGATGAATCAACTGTCAAAACCGGTTAAGGCCTATGGCGCCGAAGTAGACGAAACGATGCTAGATCTAAGTTTACTAAGTGCAGACTTGCAACAACACCGAATTGAATTTTTCCATCAAGATAGCATTCAACCGTTATTATTAGACCCGGTTGATGTGGTGATTGCCGACTTACCGATTGGGTATTATCCTGATGATGAAAGAGCGAAAGAATTCAAAGTTCAAGCAAAAGAAGGCCACACATATGCGCATCACTTATTAATTGAACAAAGCTTAACGTATCTTAAACCGGAAGGTTTTATGATCGCCGTTGTGCCGAATCATCTGTTTAATAGTGAACAGGCGCCGAACCTACACAAGATGATTCAAGAGCGCGCGCATGTGGTTGGTTTACTTGAATTACCTGAAGAAAGTTTCAAAGCAAAAGACCAACAGAAAAGTTTATTTATCTTGCAGAAAAAAGCTGAAGAAACAAAGGCACCAAAAGAAGCGTTGATGGTGAAATTACCGAGCTTTAAAGATTTAAAAAAGACGGAAAATATCATCATGAAAATGAATGCATGGTTTGATCATTACCAAAAATAAGCGTTGAATAGTCTGAATACTTTTATGAAACGCTTACAAAAGACTTTGTTGTTGCAATTTATGTCGAACATTCGTTAAAATAGTGATGGTATGTAAACAGACTAAAAAGGGAATCGAAAGGATTGAATGATATTGACTAAAGTATTAGCAATCAACGCCGGCAGTTCATCACTCAAGTTTCAATTGATTGAAATGCCAGAAGAAACAGAAATCGCCAAAGGTTTAGTAGAACGTATTGGTCTTGACCAAGCTGTATTCAAGCTAGAATACGGAGAAAATGAAGACAAACTTACAACGGAAATTCCAAATCACTCAAAAGCAGTGGAGATTTTATTAGAACGTCTTCAAGCATCGGGTGTCATTAAATCACTTGATGAAATTGATGGCATTGGTCACCGCGTTGTGCACGGCGGCGAACGTTTTAGTGATTCAGTCGTTGTAAATGATGACGTTATTGCTGAAATTGAAAAAGTTTCAGAACTTGCGCCACTGCACAACCCAGCTAACTTAACAGGGATTCGTGCATTTAAAGAACTTTTACCAAATGTACCGGCAGTTGCTGTCTTTGATACAGCCTTCCACCAATCAATGCCACCAGAGTCATACTTATACAGCTTACCATATGAGTACTATGAGCAATTTGGTATCCGTAAATATGGTTTCCACGGTACTAGTCATAAGTACGTATCAGAGCGCGCAGCTGATTTACTAGATGAGCCACTAGATAAGCTTCGTTTGATTACTTGTCACATTGGTAACGGTGCGAGTGTTGCTGCGATTCAAAATGGTCAATCGATTGATACAACAATGGGCTTTACACCACTTGAAGGTGTGACAATGGGGACGCGTTCAGGAAGTCTTGACCCTGCTTTAATACCATACATCATGAAAAAGACAGGTAAAGATGTTAACGAAGTACTGCACGTACTAAATAAAGAAAGTGGTATGCTTGCTTTATCTGGTTTCTCAAGTGACTTACGTGACATCGAAGGCCGTGCTGCTGAAGGCGATGAGCGTGCGGAATTAGCGCTTAAAATCTTTGCTGGTCGTATCCACCAATACATCGGTTCATATGCATCAAAAATGCATGGTGTTGATGCGATTATCTTTACAGCTGGTATCGGTGAAAACAGTAAAGCTGTTCGTGAACGTGTCTTAGAAGGACTAGAATTCATGGGCGTATACTGGGATCCTGCTCGTAATGATGTGCGTGGTAAAGAAACATTCGTTAACTACCCACATTCACCAGTAAAAGTTATTATCATTCCAACGAATGAAGAAGTCATGATTGCACGCGACGTTCAACGTCTAGCTTTTTAAGCTATTATTAAATCAATCATGCTATAAAAAAGAGGCGCAACTCATATGAGTTGTGCCTCTTTATTTACGAATAAATCATCACTTTACTAACGCATTATTCTTCATCATCAACCTTATCATCCGTTCTAACAACAAGTACATCACATGGTGCATAACGAACGATATTTTCAGACACACTCCCAATAAGGAAACGTTCAACCGCATTTAAACCCGTTGCCCCACACATGATGAGGTCGGCGTTAAATGATTTTGCGACGTATTTTGGAATACGCACTTTCGGAGAACCGTAATCAATATGGGTTTCTACTTTTCTGACACCGGCTGTTTCTGCCTGTTGTTTGTAGTCATTTAATAATTTTGATGCATAGGATTCGGAACGATTAATCATCGATTGATCATACGTTTCAGCTGTTGAGATTGTTTTTGTATCAACAACATGGGCAATAATCAAGTCACCATCATTTCGTTTAGCTACTTGAACAGCTTTTTTAAATGCTTTTAAAGACGCTTGCGACCCATCAACCGCAATCACAATTCGTTTATATTCTTCTGCTGGCATATCTATCACTCCTATACTTTGATATACTCACCTATTCCACCAATTGATTACCTTTAAACATCTTAACTGGTATATTTTTTAATCTTACATTTCGATAAATTGCATTCATGACTTAAGAACTGTATAATAACACTGTGATTAGAGATAATAGTACAGTTTAGAAAGTAGGTGTAACACCTTGGCAACAAAGCATGAACAGATTTTAAATCATATTGAATCTTTAAAGATTGGAAATAAAATATCGGTCAGACAAATCGCTAAAGATTTAAATGTAAGTGAGGGAACCGCTTATCGGGCCATTAAAGAAGCGGAAAATCGCGGGTTAGTCAGTACGATTGAACGCGTTGGAACAATTCGAATTGAACAGAAGAAAAAAGAGAACTTTGAACATTTAACTTACGCAGAAATTATTGGCATCGTTGATGGCCAAGTATTAGGCGGACGTGAGGGTTTACATAAGACGTTACATAAATTTGTCATCGGTGCGATGAAGACAGATGCGATGTTGCGTTATTTAGAGAAAGATTCCCTACTGATTATTGGTAACCGTGCGGAAGCCCACCGTTTAGCGCTTGAAGAAGGGGCAGCTGTGTTAATTACTGGTGGCTTTGATACCGATGAGTCGATCAAACGCCTAGCTGATGAGCTGGATTTACCGATTATTTCAACGAGCTACGATACGTTTACTGTCGCGGCGATGATTAACCGGGCGATTTATGATCAATTAATTAAAAAAGAAATTGTTTTAGTCGGTGATATTTATACCCCTTATGAAAAAACACATTACTTGCGTCGTACCGACCCACTCCAAAAGTGGTATCACTTAAAGGACCAAACAACCCACTCGCGTTATCCGGTTGTTGATGACCAGATGCGTGTCGTTGGTATTGTGACAGCAAAAGATATTATTGGAAAAGCGAATGATATACCAGTTGAAAAAGTCATGACGAAAAATCCGATTACTGTATTAAAAGAAACGTCGCTGGCTTATGCTGCGCATATGATGGTATGGGAAGGGATTGAAATTGTCCCGGTAGAAGACGGTAATCATCGGTTGATTGGGTTGATCTCACGTCAAGACGTATTAAAAGCGCTCCAACATGTGAATCGCCAGCCACAAGTGGGTGAGACGATTGATGACATTATTACGAGCGAACTCTCAGTTGAAAAAGACGGGTCAGAACTTATCTTTTCGTCTAAAGTCACCCCGCAGATGACTAATGCGTTAGGGACGTTATCAAATGGTGTTTTCGTTTCCTTTATTACGGAAGTGTCTAGTCGGTTATTGATCAATATGAAAAAGGGAGACCTCGTTGCTGAAAACATTTCGATTTACTTTATTAAGCCAGTTCAGATTGATAATGTGGTGACCGTTCACCCGAAAATCTTAGAGATGGGTCGGAAATCGGTCAAAATTGACATCGAACTGTATCATGAAAAAGATATCGTAGGTAAAGCTATTTTAATTGGTCAATTGATTGACCGGTATTAGGAGGAAAGAAATATGATTGATCGCATTATTGAAGCAATTGAAGCGGCCCAGACGATTATTCTTCATCGTCACGAACGTCCAGACCCGGATGCGTTAGGATCACAAGTCGGATTAAAAAAACTTATTGAAGCGACTTATACAGATAAAACGGTAAAAGTGACCGGATACGCAGAACCGTCGCTCGCTTTCTTAAGTGACATGGATGTTGTGACAGATGAAGATTATCAAGACGCACTCGTTATTGTTTGTGACACGGCCAACACACCTAGAATTGATGATGGCCGCTACACGTTAGGTCAAACACTGATTAAAATTGATCATCATCCAGAAGTGGATCCATACGGTGATATTTCCTGGGTCGATCCATCGATGAGTTCGACATCAGAAATGATTTATTTACTAGCAACAACCGGAAAGAAAAAGTTAACCGTCACGGATGAAGCAGCCAGACTTATGTATGCAGGTATCATTGGTGATACGGGTCGGTTCTTATATCCAAGTACGACCGAACAAACACTTCATGTCGCCGCTGAACTTGTGCGCTTTAATTTTAACCGAACAGACTTATATAATCAGCTCTATGAAACCAAACCAGCGGTCGCTAAGCTAAAAGGTTACTTATTAGACCAATTAGACTTATCTGATGCCGGCGTGACCTCAGCAAAGTTAACAGAAGACATATTAGCGACATATGGTGTTACATCAGAAGAGACAAGTGCATTAATCGGGACATATGGTGATGTATTAGGGATTAAAGCCTGGGTGATTTTTGTGGAAGAGCCCGACCAAATCCGTGTGCGTCTCCGCTCTAAAGGACCTCAAATTCATACACTAGCTGCCCGTTATAACGGTGGTGGTCATCCGCTCGCTTCAGGTGCGAAAGTGAAGTCGTGGGATGAAGCAGATCAACTTGTAAAAGACTTAAACGACATTTGTCGCGTTTATAAAGAAAGTGAAAAAGAGTAGTTCAGTAACTGCTCTTTTTCTTATTCGCAAGAACTTCAACAATGCATCTAAACGGAGTAAAATGAACGTGAAAATATTTCAAGGTAAATTGATTCTCGTCGAAGCCAAGATTGTTATGAAAAAATTATCATAGTATACTAAGACATACTTGCATAAAGAAAAATAGAGAAGGAGTCGTTATGATGACATTCGATGTCAAAAAGTTAGAATGGACCCGCGAACCAAAAAAATACGACATTACCGAAGACAAAGTAGAAATTACAACCGATCCACATACAGACTTATGGCAAAGAACATATTATCATTTTAGAAATGATAATGCGCCGGTTCTACAGATGGAAACAGAGGAAAAGTTTTTTTCATTCATTGTGAAGACTGACTTTGATAGTAAACATCGTTTTGATCAATGCGGGGTAATTGTGTACCTTGATAGTAATAACTGGATTAAAGGATCGATTGAGTATGAGAACAAGCATTTTCAACATTTAGGAAGTGTTGTCACAAACAATGGTTACTCTGATTGGGCAACGACAGAAATTCCAGCGACTATTAAATCAATGTGGTACCGCTTAAGTCGGAGAGAAGATGATTTTTGCATCGAGTGTTCGATTGATGGTGAAACTTATCAACAGATGAGAATCTGCCATATGTTTCATGCTCAAGATAGTATAAAGTTCGGCATTTATGCCTGTAGCCCAGAAGATTCTACCTTTAAATCAACATTCACAAATATGGAAATGACCGAGTGTCAGTGGCCGGCACATTCAGGGCAACAACCTGATTAAGTATCCACCCGAAAGTCTAACAATCATCCGTTTTTTTAGGGGAACGTATTTAAGATTAGAATAGCGTAACTGTCTTTTTATAGAATGCAAAGTGTTAGATTGAGTTAGAAAATGTTGGTATTAAAAATCACTAAATCGTTATTTTTGTTTGTTTTATGGTTGAATTTACAAAAAAAGTATGTATAATAAAAGTGTAACATATGTGATTGTTTGAACGAATAAGTATGTTAGAAAACAGGAGGTTAAAATGAAAAGATTAACGAGTAAATTATTTAATTAAAAGAATATAAATAGTGCCATTATTTTTTATAGCGTTGTTGTGTTTTACACCTTGGTTATTGATGTCATAATAGATGTGAAAAAATACTTATCATTTTCTCTTTTACCGTTCTTTTTTGGATATTAAATTCCACACAAAAAACAAAAAGTAAAAGTTGATTGGCTCAGAGAAAAGTGTGATAACGTCTACATATGAAAATGAGCAGTTTTTTAACTGTTTAAGTTCGATCCGTAAATACTTATGATTTAGTAATAAAAGGGGAGTTTTTTTATGAAGAAATTTTATCTATTGGTTGTTATTTTTGTCGTGACGATTGGTGCTTTGATCTACTCAAACCATCAACAACAACTGCACGTCTATCAAACGGATGTACATGCGCATGACATTCAAATGAATAATTTAACACTTGTCAATGCCGATGATACACTCTATTTGCCGGGGACATACTCAATTAAACGCTTATTTGATGAACCGATCGACCGAGTTTCTATTACGTTATCGTACAAAAATGAAAATATCTATGACTGGTTACTATCATTGGATGTACAAGACGTTGCTGATGATTTTGGTGATACGTTCATTGATCATGTCACGCTTGATCAAGACGACGTGATAACCGTTACGATTATGTATGATAAAGACGGTGAAGAAGTCGCATATGACCGTGATATTCCCCTTAAAGACATCTTAAAAGAAGAGTAAATGATGGTGAAAAAAGCGATGATGAATAAAAGAATAGGTGTGGTGAGAAGACGGTTGAGAGAAGATCTTAATCGTTTTTCTTTTTTTCTTTTTAAAAGAGCTAATTTGATACACTGCCAGGAGTGAGTTTTTTAATTTTGCCTTTATCACTTGCTATTTGTCCCAGACGAGCGAATAGACAGAAAAATATGCTACACTAGAAAGATAAGTAAAGAAAATTGAAAGTTTCAAGCGTTGCTTGAAAATAGCTTTTACGCTAAAATAAAAAGAAGAACGTATGTTTTGTGGAGGTGAAGAAAAAGTGACCCATTTACGTGTCAGAAGTGGCTATAGTTTTATGAAAAGTACCATCAAATTAAAGGACTATCTAGCCTTCGCAAAAGAGCATCAATTAGAGACGCTCGTATTAACTGACGATAACGTGCTCTACGGTGCTTATCAATTTTACCAACTGTGTCAGACACATCAGATAAAACCTGTTATAGGTCTGTCATTATCTATCCAGATAGAGGATCGTGACGAAGAGGTGATGGTCTATAGTAAAAACTATCACGGCTATCAGGCGTTACTTGCATTAAGTTCAGCGGTTGAAACGGGCGAAGAGGCCGTCACCCTTCACACACTACAAGCCTATCAAGGTGATATTAAAGTGATTGTTCCTGTTTCCGTTATTGGACGTACCTATGGTAAATCTCAGTTAGAAGCAGATGATTTAAACAAATTTTTAGCTGACTGGCCGGTTGATACGCATGTTGGTTTAGTTCTTAGTGAAATCGACAGTGACATGCTAACTAGGGATGAACGGACGGTCTGGCTCTCAGATGTGACGTATTTACGCCCAGCTGATAAAGAGGCTTACCACTATTTACGACAGATGGATAAAAAGAACCAAAATGAAGCGGAAGATGAAGGGCATCACTTTTTAACCGAAGATGAACAGACTTCTCGTATCCCGGAAGTATTGCTAGAGCGAACGAGACGCTTTGTGCGGGACTGTGATGTCGATATGCCACCTAAAGAAAGATTATTACCTAAATTTCCACTCCCTGAAAACACATCGCCGCATCGTTATTTGACTAAGCTATGTGACGAGGCGCTTAAAGATAAATACGGGGATAATCATGAGGCAACAGAAAGAATGCAGTATGAGCTCAGTGTCATAAACAAAATGGGTTACAGTGATTATTTCTTAATTGTCTCTGATTTTATTCGTTATGCCCGTAAAGAACAGATTATGGTAGGGCCAGGACGGGGGTCGGCGGCGGGCTCAATTGTCAGTTATTTACTAGATATTACACAAGTGGACCCGCTTCATTATGATTTATTATTTGAACGGTTTCTTAATCCTGAGCGGGTAACGATGCCAGATATTGATATTGACTTTTCCGATTATGGACGCGATAAAGTGATTGATTACGTCAAACAAAAATATGGGCGTGAACACGTCGCCCAGATTGGTACGTTTGGTACCTTTAAAGTCCGCTCAACGATACGTGAACTAGCAAAAGTATTCGGATTAGCGGATGAGACGTTAAATTATATCTTAAAATTACTACCGCATGATCCGACACTTACCCTTACCCGGGCAGTAAAAGAGTCACCAGATTTACTGGACTACATCAAACAATCTGACGAATTAAAGTCGTTCTTTAAAGTTGCCCGGGTCATTGAAGACTTACCGAGAAACTTGTCGACTCACGCTGCTGGTGTGGTTATTTATCATGACCGGTTAACCAAGCATACACCACTGACACATGATAGTGACGCACATTTACTTACACAGTACAACATGACGGATTTAGAATCCATCGGCTTATTAAAGATTGACTTTCTCGGGTTAAAGAATTTAACCATTATTGAACACATTGTAAAAGATATTAGAAAAAAAGATGTGTCTGATTTTACAATGGATCAACTCGTGTTAGATGATCAACTGACGTATCAGTTACTACAAAAGGGACGTACCCTCGGGATCTTTCAATTAGAATCAAAAGGAATGCAAGAAACACTCGTAAAGTTAAAGCCGACCCGATTTGAAGATATCGTTGCGGTAAATGCTCTGTACCGACCAGGTCCGATGGCGTTCATTGACACGTATATCAAACGGAAAGAACAGCAAGAGACAGTCAGCTATTTGCATCCTGACTTAGAACCGATTCTTCATGACACGCATGGCGTTCTGATTTATCAAGAACAAATTATGCGGGTGGCCAATCAATTTGCGGGATTAAGCTTCGGTGAAGCGGATCTTTTGCGCCGGGCAGTTAGTAAAAAGAATCGCGCCGCGATTGAAAAAGCTAAAGCGACATTTACAGCTGGGTGTCTTAAAAAAGGCTACGATAAAGATATCATTGACGAAGTCTTTTCCTGGATTTTAAACTTTGCCAATTATGGTTTCAACCGCAGTCACGCGGTGAGTTATAGTTTAGTTTCTTATCAGCTTGCCTATTTAAAAGCACACTTCCCGAAAAGTTTTTATACCGCTTTACTGAATGACGCATACGGCTCAAATGATAAAATCGTACAGTATAGCCATGAAATAAAACGCGCTGGGATCAAGATGCTGGCACCTAATATTAATCAAAGCTTGCATCTGTTTACCTCTGAAAAAGCCGGTATTCGCATGGGGTTAAAAGCGATTAAAGGTTTAAGTTATCCGGTGATTGATGCAATTGTCAAAGAACGACGCCAAGCACCGTTTCAGAGCTTGTATGACTTTTGTTTACGCGTCCCACTCGACGTTGTGAAACGTAAAGACATTGAAACGCTTGTCCTCGCTGGTGCCTTTGATATTTTTGAGGTTGAACGCGCGGCCCTCTTGCAATCCATTGATCCGGCGATTGAGAACGGTACCCTGTTTGGTGATATTCGGGGTGATATTGACTGGTTAGACGGTTTTTATCAAATGGAAGAGCGCTATCCAGACGCTGAACCGATGCCGCTTATGGAAAAATTAAGTTTTGAAAAAGAACTTGTCGGCATGTATGTCTCAACGCATCCGCTCGCCCATTATCGTAAAGCAATCAGACAACGCGGGTCTGTCAGTCTTACCTTCTTAACGGAAGTGGCTTTGGTAAAACAGTCCTATCAAACGGTCGCGTTTGTTGAAGAGGTGCGCGTGATTCGGACAAAACGCGGAGAATCAATGGCTTTTGTCCAACTGACAGATGAAGATGCGACATTTGAGATGGTGATATTCCCTGAACAGTTTCGGTCATATAAACATATCCTAGTTGAGGATGCTTTTGTTTTAATCAAAGCGAAACTAGAAGAACGCCAAGGGAAAAAACAAGGTATTATTGAGGACGTACAACCCTTTGATTTTGATGATATTAAAAAAGAGGGGGCGAATAAACAAGCTTACTTCATTCAAGTCATTAATATGAGCGAGCAACAAGTGTTAAATACATTAAAGCCACTTGTGACAAAATATCCTGGCGACACCCCAGTAATGCTGTATCAAAAAGAGACCAGACAAGTGTTTAAATTAAGACCAGAATACTATTTAGAGACGGACTATACGGTGAAAAAACAGTTGGAACGACTGTTTGGAGCAGAGAATGTTAAACAAAAGACGCTCAGTCGTTCATAAAGTGCCTTTGGGATTGTGGTTTAGTTTGCCATAATCGCCAAAGGTTTTTTATCGCTTTAGAGCGAGAGGACACCTTCCTCAAACATTCGTGAGAATGTTAGGTGGGGGTAGTTCAATGAAAAAAAGATAAAATGACTCTGTACTAAATGTTAAGGCATTAAGTCGTGTGGAAATTAAGAGGAGAGTTAAGTTAATAAAAAACGCATGGCGTAAATATGCCTGTTAAAAAGACTAATCAAAAAGGTGTTCAAAGAATATTCGTATGATGCTATTTGTGGATAATACCTTTCTTTGTCGCGTTAGTTATAAACAATGGGAATTAAAACAGCTCGGCTAAAAATTAGCCGAGCTGTTTCTTGTCGATTTAAAAAATATCTCATTCACCAATCATTTGATCAACTTTGTCACGATTATTTTCGATCCATTCAGTTGCTAAGTCTTCAAAAGGCACGCCATTTTGTTCGTTTTCTCGCATCATTGTTTCTAGGTCCTCAATAGAGATACTCCAGTTAGATAGAATCTGATAGGCTTCTGGATGCGCTTCTTCAATGCCTTTATATGATAATACATAGACATTGTCGGCTTTAAAATACTCTTCTTGACCTTCTAAGAATTTTAGGTCGTTACTTGCGAAAATTGAGTGTGGTCTCCAAGCAGTAAATAAGACAGGTTCCTCACTATCAATTTTGCTTTGGGCAACAGAAATCATGGCTCCTTCACTAGAAGTTTTTAATTCGAAGCCACTTTCTTCTAAGTTTTCGCCTGCCATTAATTCTTTGGAGATTTCTACAATACCTGCTCCTTCAGATATAGTCACGACTTCTTCATTATATTTTTCGGCGTTTTGTTTTAGATCTTCAATAGTGTTTTCTTCTACATAGGCTGGTACTACCCAACCAAGTTGGGCGTTTTCATAGCTTGTAGCTACTTTAATTAAATCATCTTGAAACTCTTCCCATCTAGGTGCTTCTGTATAGGGTAACCATGCATCCATAAAGAAATCAATTTCTTTATTTCGCATCCCTTCCCAAATGATTGGTTGAGAAACATGTTGGACTTTAATTTCGTAGCCTTGTTCTTCTAGGATCTGCTTTGCGATTTGAGTTGGGGGTGCAGTACTTGACCAAGGTGTTTGTCCAAATACGATTGTCCCTTTATCCTCATTTTCTTGTTCATCGTTTGTTGCGTTATTTTCCTCATCCACACCATTGCTGCAAGCAGCTAGTGCTAATAAAGTCAATGTAGTAAACAGTAGTAAAAACTTCTTCATTATAAATTTCTCCCTCTTTAATTTAATTTATTAAAAATTTCTCGCATGTTTTCCGCGTTGTAATGCAGAGAATCAACTTTATCTGATTCCCAGGCATAATATTTTTCTCCATTGATCCGCTTAAGAATATTTGTTGTATCATACATTTTAAGAGCATAGACCCAGTTAGCGATCATCATAAGTGATGCCATGTGGGATCCTTCGTTAGAAGCTCCACAAATATCTTTAACTAGATGAATTTTATAATCTCTAAAATAGGCATCAAATACAGATGTTAATAAACAGCCATCTGTAACTACACCACCAATAACAATATCTGTTACATTTAAACTTCTAAGCGTAAGATCTAAACTAGTCTCATGAAAAGCACTCCAGCGGTATTTATCAATCACGATGTCGCCATCTTGTGGCTTTATTTCGTCAAAAATTTCGATACTCTCAGTACTGGCGTTGTAATAAAAAGGTGTACCATCCTCATTTAGTGGTTCGCCTAAAGACAGGCCAACACCATCTGCTCGATTAATTTGACGTGTATAAATGATAGGGATATTTTTTTCCCTAAACCCGTCAATTAATCTTTTTGAATTGGTAATGACTTCTTCCATTTGCTCAAGCCCAAAATTACTTTCTTTTTGAAGATCGATAAGAACCAGAGCAGTGTTGTTTGTATTCATGTATTAACCTCCCTTATTAATTGTTATTATTTTTCGGTAAAAAATCAAAGATTTTACCGGATTCCATTGCATTCGCGAGTTCCATTGTCCAATCGAAATATTCTTTGGAATTTTCAATGAGAGCTAAATCTTTTTCTGCTTCTTCTTTAATTTGTTGATTGTTTGTATGATTTGCAATCTCTCTTAAAGTAGGTTGTACCTGTTCTGTCGCCTTCATAATTAAATGACGTTCTTGTCTGATTTTTTTAATGAAGAATGAAAGAAAATTTCTTAGATAATCTTTTTCAGCAACATAATGGTCCTTGCGGTCGCCTTTTTTCCAAACCTTTGTAACCATATCAGTCTCTAAAAGTTCTCGCATACCATTACTTACACTTGCTTTACTCATGGCAACCTGATCTTTTATGTCATCTAAGGTTAGTGGTTCGGAAGAAAAATAAAGAACACCATAAATCCGGCCAACAGACGGGGTTACACCATAAATAACCATTGATTGTGCAAGCGCACTAATCATAACGTCTCTTGATTGCTCAATTGTTTCTTTTTCACTAGACAATGTTATCAACCTCTTTTGTTTATTTTGTTTAATTTATATTAAACATATTAAATTATATAAACGTAAAAAGCAACCCCTAATATGGTATTTAGGAGAAGTTGCGTTTTTAGTGCATGATTTTGTGGGAGTAATTATCCTGAATAATTCATACTTTTCGTTGAAACATGTGCCAACTGCCTAACGGCAGCTTAAATTTACTTTTTCATTTTCACCTGTTAAGTGATGAAAAAAGAACCCCATTCTGATATGGTAAAGGTGTCTAAACCAACCATAAGAAAGGAGTTCTCTTCATGATTAGCTTACACAAAAACCAGGTAAAATTCAATTCAAACATCATCATTTCGCATACAGGTGGTCGCTTATCGAGTGATTCGGGTTTAGTCTTAGTTAAAGAAGTAATGGATACCTTCAAGTTTTCTGATTTGGCAAAATCACTTCTGGACATTAAAGATAACCGTGCTTACTACACGCATGATAATTTAGCGATATTAGAACAGCTCATTATGCAATTGATTGCTGGTTATTCGGCAGACTCGTCAGCTAATCTGTTACGACAGGATCCAGTCTTTCAAATGGTGTTAGGCAGAAAACAATTAGCCTCACAATCGTCAATTTCACGGTTTCTGGATCGTTTCACCACGGAAAATGTGGGTCAATTACAATCATTAAATCAGTCACTCATTGATAAAGCGCGTTTGATTCGCAATGACACCGAGTTAATCATTGATCTCGATTCCACTCATTCAGATACCTTTGGCCATCAAGAACTAACAGATTATAATGCACATTATCAAACCTACGGTTACCACCCATTAGTTGCCTTTGACGGACTGACTGGAGATTTCTTAAAAGCTGAACTGCGTTCAGGTAATCAGTACACATCTAAAGGGGTGAAAGCCTTTATCGACCCATTGTTACACCACTACAATGAATCGATACCGAATACTGACATATTGGTTCGTGGGGACAGCGGCTTCGCAACACCAGAGGTGTATGAGTCTTGTGAAGAAAATGAAAGTCAGTATGTGATCCGATTAAAGAACAATCGGAGGTTAAGTCAATTAGCTGATCAATCCGTTCTTTACGGGGATAACCAAAAATGGGAAGATCGGGAAGTTCAGTATTTTTCAATGCCTTATCAAGCACAATCATGGTCGAAACCCCGTCGTGTCTGTATTCGATCAATCCGTGAAGCAGGAGAACTCCTCTTTCAACACGCATTCATTGTGACTAATCTATCCGATAATGTCTCACCTGAAGTCATATTCTCTCTTTACGGCAAGCGAGGGACAATGGAGAATTTCATCAAAGAAGCGAAAGGTGGCTTTTATTTCGATAAAACAGATAGTCCACGCTTCTTAGAAAATTATGTCAGAATGATGATTAGTCTGCTTGCATACAACCTCATCAACTGTCTAAAGACTATCGGCTTTGATAAAAAGAACCAAGGGATGACTATTCATTCCATCCGACTAACATTCCTTAAAGTCGCTGGCAAACTTGTGCAAACAGGCAGACGAGCCTATCTAAAATTGTCGAGTTATCATGTGTATCAAACTGAATTCTATAGGGTCTTCGAGCGCCTACGGCGATCCAGTCAATGGATTTAAATCAGTCATCACGTTAATTTTTTGAATCAATCGTCTACAAGGGAGAAGTATGCCTTCAAACAAACAAGAGAATCGTAAGAAGGTTCATTTAGTTAAAATCTACTTCGAGAACGCACTATTTTGTAGAAAAATTCCCAATTTTTCCAAGAACGATTAATTTATTCAAGAAACCAGCTTAAATTATAGAGCTATGAATTATTCAGGTTTACCCTATTCCGTTATACGATTGTTTGAAAGTATTCATATAATTATTTACTCTTTATACTATTTTCCTACCTGATATTTTCTGGATTTATTTTCATATTAGAAAACAAACAAATACGGGTCAACAAAATATGTTAATCTATCAATAATTAAAAATGAACATATAACCTGAATTATTCATACTTCTAAATTTTCCTTATTAATTTAGGAAAACCGTTGGTTTATACTTTTTTATCATTGTATTCCGAATGTGAATCGCACCATTCTTTCAAATTTTGTTTGTGTTCAAGAATCAGTACGAAAAACTTCCGGTTTTTGGGCGCACGATCCCCTTGAAATTCATTAATTTTTTTAAAATTTCAGTTGGCTCTCGGCCCTACCAACAGAGTTGCTGGATTTTGTCCAATAAGTGGTAGAACAGGTTTTGGTAGACATGGGAAGAGCTCGTCTTCAAAAACAACTTTCGGCCGCTGCGGACCAGCTTGCCAGCCACTTTGAAGAGGCGCAGGCGCAAGGTGTCTACTTGGAAGGCCGCTTCTTTCTCCGGTAAACAGATTGTTTTCATGAAGTTGACCAGGTTGTGCGCCCGGCATGGGTAGTAACTTGGTGGTGAAAGTCCACTACAGACTTGGCAGTAGGAACTGTTAGCGAATGACAAGGGTGTCTTCCGTGAGGGAGAATCTGAAGGAAGTCGGACGCAAACACTTGCACTGACGAACAGAAACTTCATACTAAGGCTCGGTGAAA
>ERZ1673961.319-NODE-319-length-21698-cov-38.209075_pt1 | contig 21698 bp, 29 predicted proteins | sample MGYA00580189_ERZ1673961 | MGnify/ENA primary metagenome ERZ1673961 (study PRJEB41334, sample SAMN05608105) | rock metagenome | biome: terrestrial subsurface; feature: shale formation; material: shale | place: USA: Pennsylvania ... | reverse complement strand
GCTGGCATTTCGTTCTTTTGGCTAAAATATTAATGGAAAGAGCTTAGTCATTAAATGACGATAGCGCACTCTTCAAGATGACCTTATTGTAGTTTTTATCTAGATCGTCCTTATAAGGTGTGGACTTTCCATTTCGGAAGCTGTAGTACGTTTGAATGGAAGGCAGTGAGAAATCATACTGAACCTTAGACACTCCTTTGTACGGGTACAGGGAGAAGTGGAATAAAACGTCACCTTCATTTGTTCTAAAGAAACCAGACTTCTCTGAATCATTTTTCTTATTTGAGCTCAAATATGTAGAATTGTGGAGGCGCTGTATATTTGCAAAAGCGGTGACATCATCGTTAGATAATGTGGTGCTGCCATTATAACGTGTTGTCGCGGGAATTGAGATGGCTATTCCTTCCAGCTCTTTTAGTTTTGAGTTAACTTGTTTTCTAAATTTATCAAAATCAAATTGAAAGTTTTCGACCTTAGTGCCGTTGTTAAAATATAACCCTCGCTCAAAGTGCCCCTTATTGCCCTCTCGATTCTTGGTCTCTCTTGGAGCGATAGTGAATACGTGATAGTCACCTTTAGTGGTAAATCTCATATCAAGCCAAGGCGCTTCATAAGAAATAACTTTGCCTTCACCTAACTCTTTTGAGCTGATAAACGTGTTAAAAGCATTACTTCGGTCAAAGAAGTTAAGGCTATTTTTGTCAAAATCAGCGATGGTTGAATAAAACTCAACTTCGGATGCAGCCCCGGACTCATGAGATAGGGCATAATGGACTCGTTCCCTAAATTCTTTGAGGGGTACCTTTGCTGAAATCCTAACTTGGTAAAAATACTGATCTCCTGATTCATGCCACACTGCATAGTCTGCTGGCTTAGCTCGTTCTTCACCTAGGTTTCCAATGTCTTGAAGTGTATTTGTAATGTTATTTGCTACATCATCAATAGTAGATTGGCAACCAGATAATGAAAGGGTAGCTACTAACACTGTAACTAGCGGTCCATATTGTCTCATATTACAACCATTCCTTTATGCACATTGTATACTAATTGGTCATTAACTCATATTAAAGGCCCGTAGCGCAATATGATTAACAGTGCATTGATTCATAATGTTGATGAGTAGCTCAATTTATAGGCTTTAAAATACTTAATGCTTAAAAAAAGGAGCTGAATCTGACTCCAATTCACAATTTATATAGAAAGAAATGAGACGCCGTTTACTGCCAATAATAACCAAGAATTTTGGCCTCCTCTTGACTCAGGGGGTAAGCTCAATAAATAAATTGCGAGCTATATCAACAATACTGGACGCTTACCTACGCGACTTTCTGATACCCAAAATTGTCCGCATTTTCTAATTTAAGTGATTAATCTAAGAAGATTTGGTTCAAGTATCAAAGATGCCATACTGCTCGTAACTCAATGTATTTTCATTTCAGCTGCGCAGCAATCCACCGCTGTAATGTTCTTAGGCGTTGAGCATTTTCTGCACATGTCTGAATGTTTGCTACATCTTCGGCTAGGACTTCTGCATCTCGCTGGTATGGAGTGGTTGCGGTGGTACCATCAGTGACGGTGGCGGGTTGCTGAATACCGATTGCTCTATTATGCGCTCGCACGGACTCGGCGCGGATGTGCAGCCAGTCAGCATCATTAGCAATGCACTGCTTATTAGTATTTTCTTGGGCATACTCAATCACCTTTTTCTCTATAGTTCGATATTGAATTCGGATGTCAGGTTGTTGCTTGGCAAGGATAACAGCTAGGGTAAAGGCTTCATCTTGCTTTTGTTCATACTTATCAAACAGGGCATTCTGCTCTTGTTGGGCTTTGGCTAAAGTCGTCGTTACGCCATAGTCATAAGAGAGATAAGCGATAGCAGTAAAAGCAGCAACGACGCCAAGGTTTTTAACTAACGTGAGGTGGCTTGCTAACATGATCACCACCCATTCAAACAGACGTGTTGTTCTTTGTTTCTGCGTTTGGGAATGCCACCACAGTTGCTTTCGACAATGAGACAGTTCTTACCATTTACGTAAATCCATCTAGGGTATTGTTTACATGCTCCAATGTTGTCGCCCTGGTTGAACTTTTTAAGGAGAGTCGAGCTTTTGAAATTGCCTGCCCCAAGGTTATAAACAAAGCTCACCATCATGTCGTATTCGCCTTGTTTTGGCGTTTTAGTGATGTACTTTTTAACCACCTTCTCAGCCGCAGCAACGCTTTCAACAAACTTCTCTGCTGCTTGACGTTCAGTAATCTTGGTGTGTTCTGTTACACCTTTGGTATGCCCGAGCCCGACAGTCCAAACATTGGCGCTGCATTGGTAGGCTTTAAGCCGGCATCCTTCTTCATTAGCGATATGACGCAAGCCGTTTTCGCTCACGCTCAGTTCTGAGTCAATATTAAAGACAATGGCAAGTATGGAAGCGACAGCGCAAACCGTACCCTGAATCGCTCTTGTTTTAATCGTCATGCGGCGCCATCCTCTTGAGCGTTTAATTTAGCTAGCTTCGCTTTGTTGAGCTTGATGGATACGGCGTAATGTTTAATCGCCATAATGCCAGTGATGATACCTACTGCCGCGGCTATTAACTGCGCGATATCATTCACACCAAAACTCACCATGGTGGATAAGATAGAGGTGATGGCTTTCTTTATCCCGGTGGCATCTAACAGCGATACGACAAGCGGTTTTGCTCCAGTTTCGTTCATTTAATTTCTCTCGTAGCTTGTGAATAGTGCCCCCATGAGCCAGTCTAAATTGCTGAGTTTTAAAGGGTAGTGGTTGGATTTCTAGTGGTGGGATATAGAAGTGTGAGTAAAAAAAAGCCCCAGAGTGGGGCTTTGATGTTGGTATTAAATGATGATTGGAGTTCCGCTATCTGTAACTGGACGTTGTGGACGTTCGCCATGCGGAAAGTCTGGTGTCGATGGGTAGTCACGCAGTACTTGTTTGTAAGCTTCAACCTCTGCGAAATATGGGAAGCTTTCGCCGTAGTTTTTCGCATCAACGTAATCGAGCTCTTGATTGCGCCATACTTTTTCTTGATCAATTTTTGTTTGCTCTCGCTGCTCTGGTGTTGTAGCCGTTTGAGTTAGAGCACATACGAGCTTACCGTTAAGAAACAGTTGTTGAGTGTAGCGTTCTCCGTTCTGAGGGCGAACATTCACTTCTTTGCCATCGATGATGAATTTAACTTGTTTATGCATTACTGGACCTCTACGTCACACCAACCTATATGAGCAGCACCGCTACCGCCTAACTCAATTGTTAAGGTTTTAAAGGGCACTCCAATCAGTGCAAAAATGGATGGATAGGAATTTGATGACTCCGAACTAGCATTGTTTTTATTCAGATACACAAATGCAGTATCACCGCCACTATCTGGCGGCAAAAGAATGTCAACTCCATCTATTGTGAGTCTTCTAATATGGACAGTGTTTGGGCTTCCGGTCGAATAGGCCATGTTAATGATACAGTGTAGGTCGCTTGGCGCACTAATATTCAAAACCGCACCGTTAGCGGTAGAAAAGAACATTGCACCGTATACCCATCCAGAATTCCCGCCTTCTGTACTGTCTGGCATGGTGATTGACGGTTGATTAACAACTTTATAATTCATTCCTGAAGCCGCAGGATTTTTTAAGTCTGTGCTCATACGTACCACTCCCCGTCAATAAACATGAATAAATACTCTACATGAGATGTCACCACGTTCACCGTTGTGTCTTTCTCTCCTGTTGATTGAATCGTAATTTGTTTACCGTCTGGTGCATCAAACGATAGTTTTTCTCCCCCTGGAGAAACAGGTATCTCCACGCGAACGCGACATACGCAATCGCTACCAGGTGTAGGCAGTTTTATAGGCTTGAGCACTTTAAAAATGTTGAGCTTGTTGAGCGCTAGTTCATCGTGTTGGGTTTTTATGACGTTTGGCTCGCTATTTCTACTCAACGCCGTGCTTAATTTCTTCGCTGTTACTATTCGCTCATCATCAACGCCTGCGGCCACTTCTGCATCTGTCGCTACTTCAGCAATACCAGGTGTCTCTTCAGTTGCGTAAGGAGTCGTTGCCACTTCGACAGTAATATTGTCGATGCGTGATGCTGAAAGGTTTAGGTCAAACACCTCAGTTACGATGGAGTTAGCACGCTTTAGAGTCATCACTTTGCCATCGTCACTGTCCACACCAAATAGAGTTTGGGCTTCATCGTCTAAGTGGTAACCGATCTCTTTGCCTTCAAACTCTTCCTTTCCAACGAAGTCGGCTTCAAAGTGAAGATGGCCTGTTTTAATGATGCGGCCACGAATCACAGGCTTGCGGATGATTTCCGCGCGTAGCTCGGTTTGGTCTTTGGTTGGGGTATAACCTTCTGTGCCGATACTGATGTGAGATATTTTAAACTCGACACCCAGATCACCGGCACGAACGGATGCAGCTCGACCTGCATCTGTAATTACTAGCGCCATTATTGAGTTACCTCGTGTGTATGTGTTGTCCGGATATGCCGCGCATTTGCAAGCCCTGTAAAGTGCTCGATGGTTGGGCATATTTCGTATTGATGAATATTTCGCGTGACTTGGTAGTTAGCGGCTTGCACGTAAAGCGTGGTCTCGTTGTTGTAGAGCCATTGAATCTCAGTATGCGGTAGTCGCTTATCTTCAAAGGCTTTCCATGCATCCCCGGCGCTTGAGCGTGACGATGACTTAAGCGAGACATAAATGAGATTCGGTGTTGCTACGTCGTCGTAAACCGTGCCGCTTTCTTTTCCTGTCACTTCAAACAGCAGGTCTTGATAGTCATTGATTTTCCAGCCAAAGAGATCATCTTTAAGCTCTGCAAGTAGGGATAGCTCTACTTCGTCATGCGTGGTTTTGAAGTCTTGTGCCATGCCCTCAATCAGATTGGTCAGCTCTTTGTTTTCGACCTCTTGCCAGTAATCGCCTTTGGGTAGTAGTGCACGGATAGAGTCAGCAAAGTCGCTCTCGCTGTAATCAATGATTAAGTCGGAGGTGTCCATGTTACGCCTCCTATTGTGTGAATTTGATTGTTCTCAATGGTCACTTCATCAAGTGGCGCTTTGAGAATAAAACCACTGGTAATCTCTGCTACCACCAGAGTGATGTCCGTTGGGGTAATTGGTTCCGGTTTTTGCGTCTCTTCATCGATCACTCCCATCTTGCCTTTGATTAAGTCTTCCAGTGCGGTGATAACATCTTCACGTACGCTTTCGTCTTCAATGCCCTGGATCTCAATATCAATCGGCATTTTCTGAGGTTGATGAGCAAATGGGTGACAACCTGCAAGTCGGTTTGTCTCAAATGCTTGCTGGACCAGGTTCATCACTTCATCACTGACGGCAGGGTTGTTATTTCTTGCACCTATATAAACCTCAACCATGCCGCGCTTTGGGGTGTTATCGAGTGCCCAAGCAAAATCGACATCAGCATGAGCAGAAATCGCCCATGACTCATAGTCTTCACGTTTACCGATCATTTGGTTTTTATTGAAGGCATTAACTACGCGGCCTCGCCAGTGTTCAAGCTCTTCAATGCCACTACCGCCACTAATGCCGAGGCTAACAATGTTGTTTGGGGCTACGCCGTTGAGTGCTTCTGTCAGCTTAAGCTTTGCCCCGTTGGGTAGATTGCTATCCGTACCTGCTTTAAGCGCGATGACCGCTACCGCTTCGTCGCTATTTTGCTCACGAACGGTTTTGTATTCGTTGCCGGCATCATCAACCAGTACTCGACCTTTGGGGATGGTCACGACCGCCCCTGTCTGGAAAAAGCTCACTGGCCCCGTAGCGAACTGAGGTTGTAAGCGAGGCTCTTTATGCCTTGTTGCATGTAGGTATAACCAAGCCTCCGAACAGCTTTCTGGGTGTAGCTCTCGAAACAACAGGTCTTGATAGCCATACTGCCCATAGCTAACACCTGCAATGGCACTGGCGATGGCATCAATAGCAGGGTTGTTTTGACCTGTTTTCGCTATGAGCGTTGCTTTGGCTCGGTCAATTAGGTATTTCAGGCTGCGTTGAGTGCTCATAGCTCAACCTCAAACTTGGTTCCATCGGTTAAGGTGATCATAACGTTTCGTCCCATGACATTAGGTGCTTCTTCCCATGTGGTGACATCAATGCGTTTGGCGTAGCCTTCATCAATCAGCCATTGCAGGGCATCTTGATAAAAACGCCTGGCTAAGCTGATGGTTTGAGCTGTGACTTTATCGCGCTTAAGTGTCCAATCACGTGAGCCGACAATGTTCAGTAGTTCGTTGCTCCAAGTACCGCCGCGCTCGTCGCTGTCCATTCTTGCTCTATCGTTCTGAGTAGACTCAGCATAGTTATGAACACTTTGTTGTACGGCGTGGGTCATCCCCTCTTTTGAACTAATGGGGGAAGTTAGGGCGTTAAGGTTAAAGCGGTTCATTGATTGGGCCCTTGTGTTACTTTGCCTGCACCATCATCTTGGTAGTTGTGTGTATGCTTCTCGACACTTACCCCACCAAACGTCCCTGATTTACCACCAACAGCGCCGGCTGCGCTGATATTTTTCGTCACAGATAAACTTCCGCCTATGCTTACATCACCTGAAAATGATGACTTTGGTGCTGTTATTGAAACTGATGGTGCTTTCACCGAGGTTTCTTGCGTTGATGTGACCTCAATCTTCGCCATTGAGTTAATTTTGATGCCGTTATTGGTGAAGTGGACGAGGTTGCCTTTATCGTCCAGCACTGCCACTTCACCAGGCTCTAGTTCAATTTGGTGGCGTTCGTCTTCCACATTCACGGTCACACCACGAGCCGTCACCCCGCCAATAAACAGGTTGTAGGTTTTGGCGCCCACTAAAGGGCGGCTCATAAACCCGTAGTTGTGGACGCGCTTTATCTTGTCGTTCGTACGACCTGTGGCAGTTTTGATTTGCAGCATTCCGGTGGTTGCGCCTGTCACGGTTCCTGTTCCGGTAATATTCTTAATACGCGCCATTAACCGTTGTTGCTGTTGCTTTTGCGCGATGGAGCGATGCATTACTTCTGCTCCTTAAATGGTCTGAATAGTTCAATCGATGTACTTGCTGAGCTTTCGGATACCCGTAGGCTTAAAGCTTTAATTACGAGCATTTCGTTAAAACCTTGTTGCTCATCCATCACTCGTATCACTCGGTTTAATCCATCAATAGCAAGCTCTTGGAACACGTCAGCAATCGTGCTAGTTGCGGTGAGGCTTTCGGCTATGGCGAGGTCACGTTCATACCTGGCGCGAGAAAAACAGGCCTTTGCGTTTTGTAATTGGTCACAGATGATCACCATGACTCTTTGCTTATTCACGTTAGGGTTGGTGATGACCGCGTATGAATCATCCCACGCACCTTGAACCTCTGTGTGGTAGAACTGCTTGTTAAAGGTACGCTTAATACCAAGGCTTTCGATGTTTTTACCCACCTGTAGGCCAATACCTTGTATGGCTGCGTGAGCTGTGTGCTCAATAGTTAGAACACCATTGCGCTCAATCAGCATGTAACCCTGCTCACGGATGATTTGAGCAATGTTATCAACGGGTGATTCAGCCGTAATTTGAAACTCATCAACCAGGGGCATGGCGCCTATCCAGCTTTGTACCGACAGCCCGAACGGTTTCGCGATGTTTGCCAGCAGCTTGGCTACGTTCTGGTTATAGAGCGCATCCATAGTGATACGTGAATCAATCATGTTGGCACTTCTGGAGCGGCCAGTGATTGTTAGTTTGTGAGCGCTGCTTTCGGTGCTTGAATCAGTATCATCAATTTGCCCGATCAGAATTGGCTTATCATCTAAACGAAATTCAACAGGCAAAGGTGAGGTAATGCTCATCGGCGGAATGTCTGCACTGAAGGTGTGCGCAAGCTGCTCTACAGAATAGTTCAATGATGCCGAGTAAAACGGTACAAGGTTACCGCTGATAAGTAATGTGACTTTCTTCATTTCACATTCCTCACGGCAATATCACCACGCATAAAGAGTGGATGTTGCAATGCGTTCAAAGCCGTCACCATCGCTTCGCTACTTTGCTCATCATGAGCGAGGGCTAGTGCCGGTGTGTATTTTGGTTTCACCACGGTTCGGTGCGGCGTAATACCTGCAATGACTTTATCGCGCTGAGTTTGTACGTTGCCTTTGAGAGAAGTCAGACTTTCATACAGCTCCAGAGCTTCTACGGTAGAGTTGGCTGTTACTTCTCCTATGTTGGTATCAAGCGCAGATAGCAGGGCGTTGAGATCGTTTAAAATGACATTGCTATTCATTTCTCCCCCTATGCGGTTACATCGTAAGTGTCAACCGCTTCAAGCTCAGTGAGGCTTTCGCTCATCTTGACCGCGGCGGTCACCAATTGAGTGTTGTAGTGAGTGCTGGGCGGTTCTTCTCCCATCAACCCCAACATGAACGCCTGAGCCGAACGTGCATGATTTGCGGCTTCGCTGATTGAGTCAGGCTCTAGCTGCACACCTTCTGCAACGGCATCCACAGCGATGCTCATTAGGCTGGCAAAGTCTTTAGGGTCATTGCTGATACTGCTAATCGCTGAGTAGGCTGTGTTTAGTGCGTTGTTGATGTCCTGCTTCTTCTCAGCATCCAAATCAAGGCGATTAGTGATGTCTACCAGGGCATCATGCATCTTGGTGAAGTCATCTTGAGTTTGAGCAATTTCAGCTACGCTCATTTCTTCCACATCTTTGACGAACACCTTAGTAGAGATTTTTTCGACGGCGCTGGCCTGCTCTCTGGTTCTCACAATGCTTGGCGCAGAGATAGTTGGAGATATGCCGGCACGCACGAACGAAAGGCTAAGCGTGACCAAGCCGCGTTTGGTGCTGATGTTTTGGGAATAAGATTGGTAGACGAGCTTTAACTCACCAAGCCAAGGGTGTTCGAGTTCGCCTTCTGGAGAGGCTTCACAGTTCGCGATAAAGGCATTGGCATCTGCAAGGGAACTCGTGCCAACAAAGACAATTTCAAAGTTGAAGGTACGGGCCTTGCTGCCCATCACCTTGATGTGTGGCAGGTCTTCATAAGGGATTTCAACAACGTGCAGACGCTGACCGCCATCAATGGCCGTCGATAGGATGTTGAGCTTATGCCCGTTCCATCGTCCGTGCTCGTATTGTCGTTTCCACATCAGAAAACCCATCAAATCCAAGGAAAAAATCAGAATTTTGCAGAATGAGGAAAATTCGGTAGTGGGGTAGGCGCTTGGGGCTTGCGTCGGCTCACCCCTCCCTCCACACCAAAATTCAACACTGCAATTTTGCGCAATCAGAGGCGCAATTCATTTCGGTAGGTTTATTTGAGCACAGCCCTTATGGGAACAACATCAAGGGCTGTTTTAAATTGCAGATTTAGAGATCGTTCAAGATCGTTTTTTTGCGTTTTTCAAGAAAAGAGATCTTTGGTTAACTTTACTTACTTGCTTGTAAAGGGGGAGGGCAAACGGAAGCTAATAAGCGACTAACTTCCCATGCCATACCAAGTTCTGGACAATCACAGTGCATTACAATTTTGTTTGTATCATTATTAATCCAGAGCGGTCCGTTGCACCTGTATTTCTTTAAAAGTGGAGTAAGGTTATACCAGTCTTCTAAGGCGATTTCACCTTCTCCCATTAGTATGCCCTGCGCAATTGAATGGTTACCACCAGTGACCTTTATTAACATAAGTGGCCAGTAATAATTTGCAGAGTGATTGGAGGATGAAGTGAATCTTCCGTTTATTCTATTCTCGCCTATAACACCGAGGTTGTTAATTATTCTATTTGGATGCCATGGGAAAGTGAGGACTGGTTCAATTAATGAAATATAGCTGTTGGCTTGTCCTTGATAACAACCTTGTAGTTCACTAAAACTACAAAAATTAAATGCTATGTCACCACAGGCATCATGATCTGCAAGTAAGTAGGGCTCTAGCATCAATCGTGATTGTAGCCTCCGCCATATTGTACGAAGTAGATCTTTTAGACCTTCAATATTATTGTTCGCTAATAACTCATGCGCTCTTCTGAGTAGCATTTCCATTTCTAAAGAGTTTTCTTTGCAACGAGATTTTTTCTTAAACATATCTATCATTATATAACTTTGTAAGTAATGCATTATGTATACACTAACTATCAATACAGATTATTAATTTTTACACTTGAGAGAGGTTTATTCGTTAGTTTTTTCGAGTAGCTTCTTGGGGCTAAATTTGATCGGTCCCCACACAAGTTCGCCAAGCTTGATAACGCCACCAAATAGCTCTACCTCTTCATCACCTTGTTTACTTTCAATAAGTAGCAATTGATTTTTTTGGACATCAATAATGTTTTGTTGTGACTGAATTTCTCGTTGCAGCCCTTGAATAGTTGCTTCTTTTAGTTGAATTACTGAACTTTTCACTTCAAGTTGACCTTTGAAATGATTTATCTGCGTTTGCAACTGCGTCACCATGAACTGTTGTTGTGGGTCTAAAGGGTGAGCTGCGGGTAAAAATTCTGCATAAGGGAGAGCGATGTATTGCGAGAAAAGCTCTTCAATCTTTTCGAGAACTTGTTCACTGTGTTTTGATGAAATTTTTACTTGAGTTTGTTCGCCATCATTGTTCACTGAAACTAGAGCATCAATCCCAATGTTCTCGAGGAACTCACCAAACCAGATTAGATATTGGCTACATATTGATTGGTATTCTCGGGGGAATTGGAAAGTCTCAAGTATATACTCGTCCAACATTGCTTTGTTCAGTTTGTTTAAAGTGTCGTTGTTTGCTTCTAGGAGTAGGTTGGATGCGAAAGTTGCTTTTTCATTTAAGTTATCAGTAGGAGCGAGCTTTAATGTACAGCTAATATAAGCATATCCTTCATCGATATCAGTGCTTATATTCGAAGATATTGTTTGTATGTGATCGGAATATTCTCCTATTGTGAATAGTTGTTTCCAGTTGATGAGCTTTTTAGTCATAATGACTGATAGGATACAACCCTCACCTCTATTTTTGATGGTCAAATAATCAATTTCACTTCCATTTTTCGGAAAGTAATCACCATCTACAGCGAATGGGGTAGGTAAGTCTGCTACTTTGCAGGTTAGAAGCAATAAAAGAACTTCTTCGTTAACTTGTTCTATTTGATTCTTATCCTGATTTGCATGATAGATTTTTTCAGAATGAATTAAATTCCCATTCAGTATGGTGTTAAACATACCATTTTGTTCAATGACTTCTACGCCCATCTTTGCCTCATTGCTAAACTCATCAAGCCCCTCTGTTTAAATAGAGCTTGTCTCTTACCTCAAACTAACACAGAAATACATATGAAAGAGCGTGATACGGCCAACTTTCAAACTTTGATTCTGTTCAAGCTAGTTCATTCATTGGATAGTCTTACTCAAGTAAGTTGCTAATTTCAGGTTAGGGGGATGCTTCATTGATTTTCAATTTCTTGAACTTCGGAACGTCGACATTGTTCAGTGCTGTTAATTTCCAATTTATCTAGTAGGTTGTTGCTCAAGCTGATTGAAAATATCCATTTGATTTAAGTCACCCTTACAAAGCTCCGGCTGTAGTTCAGGGTCCGGCTTCTTGCCTGTTTGCTCAATGATTTTGTGTACAGAGGTTAGAGTGGTGAAAGCAACTCCGCAGTTTAGGTTTAGACACTGGCAGTAAGCCTCACGAGTCTCTCTGGTAATCGCTCGTGAGGTTGCAATTCTGGCTTTACTTTCGCACTTAGGGCAGGTGATCAGCATGTTGTTTCTCCTTAATCCTAATATTTTCGTTCAATATCTACCCCTAAGTAGTGAACGACAGAACTAGCTCTATTCACAGGAACTCTTATACCTACCTCTCTCTCGGTAAGGTAAACAGTCTGTTTTGATTGCTTTAATGTAGTCAACGGGAGAGTTTTCCCGGTTAATGAACTCCTCCCATTCTGGATCGGAGCGGTTTAACTCTTGTTCCAAGAAGAAGTTATCGATGATTTTTTTGCTTTTGGGTGGAATTCTATAGTTATTGCCACTGGACCAAGGTCGGTCGCTCCCGCTCCCTTCAGAAGCCTCCGACAAGTCGGAGGCTTTTTTAACTAACTTCCACTCAGTCTCACGGGTAAACACCACAAGCCCTGAGCCCTCAAGTCCATCGGTTGCAGTGACAATTTCACCGTATTTGTTTTCACGTTCTTTCTTGAGTAGCTTTATTGGACGCATAGATGCACTTAGGCGGTGACCGCCCATGTAATCCATATAAACTGAAAAGAAGCCGTTATCAGCAGCTCTGCGAGCTTTCTCGAACAAGCAAAACTCTTGCTCTTCATCAATACGGCGAAGCTCTCGCCAAACAGTTACAGGCGGTGTGCGTTGAAACTGGAACTGGCGAAAACAGAACGTGCGCGACCAGGCTGTTACGTTCTTCACCGTATCCTGTAACTTTGCTCGTCTATTGTCTGTATCGGTCAAACCTTCGAGGGCATGACCATCTACGTTTTTCGAGATGTATTTCGCTAAGTAAGCCACTGCGCCACCGTCTTTTTCATCAAGCATCTTCGCTTGAAAACGTGCTCTCATCGCTTTGGTTTTTGGTGTGCCGTCGTCAAAGTAGAGATCTTGCTTTTCGCGGAATTGGTATTCTTGTAGGCCAGCAACAAACGTTTTGACCTGTTCTAAAGGCATGAAGAACACACCATGCCAGTGCGGTGTTCCATCTTGGTGAGGTTCAACAACTCTCATCCCGTAATAGGTTAGATTGCGATAATCCGCCCAAGCGCGGAATAGCTCCCAGCCTTTGCTTAACCAAGCATGAGCATCCTTAGGAGTGCTGCCGTCAAAGTTAGGGTTTTCAATCCAGTATTTTCCGTGCTGCTTTAAGCGGTGGAAGCGACTAGGGGAGGTCATCGTAATGAATACCGCGATGTGATTATTACTTTCTGCATATTCTTGGCATCCAGCAATACGAGTCATCAACTCATGGCGGCGGTTAGCAGGGTTGCTTTGTGATGAATCAATCACAGTTTGCAGGTCTATTGTATCGCCGTTCTCTGACTCAATAGCCATAAGCTCAATCCATTCGCGCTGTCGGTCTTGGCGAATAGTGAGCCATTCACAGGCAGAGTTAGAAGCATAAGGTGAACTATGTGGTGATACCATGCCAGCAGCGCGGCGAGCATTCTCAAATACAGCTACACTGATCTTGCCAATTGCTCTGCGCCAAAAGTTGTCATCCATTAAGCGAACAAGCGCTGAGAATGCCTTTTCATCGTCTTCGACGTGAGCGAACTGAGGTAGCCACAGTGACGCGCCTACAAACTCATTCACAAAAGAAAGAGCTTGCAAAAGCGTAAAGCCTTTTTCAAAAGCAATACGAATACGATTAGCGCAACGGCCTGCCATCTCAACGGCTAACTTAGCTCGCTTAATTTCATTATCTACTTTCCACCAAGGCTCAGGCATTACTGAGAATGCCGCGGCTGCAGCACCACTTCGTTTCTCAATAAAGTCTATTGCTTTTTTGAAACCATATTTACGCAAACGGCTAGCAGCAGCCTTATCTATATAATTACGAATATCAAAAGGTAGTTTGAGCTTGTTGGCTGTGGTAGAAGCAAATTCAAACACTTGCTCTCTTGGTGTTTTCTTACCATCATGCACCCACTCACCATTAATGAACTCAAGTTGAGACGAACCTTTTTTGTTTTCCAGGTACGCCATCAGCTCCCTGTGAATATTGCTAGGGAGCCGATTAAGTGGATTATTGAGATTAGTGGTGTGTTGTTTCATTTTGCCCTTGGCGTTGTACTGCTCTATCTGGAAGGTTATTGGCTTTAACAGCTAGCCTTGTTCGCCACTTTGTATCGGTGTCAGTTTTTGGCTTAGTTTTGTTTTTCGGCTTACTCTTGATTTCCCAAGGGTCTAAGCATTTATCTTCAGTGCAAATGTAGTTAAGAGGTGTATTTTTATTGCTCTGTCTCTGGCGCTTATTCAGCCCTAACTCTTTCCTCAACACTTCCATACGACTCAATGAGCGCTCTGTTTTTACTGGGTCAAAATCAGATAGTCCCTCCATATCAGGACAAGGCATATGAGTAGGGCTGGTTGCTCTCACCCCTTTGTCATAAATAGAAATAGCAGGGCAGTATTCAACATCTTCAACAGACATATTCACCTCTCTTTGCCGCATTATTGGTCTAGCAAATGCGGCTTTCTACAAATTGATTTCGTTTAGGACGATCACATCCGAAGCCTTTAAAGCTCATCTACAGAAATACCCAACTCTCTCGCGAGCTCAATATCTTCGATTCTGTGGCGAGTTTTCTCTGGCATCTTATTCACCAGTTTTACTGGGCAAGTAGCTGGTGCTGGAGCTGCAATATTCGGAGAGGTTGCTCTAGTCTTTCGTTTTTGTTTAGGCCCGCTACTAAGCTGAGTTTTGCGCTTGTATTGTTTGCGCTTTTTCGCACAAATGGTCTCTCGATTTTTCTGGTAGTACTGGCGCTGGTACTGCTGCTTTTCTGTGAGGTTCATACTTCGGTTAACTCCTGTGCATCGACAATCATGTAGCCGCCAGCACCTTCACCCTGGCTAAGAATGCCGCGGAGTAGGTGATTACAATCTAACTGAGCGCAAGCTTGCTTTACGGCATCTTCTAATGAATCAAAGTCACCTAACTTAGTCACTTCAGGCTCAAAGGTTTTGGCGTGGCGCTTCATAGCGCCATCACCAAATAATCGAAGGGCGAAGTATTCCATCACGCCACCTTTACTTCTTGTTGCATTGCAATAAGCGCTAATCCTGCTTGTGCATGAACATCATTCCACATGCGTATTAGATTGCTTTGAAAGTTCTCTTGTCCCTCTACGGGGTTAGAGCGGAATTTATTGATGTTAAGAATCGCCACGTTTTGCCAATGAAGTGCCTCATCAATAGTGGAAATTTGGATATTGATTGATTGTGTTTCCATAGCTACACCCCTGTAGAAAGTTAAGAAAGACCCGGTATAGGTGCTCCATTGGCAATAAAGTCCACTCCCATTGAGAAGAAAGGTTGAGCGCTGCCAGAGCGGTTTTCTAGGTCATTGATTAAAAGCACTAAGTTGCTAATGCCTTTTTGTGCTCGGTTGATGATTTTGTTTCTGATAGAGCGAGGTAGGTACAGATCACCTGCATGCTCAAGCGCCATACGAGAGAAATCACCGGCACATTCCGAGTTCTCTAATACGCGTCTTAAAAACGTTTCTTGGGTTGCTTCGCTTGCATCACGGGGTAGTTGAGCTGCTACGATATCTAGCTCACGAAGAAGTGCGTAAACAATGGAGTAGTCATCCGTTGCTTTACTGATAGCAATCAGCATTGGTGGAGTAAGCAGTCTTGCTTGTTCAGGATTCAGCATATTGCGCATTACGTTGCGCTTGAAGCCGAGAGCATCCGCAAGATCACTCATATTGTGTTTGCCTGAAAAGGCAACACAGGCTTCATCAAAGTTGTATTGTGCAGAGCTTAAACACTCGCACATTGCTTGATTCGCTTCCATATCCGATACTCACCTTGTAGCAAGTGAAGCGAAAACCAAATGCGGGATGACAGCAGGGGTGTGAAAAGCTATCCTAAAAAGGAACGTAAGTTCACCCATTGTTCATTGAATCGTTCTTTTGTGTTCTGAGTCTCGCCAAAGTCTAAGAAGGCACATCGGAACGAAGCACTGGTTTTCATACTCGGCATTGAGGCTTTGCTTCAATGCCGTTTTTATTAGTGGTGTCCAAACTTTCCGTAAATGGATTCCCATTCCTTCTTTGCTTCTGCTTTTTTTCGGTCGATATATTCGGCAAGGTCATCAACAGAAACAAAAATAGGTGCTTTAGTGCCTTTGTTTGTTTCTGTTTCTTCATGGAGGCGAAAGGTAGGAACTGGAAATTCATTTGCGCTGACTTTTCCTTTGGCAGTCGCGTACTTCATTCCAAAATATTCTTCTGAGATCTCAGACAGTTTGACTACTGGCGCGCCAAAAACGGCATGTAACGCATATTGAGTATTCATGTAGTTAGCCTCATTTCCACTAAACCACTGACGTGGTATAGTCTTAGTTAATTTCACCGGTGTTCGTCTAGGTGTTTTGCTGTGCTTTTGGTGTTTTTATGAAAGAGTGGTTTCTTAGTACAGAATTGGTAGGGTTAGCTGGAATGGCTAATTCATCATCTGGCGTTGCTCAAAAAGCCAGAAGAAACAATTGGTTAAGTCGAGGTTCGAAGGAGAGCTCTCGAGCTTTGGAGTACCATATTTCCAACTTTCACCCAGATGTGAAAAAACAGCTGATTGAGAAGTACGTCACAGATAAAGACGAAGCCCAACAGCTGATGGATCTGCCCCCACCATCGGAAAAAACATCTGTGCCATTAGTTGCTGATATACTGGAGCACACGACGCTTACAGAAGAAGCTTTGGAACTTGAACTGAGAAAGTTTGTAGAAAGTAATCCAGGCGGTACGCCTATAAGTGACTTTATTGAGCAAATGAAGCTTCTTCGCCGGAAATATGACAAAGATAACGTTACAGAACTATCTAACGTGAAATCAGTAAAGCTTGCTTCTGAGATGGGGGATATGTGTGCTGTACCTGTCTATAACGTTTATGCCTCTTGTGGTTTTGGTGCTCAAAATGACGCTGAGTATCAACTAAGAACAGAATTCCTGCCTTGTATGTGGCTAAAGCGCTTTGGCTTAACAGAAGAAACAGCGCGCATCATTATCTGCCACGGAGACTCAATGGAAGACACGTTGAGTGACGGTGATGAAGTTCTAGTGGATATTCGTGAGCTTGATCACCCAGTTAAGCACGGTGTGTATGTTGTTCGTATCGGTAAGCATGTTTACATCAAACGCCTGAAGTACGACATCATGGCAGAAGGCTATGAGGTAATTTCAGACAATAAAGAAGAATATGATTCATTCATCGTGAACGAGGAGAAACTCAATGAGTTCGCGGTGATAGGAAAAGTAGTCACCACCGTTATGAAGGCGGTGATTTAAGAATTCAAGGCATCCTACGGGGTGCCTTTTTTATTGATAGTAACATCATCAAAATGGTGCGGAGATTGATAACCCAATGAGTGAAACAGCCAACATTGCAAAAATGGCAGAGTTAGTATCGAAGAATCTTTTTAGCGCTTTTAAGTGGGGAAGAAAAGAAGCGCAAGATCATAGCTGGGATTGTGTCACACCGGAAGAACACGATGGTAAAGACTCACATCCTTCTGATTGTGTGTTCCACTACCGTGATCCGTATGATAACCAAGTCAAATACGTTAACACAGACCTGAAGAGCTATCAGAAGACCTCTATTAACAAAGTGCAAATTCGTAAAGCGATGCACTCACTAACGTATGCAACTAACTGTGCCCAATATAATCCAAACTGGCAGGCCTTGTATCAACCAGTAGATTCCCATCAAGTACATGGAATGCTGTTTGTCTACAACCATTGTGGTAAATACACTGGGAACTTTGATGATATTTTAGATGATGTTAATCAATCAGACAGAGAACGCACTAAAGTGAATCATCTTGAAGGCTATTCTCAGGTATATGTGATGAGCCCGGAAAAAATCACAGAGTTGAATAGTATTGCTAAAGATTTAAAGCTAATGACTGCAGATGGTCTGTTGCCTCAGAGTGACAAGTATTGCTTCTTCCACCCGAGTGAAACCCTAAACAAAAACCACTTCAGTCAAGACTACTCTGAACCAGCAACTCTAGAGGTTCTGTTCTCTTCTTGGATTATCGTTAAGCATGATAAAGCTGAAAATACTGATGCGGGTGGCTATGTGATTTACTACATGGAACAAGGCGACACAGTAGAAGAATTTGTCTATCTGTTAGATGCGTTATCTTACTATCAGATTCTAAATGACAAAGGCTCAGTCAAGATTAAGTTAGTTAAGCGTAATAAAAATGGGGCTTTAAACTTACAAGCAGCAATTGCCAAGTACTTTGGAGATCTTGGCTACAGCGAGGAACAAATTAAGGAGCTTAAGGAAAAGCTAAAAGCAAATACGATTGACAAATTTGTACCTCAATTCTCTGACGTCGAAGTAGGGTTAATGTAAACATGAGCAGCGAAAATAAAAAAGTCGGCAATCGCCTTTACTTTATGAATGATAAGAGTATCCGTGACGGTCTGATTGCTCAGAGGGTAAAGCCTGAGCACTTGATTTCATTCTTATCTAAGAAAGGGATCTATGTTGCCCAAGACAGCACCAAGCCAATGCTTATGGATATGGTACAAACCATGCGTTTTGACTACTTCGACTACCTATATCTTTCGTCACTATTAGAGAACCCCGATCGCCGAGATAATCAGGCTACTACAGAATTACCTGCAAAATTTACAGCCCCAAAAATTTCCACCGCACTGACGTCATTGACATCTAAATTGGAAAGTGAAGAAGTGGGCCTTAGCTATAAGGTTTCGGGGAAGAAAGTCATTGTAGAAGCTAACTATGTAGACACAGATTACTCTAAGGCTCCAATGCGACAGAGGACGCCGAAAAAAGATGTAATCGAAATTGATTTTTCAGCGCCTGAAGATACTAGCATTATGCACCCTGCTACCGAGATGGGAAAAAAGTTGAAAGATATGGTTATCGAAGAGATGAACAAGCAGCTGCCTGCATCTGTCGAACCGATAGAAATCGATTTTGAGCATCATCCTCATGAGTTACGAACAGAGTTTTTTACTAAGTTATTGGATGTGTTTGATTACAAAATGTACGATGTTGTGAATGTAAGCGTTCGTGACTCGAACGGAGATGATGAAGATAGTGACGTGACAAGCGAATTGAGAAATGCTGCACTGTCAGGTAAAAAATTGCTGACATCATCTTTTTATCAAAGCCTTGCTGGGGATCACTACAATATCTATAAGATGTCATGGAAAGTCAGAAAAGCGGTCACTATAAAAGTTGACCCTGAAGATGATAGTAAAGATATTTTTAGTTCAGATATGTCCGACAGTTTCACAATTGAGGCTAAGTTCGACGATAAAGAAAAGTCTAAGGGATTTAGCTATAAAGTTAAGGCCGTACATCGTTACAATAGCTCTAAGGGCACTCTTAATGTGACTACAGGCAAGTTAGATAAGCACGAAGTAGAAGAGCTGTCTAAATTGCTCTTTAAAGCAGCTACAGAAGCATACTTAGAGTTAACTTCTGATAAAGGTAAGGAATAATGCTATGAGTCGTATCTCTCTATTTGAGTTCAAGGTAGACATGAGTATTCGTGACATCGCGAATGCCTTTCTTGATATGAGATATGCTCAAAACAAAAAATCAGGTTTTATGCTAGGTCGTGTTGCGCACGACCATATTTTAGTTAAGCACGTGACGGAAGTAGTTTCAGAGCGAACAATTACTAATCCATTTGGGGAGACTGAGAGCACTGTCGTCCAAGAGTTTTTAGTGAATGAGCTGGAGGTTAGAGAAGGGCTTGTAAAGGTAGTTAATCCTTCTAGAAGCTTACACCAACTCAAGCATGATCTTTCTTCGTCTATGAATTATCGCTGTTCACTTTCCCCTCTTCAAATCGACTTAAAGTCTTTTGCAAAAAGGGTCCCTGAACTAATGGATGGTGCTGTTAGTGTAATTGCACTAAATGTTATGTCGAAAGATGTTATGTCTGAAAGCTCAGTGAAGATGTCAGTATCTAGTAACAAGTGTGTGCTAAAAAAAACGTATGATTATTTTGAGGGCCATTCTTTTGAAATCAAGAAGTTGAAAATTCAGTTTAAAGGGCTAGGTACTGTAGAGTTAAGTGACCGGGGAACCATGAAGCTTGGAGAAAGCACGGATGAAGGTCAGCTCTTCAAGTTTGTTTCTGAACATTTCATTGCGAATCTTCTATCTCGTTAATTGGTACATATCACTACTTCTAGCTAAAAGGAGCCTACTGGCTCCTTTTTAACATTTGAATGTAGATAGATACCGACCAACATAATCACCGTCGACTCGCTCATTCTTATAGTAGAGCGAGACCACTGTAAAGAAACTTCCCTGCGTGTTCGGAACATACCGGATAACGAGTAGTGAATCTGGGCTGACACGCATCATGATCTTAAGTTTGCCATCTTCTTCTGTTGTGTAGACACTTCCGCTTTGGCCTAGCTTAGTAGCAAGTGCTTCTTGAACTGTCTTTTTGATTTTTTTTAGCCAGTTACCCTAGACGTGCCGAGCGTGGTTCAGATTGCGGGAAGATAAATCATTAACTTGAAGCAATTTGTTCAGTGACTTAAAGAGAATTCATATTCTTATTGAGACTGCGGGCGCCGCTCCGACCGACACATGATAAAAAGCCGCTTCTTAGCGGCTTTTTTCATATCTTTCGTTCATGCAACTTATGCGGAAACAACTGAGTGTAAACTTGCCATAGAGTGTTGAGATTGCGGTGTCCCGTTACCTGAGCGACTTCTTCAATGCTGAACCCTTTCTCAAACAAGCGACTTGCACCTTCACGGCGTAGGTCATGATACCTGAGATTATCAATTCCGATCTTTTGGCAAACCTCTCCAAATCCTCGACCAACTGAGCGCTCATTATAGGGGAAGATACATGCGCTTTTACGTTCTTGACGCATGACAATGTCAAAGGCGCCGCCTAACAGTGGCACAACCATGTGGTTACCGGTTTTCTTACGAGGGTCTTTTCTGTCACGGACGATAACAGTCTTTTGCTCTTCGTTTAGGTCTTCCCATCGAATTCGGCATACCTCACCAACTCTCATACAGCTAAGAATGCTAAAGTCGAGTAAATCAGAGTAGGGGATTTTGTTCTCTCTACGCTGTTCGCGTTCTTCTAGTGCTTGTTTTAGCAGTTCTAGTTCGCCGGCTGTTGGACGTCTAGTTCGTTTCTCAGATTTACCAATTAGCTTCATTTCAGTGAGAATTGGCGTGGTTTCAATTATGGTGGCAAGGTTGGCAGCTACATTGAAGACAGGTTTGGCTTTTTTGAAGATAGAGCGCAGGTAGTAAACATCACTGTAAACGGTTGAAGGTTTAGTTCCGGTGGCGCAGCGGTTTCTACAGTGGTCAATTAAGTCTTTGGATGTTAGTTCATCAGTATGGATTTTAGCAATGTCACAGTCGCGTAGAAACTTGATGATTGTCTGCTTAGAACGCCCTGTATTGTCCCACAGCTCTCGATTCTCTATAAACATATCAATCAAGTGCCCAATGGGGATTGAGCGTTCCTGAGCGCCTCCTTCTTCCAATTTTCGGACTTCATTCTTTGCCCAAGCAGTGGCGAGCGTCTTCTTCTTATGTGTTTTAGAAAAACGCTTTGCGATTTTGCCGCGGTGTTTGACTGTAACCGTTGCTTTATAGCGAGACTCACCACTTGCTAAGGTTCGTTTTTCAATACTAAACGATGCCATTGTTTGAGATCTCCAAGGTGTACCAGAAAGGTATTTTAAGGGGTACAAAAGGTGTACCGCGTATCGGAGATTATAGCACTTTATATTAAATCATCTACATTGAGATGCTTTGTTAAGTGGTTGAATTTGTTGTGGTAGTGAGAGCCGTCTAGATGGGGTAAGGGGTGGCAGTATTAGGTGAGATTTCAGTGTAACTTATAAATAGTCGGTTTAAGAGTCATGGATTTATATCGTTTTTTGTTGGCAAAAATAAGTTATAGACAAAAAAATAGCCAGCTTTAGAAGCTGG
>ERZ1673961.318-NODE-318-length-21804-cov-25.644489_pt1 | contig 21804 bp, 29 predicted proteins | sample MGYA00580189_ERZ1673961 | MGnify/ENA primary metagenome ERZ1673961 (study PRJEB41334, sample SAMN05608105) | rock metagenome | biome: terrestrial subsurface; feature: shale formation; material: shale | place: USA: Pennsylvania ... | reverse complement strand
TAACCTATTTTTAGATATATAATATTATAATTTCAATTTTCTTTTATTGCAAAAGTAGGTTACAATGCCCTTTTTCTTAATATAGCTACATCTATTGTTATATAAATATACAAAGTTTTTATCTTTAATGAGTAAGACAATGCCTATAACTGCAAAAGTAGGTTACTATTAAGTAGATTTTTAACATAGCTACAACTGTTGTTATATAGTTTTATAAGAATTTATTTAAAATTATGTTAATATTATAATAAAAAAGGCAAATTATGAAATCAATTCTTTTAAAGAAAAAATATACACTGTTATTCATTTTAACAATTCTAATTTTGCAAATAAGCTCAGGAAATCTTTTAAAACTGAATGATAGTTATTTAAATATCTTTGCATATGTAAAATTTGCAATTGCTACAATTGCTACATTTATATTTTTACCAAGGTTATTTAATGAATGGAAATTGAAAAAAATAGTTGATAATAAAATAGAATCTTAAAAGTAAATAAAGATGTATCTTTATTTACTTTTTGATTTTTCTAAAGAGTTAACCAAAGAGCTATATGCAGATAAAGTAATCATAAAAGCACTAAATGACTCATTCATCTCATTTTCACATTTTACAGTTCTAAATGCATTTAAAAGCGAAGAATAAGTTATTTTTATTATTTGTCTTTCTTCTTTACTGTTTGTAGTACTTTTAGCTGCAATAATCATTTTAGTTAAGAATTTAAATATTTTTTTATCCTTTTCTTCTTTATAAAATGATTCTAAATTTTTTATATTTATAGTACATTTTTTAGAATTATACATATCAAGTAAAACATGTTTTTCTTGATCCTTTAATTTTTGTTTTTTTAAAAACATCTTTGAACTTTTATCCAAATTGTAATCATTCAAAGTAATACCAATTGGTACTGCATATGAAATAAAACAAAATGTAAATAATACACAAATTATTCTCATATTATTCCTTTATTATTTTAATAAAATTTTAACATAAATAATATTATAAAAGCCTATTAAATCTTTATAATGTAAGCTATTATTAATTATAATATTAACATAGTAAATATTAGATTTATTTATTGTCTATGAAAAACATGTTATAATTTAAATAGTAAATTATATATTTAATTGATTATATAAATATGTTTTTAAAGGTGGAAATTGAAGAAAATTATTTTAAATAAAAGTGTAAAGTATATATGTTATTTATTATTATTACAATACATAATATTTTTATTTATAGATAGTATTTATAACGAAGTTTCTTTTTTATTAGCTTTGAATGCGTTTCTTTTATTAATTGCTCCTATATTAGGTATTTATGAAATTACAGATGCAAAAGTGAAATTCAAAAAATAAAATAATTTGTTTAAATGAGCATCTCTTTTCATTCAAACTTACTTTCTTTTTTTAAAATATTGTATGTATTAATATTTTTACATTTATTATAAAGAAATTTGATTTGCTTTAAATTTATTTGTAAATAACAGCTATTTCTAAATTTATCTCCACTTTTTATTATAGCTCCTTTTTCTAATAATTGATCTCTATATCTTTTTATTTTAGAAGCTGCTTTTTTATCATCTTCATCTATGCTAGGGCAAATCTCTTTAAATTTATTTACAATTTCACTATTTAAAGCTTCTTCTTTATTTAGTTCTACAATTGCTTGTAAATAGAATTTTAGATATGTTTCTGTTTTTTTATAAGTTTTATCTTTAGAGATAATAAATTCTTCTAAGGTATTTAAATCTCTCAATACACCTTTAGAATAAGTTGGAGCAATACTTCCAGTGTTTTTAATGAGTTTTATAGAGCTATTATTTTTTAAACCTCTAGTTGTTATATTTTTAGCATTTAAATATTTTGCTTTATAAAGAGCATTTAAGTACTGTTTTATAGTTACAGGATTGTAATCATTTAGATTATTATAGATGTCATCTACACTCTTACTTTTATTATCTTTTAAAAGTTCCCAAATTTTATTTTTTAATACCATTTTATAAAACCTCTTTAATTGTTTTTAATAAAAACAATATTATCATTAATTAACTGAAACATATTATGTATTGAAATATGCTTTACTATATTGAATCAAAACACTTAGTGTAGAGATTTAATTTAAGAATTTTATAAAGAGTAAGATATTAAAATTCTTATATTAGAATAATAAGTTCCCCGTTCTAAGTGAACAAATTTATAAAGCTTATATAAGGGGATTAAAACAAATTTAATAAAAAATATTAAATTTCAAAACAAGCATTATATTTGTGATAATGTTTGTCTTATGTTCTATCACAAATAACATAATTATCTTTTTATATACTAATACTTTTTGCTTGACAAATATTTTAATATTTATTATAATTCTACTTGGTCGGCAATTTACCCGTTTCATGCAACCTTTTTTTGAGGTACAACAAAAATTGCTAAACTCATAGTGCTTTGTACAATTGTTACAATAGTATCTATATGTGCATGAAGTGTAGAATTAAATAATGTAGCTATTGGAACAATTAAACAACAAAGGACTAATTATGCCTACAAAAATTACTATCGAAGAAATAAAACAACAAGCTAAAGATTATAAGAAACAAAACAATGTAAAACATACAGAAGCTTTAAATAGAATTGCCAACCTTTATGGATTTAATAAATTCGAGGCTTTAAAAGATAAAGCTAATAAAAATGGTGGTTTTATTGATATTAATTTAGATGAAAATGAAACTGATTATGAAAAAATCTTTAATAAAGCAATTAACTATGCTTATAAAATTGGAGATAAAGACGAATGCACTGATAAGCATATTGCCTATGTACTTTCTGCATTATATTTAGGAGGAAGTCCTTTGCAAACAGTTGACTACGATACACCTAATCCTAATTTAGATTTTGATTCTAAGAAAATGATTAAGCTTTATGAGCTTTGGGATAAGGTAGAAGAAATTGTTCCTAAAATCTCTAAATTAGTTTTTAAAGAAATTGTTGATGGAAATGAACATGCTTATTATTTTAGTGACTCTACAATTGATAAAACAAGAGATTTAATGGATATGGATTTTAGTTTTCCTGGTTCTAATAAAATTGACAATGATAAAAGAATATTAGATACACTTTCTAATATTATTAAAAAACATAAAGCAGCAAAATTTGTAACACTAAACATGAGCGATTTAATGCCAAAAAGAAGAATTGCTGAAGATGAAATATTTAAAAACCTGAATGAATTAAAAGAAAAAGGGATTGTTAAATCAGTCAATAAAGATAATAATAATATTACTGTTGCAATTAATCCAAAAGAATATTTAAACTTTTAATACAAATAAAACTAAAATTATTTGTAAATAGTTTCAAATATGCTATGATTCATTAGGTTTTGGATGGATGAAATCATATTATATAAATAAAGTTTGGATATGTTTACCTTTGTTGATAACTATATTAAAGCTATTTAAATACTAAAACATAGTATATATAATGTTAATTACTGTACTTGACATAAATATTATAAAAGTGTATAATACACTATATATTTATTAAAAGGCTACATCATGAAATCTTTTTTAGAAAAAATCCTTAAAGCAGACCAAGAGAAATACAAAGATAAAAATAAAGAAACTTCAAGTGAATCATCTCAAGAAGAAATAGAGGTTGTAGAACCAAAAGAAGATATTAGAACAGAGCCTTTTGATATTAACAAAGCAAAAAATAAACTAGAATCTTTAGGTCAAAAAATATCAAAACTGATTCAACAAAAAGTAGAACTTGAAGGATATAAATTACAATATTTTAGAGTTACTCAAAATACCATTAGTCCTTTTTTACTAAATACAAAAGGCACAAGAGAAGCAATTTATAAAGATGGTTTAATCTATATTGGTAATGAAAAGCTATATTTTGAATCAGATGCAGATGAAGCTCTCGCACAATCTGTTTTAAAAGATGGTGATGATATGTTGTTCTATACTTCTTATCCATATTTTATTGTTGCTAAAAAAGATATTTACAATGAGTATCAAGAAAATCAAAAAGAGTTGCAAAAAGTTAGGCAAAACAAACATTCAATTAGTTCTCAATATGAAGAGATTAGAAGAGATATTGAAAAATATGAATTTTGGGAACAGTATGATATGCCTTTTAAATTTGTAGTAGATATTAAACCCGTTCTTAGTGGTCTAAGTGAAAATAGTTGGGGTAATGGTTGCAATAGAGCAACAGTTTATCATGTTAGACCAAGGGAAGATATTAGTCAAGGAAAATTAAAGAGAAAAAATGGAGACTATTTATGTTCTCAGCAAAGTGGAAGAGCATATTATTCAACTTGTGATGTAAATATTAGTGAACTTCAAGATATTGTTACTTGCAAACAATGTTTAAAAAGAATTGGAAAATATAAAAAGGTTAGTTATGCCAAAAGCTAGAGAAGAATATAAATGTTTTGAATGCAAAAAAACAATCAATATTGGTGAGGAATATGAAAGAAGAATGAGGTATGAAACACCAAATGATTATAAGTTTGGTGGAACTCAATCAGATATTCAAAAATGTATTTGTCTAAAATGTATTTCAGAAAACAGATACTCTTATATTGATGAAAAATTTAATAAAATACAGACTGATAAATCAATTATTAAATTTGGTTCAGAATACGGAAGAAAATGGACTGAACTAGCTAATGATTATATGATTTTTATATATTCTAAAATAAAAGATGGTAAACATAGAGTAGAAATAGAGAGAGAATACAATAGAAGATTATTAAACTCTTTGCCTTGTGAAATCACACCTTTAGATGCAACACAAAGAGAAGACAAAATCGAACAATTAAGACAAGTGTATATTAAAAATGAAAATGCAGAATATAAATCTTTAACTTTGCATATGGAAAAATGTTACAAACAAATAGTAGAAAATAAAACTGTAAGCTATAAAAGAATGGGTGTCGATAGATTTTTTTGTTGGTATATTGATAACAATGATAATACTTATATTGAAACTAAAACTATCATTGCATTATATAAAAGAGGACTTTTGAAGCCAATTAAATTTACTGATGATTTGCTTGACTTTAGACCTACAAAATATGAGGTAATTGAAAAAGATATTGTACCAAAAAAGACAAAGAGATTAACAAAAAGAGCCATTAATGATTGGGCTAAAGAGAATAACTTTGGGATTAGAGAAAACATAGTTTGGAAAACAACATGGCAAGATGCTGATGTAATAAAACTTGGGTATGAATTTACTTTTGCAACTTCTTTGGATAAAAATAGGTGTGGATATAGTATTTATTGCTATGGAACACTTAACGATATTAAAAAATACAACTCTTTAGAACTTGTTAAAATAATTAGAGAAGAAATTCATAAAATAGAAAAAGACACTAATGATTATGTTTATGACTTACATAGTGAGGTCTTTAAAGATAAATATGCAATAACCGATATTTCATATAGTGAAAGGTATGGTCTTGGTGGTAGAAGATATACGCCTTTTTATGAAAAGAATGTAGTAGGTTTTATTAATAGTAAATACTAAAGGATTAAAATGTTCAATAATAGAAAAATTGTTTGTTTGTGTGGTTCTACTAAATTTAAAGAAGCTTTTGAAAAGGCAAATAAAGAAGAAACAGCAAAAGGAAATATAGTTTTAACAGTGGCAATGTTTGGGCATTTAGAGGGTTTAGATATGGATAGTCAAATGAAGAAAACTTTTGATGAAGTTCATTTTGATAAGATTTTATTGTGTGATGAAGTCTTAGTTTTAAATGTAAATGGATATATTGGAGATTCGACTAAAAATGAGATTGAATTTGCAATTAAAAACAACAAGATTATTAGATATTTAGAAGTAGTTACCTTAACGAACTCTAATTATAAAGATAGTCTATATGATTTAGGTTTATTGTCGCAACTAAATAAAGTCATACAAGACAATCAAGATATGATAGAAACAATAGATGAGAATGAAATTGTATTATCATCCCTACCTATTGTTTACAAATATGAGTTTGAAATTAAAATTACTGATTCAAATTGGGTAATAAAAGTTGCTGAATTAAACAATGATGGACTAAAACATCTAATAGAGTTTTTACATCTATATAATCAAGACAAAAGACAAAAAGAAAATCTAGGGAAGTGTTAAATGGCTACTAAATATATTGCACATAATTTTGGATTAAAGACTATTGAGGGAAGCATGGCATATATTGCACAAGAATTAAATGTAACTAGACAAAATGTTCACAACTCTTACAAGAATAATACTTTATGCAAAGGATATAAGATTAAGCCACTTAATCAAGATGAGTACTTAGACGGAAGATCATTAGAGATTTATAGTCATATTTTATTTGGATATAAGTCAAAAGAGGAATTGGCAAATATACTAAATGTTACCATAAAGACTATCGAAAATATTACTAAAACTATTGAAGATATTGTATATTGCAAAAAAAGAAAAAAATATACTATTAAAGAAGATTTACCCAAATATATAACTTCAAGCTTTTTTAATTCATTTGAATTTGCAGACAAAAGAGTATCTTATTTAGTGAAAGAACTATTGACTTTAAAATCTGATTTTATGGAAACTTATAAGCTACCTAAATATCTTCAAACTTATGTTGTGTGTAAAATAGCACAAAATAATTCTTTAAAAATTTCATGTGATTATAAAAAAGAAAAATTTACTACTTCTATAAAAAGTCTTAATACTGATTTTGTAAATGATAATATAAAGATTGAAGATATAGACAATGTGACAATATTAAATGAGAACAAGGGCATAAAATGAATTTAGAACAAATTATAAATAGTAGCAATTCAGATGAGGAAATAGATAATAAATGTATAGAAATATTTATAAATGATGTTCAATCAGATTTTGAATCTTTTCTAAAATTCCCTTTGTATAAATATTTTGTAAATTACTCAACTGGTATTGGTTATATAGAAGCACATATTGGAATGCAAAACAAACTGGCTAAAGCAAGACAAAAAGGTCGTGGTGGATGGTGGAGAGAAGACTGTTCAGTTGAATTGCTATATAATCTTTTAGAAGAGCATGAAGCCAAAAGAAATGATGGTAATGATATTGATTTATGTAATTTCTCTATGTTTATTTACTTTAAAGAGTTTAAAAAATAACTATGTCAATTTCACTTCACTCAATGAAAATAAGTAAACTATCAATTATTGATACAGATAATAATGTACATTTATTTAATATTGATAAAAAAGTATCTCTTGGAGAATCAGAAATTAAATTCACTAAAACTCTTTATCCTTATGTAGTTTTATTTGATTCAAATATGGAGTTAATCAAAGAAGCAAATGACTATCTTCTCACAAAACTTTCAAGAGGTCAAGAGATTAATACTGCTTTATCAAAAGGTTATGATTTAAAACACTTTTATACTTTTTTACAAATTGAAGAGTTAAATTTTGCAGATATAAAACCATTGCATATAAATGATTTTATTGCTTACTTGATGTACCCTGATTATAAAAAACAGCAATCATTAAAGGTTACTTCTAAGAGAACTGGTAAAACTATTAATAGAATTGTTTCAACAGTAAGAGATTTTTATAGACATTTAGAATATTACTATGGTTTAGATAATCCTTTTGAACATGAAGCAGTTGCAATAAAAATGCCAATGAATCAAAGAGAGGGATTGTTTGCACATTTAGGTAGAGGTCAAATAACTAAGTCCATATTCAAAGTAAAAGAAAGCAGTAAAAATATTAAGGTCTTAACTCATCATGAATTTGAAATGCTTAATGAATATTTTAAAAATGAAAGAGATAGATTAATCTTTAAATTCATGTTCTTTACTGGTGCAAGAATTGGGGAAGCTTTATCTTTAAAAATTCAAGATATAAAAACCATGAATTCAAGCAAGAAAGTTCAAACAATAGAGCTATCAGAACCTTTAGAGAATGAAAGCCATAGAAGAAGATTAAAAACTGGAACTAGAAAGCTTTATGTTCCAAATAAAATATATTATGAACTTAATAATTACTATGATGGGAAATGGAGTGACATTTGGGATAAAACAGAGTTTGAACATGATTACTTTTTTATAAGTGAGAGTAAAGCCAATCTAGGAAGTCCAATTTCTTATGCAACAATTTATAAAAAGTTCAAAGTAGCAAAAGAAGTAACTGGAATAGATTTCACCCCTCATGACCTAAGACACACTTTTGCTACAAATTTAGCAAGAAATAAGGTCGATATAACAACAATACAAAGCCTTTTAGGACATAAAAACCCTTCAACTTGTAGTATTTATATCCAATTAGCTAAAGAGCAAGATATAGCAAAAGAATTAGAAAAGATTTTTGTCAATATGGAATATGGATTAAGTGATGTATGATAAACTAGAAATCAATAAAAATAAAAAAATAATAGTTGTTATGGAAGAAAATATAAGGTATCAAATTAATTACAAAAGAGTACCTTTGTTTCTAACTTTTTTCTATATTGAATTCATAAAGATTATGCTAAAGAAAAGAGGTGCAAATAGCACTAGACATTTAAATACTCACATTATCAGATTTTGGGATTTTTGCAAAGAGCAAGATATTAATAGTTTTGATGGTTTCAACCCTCAAATTACTAATTATTTTATTGCATATTTAAATACTTCTTTCACTAAAACTGGTGGAAATAAACCATTAAAGCAAAATACTAAAAGAGCTTGTTATCAAGCAGTATATTTATTCTTTGAGTACTCTAACTTCTTTTATCCTGATGATTTTAAAAGCTTGAATTATTTTAATGGAGAGCCTTTTGATGTTGGAGAAATATTAACTGAATCAATTCCTGAGCCAATATTAAAAGATATTAAAATAAATTTATTATCTTATCACGATATTTATGTAAGAACTTATATACTGATAGCTTTAAATTATGGTATGAGATATAGTGAGATAATTGGACTTACTGATAAGTGTTTAATAAAAAATGATTTAGGCAAGCATAAATATGATTTGCATTTTAAAACAAGTAAAGGCAATAGATATAGAACTATATACTCAATCAATAATACTATCGCAAAAGAGATTCAGAAACTAATTGATTATTCAAAAGAAATAAGAGAAAAATTCAATCTTGATAAAATATTTGCTAAAGCTTCTATTCATTCAAAATATGGTTTTGTAGTTTATAATAATACTATAATGAATAGAAAAATAAATAAATATCTAAAAGAGAATAATATTAAACATCCAAGTGGGGAAGATTTTAAAATAACTTCACATATGTTTAGAAGAACCATACCTGAAATGTATTCAAAAAAAGGTGTAGATATTTATGTGGCAAAAGAGGTTTTAGGTCATAAAAGTATTGCTACTACTCAAAAGTATTACGATAGAACAAATGAATATGAATATGAAAAGTCAATGGGGTTAGCTATTGAGAAGATTTCAGTATTTAAAAATATTGAAGAGATTGAAATATCAGCAGTAAAAGAGAACCCTGAGAAGTTTAGAATAATTGAAGAGGGTTATTGTACTAATAGTGATACAGTTAATTCCAGTAAGATATGCCCTCATTTAATAGGTCGTGGGAATTGTTATGGTTGCCCTAGCATGGTTACTACTCCTGATTATTTACCATTCTTTTATAATCAACTAAAAATAGAAAAGAAAAATCTTGATAATGTTTATGAGTTTGGTCTTGATGTAGCTAGACATTATGAGTGGAAGATAGGAATAATTAAAGAGATAATTAATAAGCTTGAAGGACTTTCAAATGAAAGCTAGAAAAATTTATTTTGAGCAAGAAAGTAAAAATAAAATGCTCTTAGAGGGGTTGTCATATTCAAATAATCCTGATTATAAAACTCTTAAATGTGGAAATATTGATTTTACTAAAGACATATGGGAATTAACTGATTTTACACCAAGAGAACTAAGTTTAAAATATTGTGATATTGATTTTCGCAAGATACAAAATAAAACTTTTAAAAATACTGTAAAACAGTATGCATGGTATTTAATTGGAAACACAACATCAAAAAATAAATTTCAGTCAATACCTAATAAAATATCTATGCTTATTTATAATTTGATACCTTTTATGAAAAAACACAAAATAGGTTCTTTAAAAAGATTTAAGAAAAAACACTTTGAAGAATATCTAATATACTTAGAAAAGAATAAAAAAGACAACCTACGAAAAAGACCATATTCTCCAAAAACATTATGTAGAAAAGCTATACTTTTGCAAGACATAGCAGAAATAGCCATTAAATATGATTGGGATGATGCACCTGATGAATTATTACTTTATAGTCAAAATATGTATGATTATTGGGATATTAAAAAAGCAATAAGAAAAACAAAAGATATAAACAAAGCAATACCAAAAGAAGTGTTGGAGCAAATTAAAATAGCATTAACAAAAGAAACAAAATACATATTAAGTGAGCATGGAATTATGAAAAATATGAAGTACTCTATAGAAAATACTTTAAGTTGGACACTTCATAATTGGGTGAGACTTGTAAATCCAAGATGGAGAGTTAAATCAAAAGATTTACTTGAACTAAATATATACAAATACATTACAGCTATAACAATGTCAACTGGATTGAGAATTTCAGAAGTATTAAATCTTGAAAGTGATTGTGCATGGCATGAAGATAGTTATTTTGGAAAAACATATTATCTGAATAGATTATCTTCAAAAACTGAACCTGAGCCTAAAAAAAGAAGAATATTAATTAATAAAGAGACTTATGAACTTATACAAGAAGTACTAAATGTATTTAAAGAAATAAGAGGGAGAGGAAGGATATTATTTGCTAGGAAAAATAGAAATCATTCTGCAATTTATAGCGATTATCCTTCAAAAGTATCAGAAAGTGAGTACAGATATGAATTGAAAAAATTTATCAAAAAACATAACATTAGCCATATAAGTGAAAATGGCAAAAAAGAATTATATCCATTGCATCCTCATCAATTTAGACACACTTTTGCACAACAACTTATAGATGATGGAGTGCCAATAAGAGTAATTAAAAAACATTATGCTCATGTAAGTATTGATATGACAGTTCACTATGCTAAAGTGAAAGAAGAAACACTAGAAAAAGATTATATAAAAACTTATATTGATGCAGATAGTATTTATACTAATGGCAATCTAGGTAATGATTTTAAAGAAATGATTGATAATGTTAGAACTGTAAAAGATATGGATGAAGTTATAGATACTTTATCTAAAAGATTTGGCATAAATCCTCTTCCAATGGGTATGTGTTTAAAAGACTTCAAAAAAGGTCATTGTGACAATACTGGTTCAGAGGGTTGTTATTATATTGGTTGTACTGATTTTGTAACTAATGATAGTTTTCTCACTAACTTTAAAAGACAAAAAGAGTTAATAGATAATGAGATTGAGAGAACAAAAGATAATAAATTTGCTAAAATGAATTTTCATGTAAATCAAAGAAAAAGAGATAAATTAAAACAAATTATAAATAGACTTGAAACAGATAAGATATATAAAGAGGTTAATAATAATGGAAAATAATAAGATTAAAAAAAGAGTGAAAAATGAAGGTCTTAAAAGACAAGAAGAACAAAGAAAAGAAGAGACTAAAAATAAGATTTTAGAAGCAATAGAAAAGCTAAAAAAGAAAAAAGAAAAAATTAACTTTAGTAGAATCTCTAAGGAATCAGGTATATCAAGAAATACATTATATACTTATAGAGATTTTATAGGAGAACACACTACAATAACAGTTAATAAATCTAATGAGGTTCAAGACTTAGAGCATAAAGTAAAAGAGTTAAATCTAAAAAATAAAACTCTTAGTTCTGAAAATAGAGATTTAAAAGATAGTAATAATAAATTGGTTGAACAGGTTATGAGTTTGAAACTTTATATTCAAGAATTAGAATCTAATAAAAAGTGAAAGTAAACAAAATTATAAAAGGTTGAATAATGGGAGATGCTTTGAATATAAAAATACAGGAGTTAATCAATAGTATTAACCATAATGTTATATTGGATGCAGCACATTCGTATAGTATGGCTACAAAAGAAGGCTTATCTCAAGCTATAGTAAGATATGAAATTGATAGAATTGCAGAAGAAAATAATTTGATTTATTGTAATGAGAGTGAAATGAAGCCTTTTTTTGAGAACTTGCATGGGGATATATTTCATCAATTGCAATATAGGTATGTATTTTCATTTAGAAACAAAAGGACAATATTTAAAAAATTAGTCAAACAAAGTTTTATAAAAGAGATAGATTTTTTTATTCAAGATAGAAAACAAATATTTATTGATCTTGATAGATTGGTTTCTTTAATGAGAGCAAATGATATTGATGTGAGGGATTTTAAGTACATCAAGTATAGAGAAAAAAGTTATTTTGCAGAGTTTGAATATACAAGTCGTAGACACACTTCTCACTCAACTGTACAAAGATTTAAAAAATGGTTAAAAAATTATATTCCTTGCAGCATTAAAGATATAGTAGTTAAGAAAGAAAAAGATAAATACATAGTTTCAAGCTACTGCGGAATTTCAATACCCTTCAAGCCAACAAGTATTAAGAGATTAGATGTTGAACTTGTGAATATAGATACTAAATATCATAAATGGGATAGAATTTATGATATTGCTAGATATAAAGAAAAGAAACTAACAAGAATAGAATATGAGCTTGAAAGATTAAATACAATAATGAAAGAGAAATTTTGAAAAATACTATAAAAAACATATTATGTACTTGACATTGTACTATACATAAGATATAATACTATATGTACTTAACATAGTTGAGTAAACATAAATAATGCTATCATTGTGTATATGGTTTTTAAAGGTCATTTTCCTTTAAAATACAGAATAATTAATTAGATACCATAAAGTGAGAGAAAATGAGTAAACCAATTTTTAAGAAAGCAAATAAGACTCTTGAAAAATCAGAGAAAAAGAGTAGCGATAATGAATATAAAGATACATTACTATTTCTTGCAGTTTATTTCATATGTGCAATTGGATTTTCTGCATATTTAAATATAGAGCAATTTAAAAAAGATTGTTCAAGTCCTATAACAAAAGAATGTGCATCAAATATTGCATGGGCATCTATGATAATGCTACCACATGCATTTGGCTACAGTTTTGAAGTCAACAACAATGAGAATAGCTCTCAAGAATAATATACTATAAAGTGAAAGGTTGAAGCAATGGCAAAATTACCAAGTTAGATGTTAGAGGATGAAAAGATTGAATGTTGTAATTGTGGATGGGAAGGACTTAGAACACAATTAGAAGATGGAGAAACTTGTCCTTCTTGCGAATGTGCTGACTACATAATTGAAAGTGAAGAAAACTTTCAAGATGAAGAAGAATAAAAACATACAATAAAGGTACTAGTAAGTTTTAAAAATATGGACAGGTAAAACTTTGATTTTATGGTAGTCTAAAATTTAGATTACAGTCCATATATCTAAAAAAGAGTATCTGTTTAAGTGTTGAATTTGTCAATATTTAAATATGTACTTTTAACAGTCAAAATCTGTTTAATAGGTATGTGTAATTAATAGTAAGTCAATATTCTAAAACTTATAGTATATGGAATGTTTTAATTACTTACTAGTATAAAGAAAGGTCAAAAATGGCACAGCAACCAAAATTTACAAAAGATAAAATTGGAAAAGTTTTAAACTTTCAAACAGAAAAGCAAAAATTTGAAATTATCCGAAGTGATGGTATTTATTATGAAGAAAAAGGATACTCGTATGAATGTATTTGTATCGAAAGCCCAAGTAAATCAATGGTTGGAGAAGAGTATCATTTTGATGCAAGAGCATGGAAAGATTACAACAACAATAATATTAAATTAGAAAAGAAAAAAATAGCATTTAGCTAAGTACCAATATAAAGGTTAGATTGTGGAGAAAGTATTATATAGTAGAAAATTGCATATCTTTAGTGCGATTGTAATGGTACAAATGGTTGTTTTTTATATTTGGTTTATGTATCAAAATGGCTTTAATTATAATAATTTATTTGCAATTATTTTAGGGTTATTTTGTTTGTCTATAAATATTAATACATTAAAAACTAATAAGAAATAATTATAATGATATTATTGATGTTTCTAAAAAACTGGATTATAAAAAAAGAATAAAGGTATAGAAAAAAATGAGAAATAAAAGAATGAGCATAAGTCATCTAAAAAATAATATTTTAATAAGAAGATATTTTAAATATATTTTCATAATTGTTATATTGTGTCTTTTTTATATGTTATTTTTATTTATAACTGAATTTGCAAGAATGGAAGGCAATATCTTAAATGATAAAATTCCTTATTTTGTAAATAAGAGTTATTTTTTTCATAATTTTCTTATTGATATTATTTAGTATTTTCTTTAACTAAATTACCACTTATAACAGCATTTCTAATTTGTTCAGAAATATCAGTAAATCCAGAAGGGCTATTTGGCAACATTATTGTATTTGATTCTGATTGTGCAACATCTTTTAATGTATCAAAATATTGTGTTAATAAAATCAATGACAATACATCTGTTGTATTTATACCTTCGATTTTTTTCATATCATCAATACTTTCTTGAAAACCTGAAATAATTGCTTTTCTTTGATTTGCAATACCTATACCTTGTAACTCTTTACTTTCTGCTTGTGCCTCTGCTTCTTTTACTACTTTAATCTTTTGTGCTTCTGCTTCATTTTGCATTGCTTCTTTTAATTTTTTAGAAGTCAAAACTCTATTGTAAGCATTTACAATCTCTTCACTTGGTTGTGGCTCATCAACAAGGACATTAACTACTTCATATCCATAGTGATTAAACTTTTCTTCAAGTGTTTCTTTTATACTCTCTTCAAAATCATTTTTTGATTTATATAATTCATCAAGAGTTTTATCTGAAGCTTTACTTCTTATAATATTAAGAATATAAGATTTAATTTGCTTTCTTGGATTATCTAATTCATAAAAAGCTTCTTGCACTTTTTCTTCAATAACTTTCTATTGTACTTTAACTGGCATTTCTATAAAAGAATTATCCGAAGTCTTTGCACTAATATCAACTGCTAATTCTTGGATTTGTAAACTTATTTCACCCACGACTGAACCAAAAGGAAAAGGAGGTTTAATACCTAATCCTGCTCTTTTAATTGTATAAAACTTACCTAATAACTCAACAACTTTTGCTCTTTTTTGTCTTACAATTACGAAAAATGTAATTAACCAACCAATAAAAATAGCAACCATTAATATTGTTATTAATGCTACTAAAATTCCATTCATTTCATTCATTTTTTTTCCTATTAATTAAATTTAATTATACTCATGTATTTATTTTATTCATTGAAATAAATTATTTCTGATTTATTCTTACCGATTCTTGGCTTTTGCCAACAACAATTTTCCTTTGAAAAAGGTTTTGTGTTATCTAGTCTTTTTAATCTAAAACCCTCTTCAAATGTTGAAAAAGTATCTTCTTTAAAATTCTTAAAACTATGCCAGTTTTTATCAATATTTTCTCTTTTTTGTCTTTGAATTAAAGATATATATTTTCTATAATAATGTGTACCATACAAATCATGTGTTTTTTGTCCACAACTTGCACACTTTGTTGTGTTTCCTGATATTAAATTTGTATATATTACTTCAAATACTTTTCCGCATGAACATTTTACTTTCCAAACTGCATGAGTATTTCTATTACAAACAAACGAAAGAACTTTTAAATTTCCAAATGTTTTGTTTTTTATATCAATTCTTTTACCCATAATAATACCCCTTATACAATTATACTTATAATTATTAACTCCTCTAAATTCATTTGTGCCCCTTTTTTATATTCTTTTTAAAACAAAATGCACTTCTTATACCTTGATTAAAGAAACGATCATCATTATTTAAAGCAAGATATTTGGCTACTGCATTTTGACAACTTTTTTCATTATCAAATTCAATTGAATGTAATGCAACACCAGAATTATTTGATTTTGAAGCTCTTAATTCTGTAAAAAATATGTATACATCACTTTCCAAACTAGTATTTTCTGCAAAAAGAAAACTTCCTAAAATCATTAAACATATTAGTAACTTTTTCAATTTTTATCCTTTTTTGTTTTTAACTAATAAAATGGGGTTTTCAATTAACCCTTTTTGAGATTCTAATATCATTTTATTAATATTATCCATGTGTGAATTTAAAATATATAGAATAGGATCTTCAATTAACTTTTCTTGAGATTCTAATAACATTTTATTAATATTATCCATGTGTGAAGTTGAAATATTAATATTTTCTCCTATTTTAAAAAAAGGAAATAAATAATCCGTTATTTTAATAAATATTTTAATAATTGAAATATTGCTTATTGTATAAATAAATTTACTACTTGAAATTTCTTTGTAATTCAGCTTTTTTGGAGCTTTAATTAATGCTTTTTCAATTTTTTCAATTTTTAAATTATTATCATTTATAACAGACCTAATAAAATATAAATTATTATAACTATAACCAATAGATGATTTTTCATCAACAATTGGTTTACCAATCAATACAGCAATTGAAAATCTTTTTGAAGAGCCATCAAAAAATATAATTCTAAATTCATCAATATTTGGGAATGCTAATTTAATTTCTTTTTTTATATAATCAGCATTATTTAATATTGCTATTTTCTGAAATTGAAGAAGACTCTCATTTAAAGTCAAAGAATTAGATTCTTCCTGCTCAAGTTCTTTATTTACCGTATAAATACTTAAAGATAAAACAACAATAATCATTAGAAGGAATGTTGTCATTATTGGTATTTTTTTACTTTTTTTTCTATTTATTTTTTTTGATTCTTCAATATTCATAATTTTCTATTCCTTTATTCTTTTTTTAAATTTTCATAGAGAAATTGTATTCAGTATTCTCTTTTATTGCAACTTCTAAAGCTTTTAAATAAGATTTTCTCAAATCAGGTTCATCCCAGCTATTAATTCTTTCATATTCGTATTTTAAAGCTTTAGCAAAATGTTTTTTCTCATCATTATTAATCTCAATATTCATTATTTTTAATAATCCGATGTATGATAAAATTACCTCTTGTTCATAATTTAATGCAGTAGATAAAATCTCATTTCTCTTTTTTAAAAATATATTTTTTATTTTATTACACTCTTTTTCTATAATTAATATAGATAGGTCTTCTATTCCAATGATTTCTTCAATATCAATAAAGAAATCTTGAACCTCATCATTACCTATTAAATCTGTTTCCCATGCTCCCATGCTATACCTTTTATTTTATTGTACTTTTTTCTTAAAAGTATTATTAGAAACAATATTAAAATCTTTTTCTAATGCTCTTTGTGTGTATAGTGACATATTTTCCACACTTACATTAAAATATAATTTTTTTCCTCTTTTAATATGTTCAAGAGATTTTTGAATTATAAGAGCTTTATCTCCTTCATTGAAAGCCCAATGCAAAATATAAGCATTGATACCTTTTTTTCTTAATGACTCCAAAAATCTATATATATTTTCTTTTTCAACTATTGTAGCTAACATAGCTAAACCCCTTTATAGAACTTTTGCAAGTTGCAGTTTTTTTACATCAATTAGATTAATCATACGAATACCATTTTAATTTTTATTAATTGTATTGTATCAATATATTTCTATTTTGTCAACTTTTAATAGAAATATATTTCTATTATTTAATGCTTTTTATTAAGTTTATTGTATTTAGTAATATTTCTTCTGAGATATTATGTTCTTTGCAAGTTGCACCAAGTCTAATAATTTGATATTGCTCATCTTTTTCTTTTAATTCTTCTTTTGTGAGTACTTTTTTATTAGTTGGTTTAGGATTTTTATAAGTTTGTTGTAAATTTCTATCAGATATATGAAAAAGTTCAGATACTCTTTTATCTGTTAATTTTTTAATTAACATATTGTGCCTTTTATTTGTTTCTATTTTAAGTTATTGTCTTTTTTCAACTTATCAATTTTTTTACTTTGTATAATATTCAAAGCTAGTAGTAATAATATCCCAATCCATGAATAGTTTTCATTAATAAAATCTACAATCATTTAAGTTCCTTTAAAAGTTTCTTGTTATAAAATTAGATTAAGAAGAGAGTAGCCAAAAGGCTACCCTATAATGATTTTTAAGAGGGTTGCTAGTAGAACTGCAATTCGTAGCAACTTCTCTATCCAATCAAGTATCTTCATTTGAAGCTCCTTAATCTTTTTTGACTAATGATTTCTCAAAAGCCATACAATATTATAACAACTTATTACTTATTTTTTAAATAAAAAATAGAAATATATTTCTATAACTTTCGTATTATGCTCTTAAAAGTATTTTAATTTTAAAGATATGTTTATTTATTAAAACTAATTCTTTTTATTGTAATTGTTTAAGTTGTCTTTCTTTATCAACTTCTGAACTTATATCTAATTTTTTACAAAGTGAAGCTTTTTTAGCATGTGAAGTTTCAAACATGTATATATGATCTAAGACAAGACTTTTTAATGTTGAATCTGCAAGTAAATTTTTACTTTTTTTAAAGTTTTCATGCATTTTTATAATTTTGTCATCTTTTAGATAACCACTAAATTCTAATGATACACCATGTTTAAGTATTTCATATGAGATATTATCAGTTTTATCATTGATTCTATCAAAAATATGAAGTAAATCTTTAGAGCCAACTGCTTTAGATATCTTTTTTATAATATCTGTTGAAATATTAGATGCAATTGCAAATATAGAAGAATAAATTGCTTCTATTATTTTATCTTCTGTTACTAAATTCTTTTTTCTAATAATTCTTTCTATTTCAATAACAATTTGTTCATGTTGTTCTTCAAAAACATTAATAAAAGTTTTAATACTTCTTAATCCTACTTTATAAACTAATCTAATTAAATCTTCTTTTATTGGACCATCTAAAGAGCCAGAATAGTTTTTGATAATTTCTCCAAGAATTTCTATAATTTTAAATGCAAGGTTTAATCTTTTAAAGAAATCAAGATTTTGTATTTCTTCATCATAATGAGCTTCTTTTGTATCATCATAATAAATAATTGCTTTTCTTTCGTTTTCTTTTTCTTCTTTAGTAATCTCAAGTTGTCTTGATTCTTCAATGGTTCTTTTCTCTAATCGATGATGTGTATCTTTTTTTATACAATTATTAATAACAGTAAGTTCATCATTAGAATATTTAAATTCTTCAAATTCTTCAAACATTTTTTCTGCTTCTTTTTTTAACATATTAATAATCTCTTTCTCTGGAGATAAATGAAGAATAAACATTAAGATATTACTAAATTCTGTTCTATAAAGTCTTTTAGTCATTTTTTCAATAATAGAAGTTATCTTTGAATCATCAATATTTTTAGAAAAGAAATAAGCTACAAAATAATAATATATATACTTATGAGAAATTTTAAACTTTTCATCATCTTTAATAAGTATTTTTGAATCAATTAATAGATTTAATATATTAAAATGAGGGAAAAAATCTTTATTTGTTTTATATTCTGCATCAAATTTATCTAATTCTTCATAAGTATATTCATGGTTCATTGTAATAAACATGTTATATGAAAGTTCAGAACAATATCTATATATAGTATTAAAATCTTGCGTTTCTAACTCAATATTTGAATTAGTTAAATATTGATTAATTAAAAAATGATAATAATATCCATAGGAGCTTTTATTATCTATAGATTTATCATTTATTTGCATTGCTTGTAATAATGTTAATAAATAAAGTGGATAAGAAGGAACAATGTTCCAACCTATAGTATGTGTTATTCTTTTTGCTTTATCTCTTTTTATTTTCTGTAATTCTTTCTCAGTAATGTTATGTTTTTGACCTAATATAATCCATTTTCTAACTAATTTTTCTCTTAATTGTGCACCAAAAGTTTCAATCTCATAATGCGTAAATGTTTCAAGTTTTTCAGATAATGTTGTTTCTGTTGTAGCTTCTATTTTTAAAGAATCATTTGAAAATATAATTATATTTTTATAACTACTTTTAAGTAAGATATCTATTATGTTAGCTTTAAATTCATTATTTCCATTTACTCTATGAAAGTCTTCTATTATCAATATTTTATCTGTATTATTAAATCTTTCAAAATGTTTTAACATATTGTCATCTGCAGTATATTGTTTTTTAAAAGCTTTATTAACAATTTTATTAATTTTCTTTGGATTAATATTACTCTTAAATAAACTACTTGAAATTAATATAGGAATAAACCCAAGATTTCTAAATTGAGATTGATATACATGACCTAATTTAGTTTTGCCAGAATTGTCTGCACCATAAATTATATTTAATCCTAATATATCTTTTTTTATTATTGATTCTGAATTTATTCTTTTAAAAGATAATTTAGTTTCATTATAACTTTTTATTACTTTTAAATCTGGATATATAAATAAATCATTTAATACTAAATTTTCTTTAGAATGATGGTTTACTCTAATCCCAAGTGCATTTATTTTATCGTAGTGTTCTCTATTAAAAGTAAACTTAGTTCCTATATTACAACTCTTTTTTATATGTTTATTTTCTATTTCATCATAATCATTTCCAGTCCATTTAAAAACAATTAAATTGTTTTTCTCTTCCTTTGTATCAATTTGTATTAAATTAAATTTACTTTCATCTTTATTATAACTATCTTGAAGAGTTCCTGCTTCAAGATTAATTACATTTTTTTTATTAAAAATATCAGTTTCTTTTTTTGCAGATGGAGTATGTTCATGACCTGTTAAAATATAATCTGAACTATCAGTTAGAAGTTCTTTAAATTGTCTTATATTATTACTTTCTAACCAATGATATGGATGATGGAATATTGAAATTGTTAAGTTATTCTCTTCAAATGAAATATTCTCTTTTTCTATACAATTAAGTGGAAATATTAATTTGGATTGATTTTCATTTAAAGAAGACATCCAAGAAGTATTATAACAATTAAAAGAAATTTTATAATCTATATCTATTGTATACTCATATTTAGTAATCAAATTATTTGATATTTTTTTATTGATATTAGAATAAGATTCATATTTTTTTATAAAATTGAAATACTCCGATTGAACTGCTGTTAATTCATTTACTATTTCTTCATTACAAATACTAGGATTTTTATTGATGTTGTCTATTAATATATTTCTAATTGTATTCTCACCACTAAAATCACAATCATGATTACCTGGAGAAAAAATAAATTTGATTTTTAATCCTTCTACTTTTTTTTCTATAGAATTTTCTATACTCTTTAAAGCTTTTTCAACTTCTTCATATTCACTTCTTTTTCCTGAGTATGCCAAATCACCAGTAATAACTATAAATAGATATTTAGAAGTATGCAGCTTATTAGAAATACTTAATATTAATTTATCTACTTTTTGAAAAAAAGAATTATTAGTTTCTTTAAAATGAAAATCACTTAAATGTAAAATTGAAATCTGCAAAAAATCCTTTATTTATATTTATAAAGATTATATAATTTTTTTACTTATAATATTTAGTTATGCTACTCTTATTTTTTACTTAATAAAAAAACAGTAGAATTTTTAAACGATTATATTTACCTTAAATCTAAGTTGTCATGCACAAAGTCTTATATATAAACCTTTATGAATATTATAAACTTGAATTTTAACTTAAAACATAGTTGTTAGACATTTACTCTATAAAGATATAGTTTTTTAATGTATTACAAACGAATAAACCTCATAGGGTTTATTGAAGT
>ERZ1673961.317-NODE-317-length-21953-cov-9.134122_pt1 | contig 21953 bp, 17 predicted proteins | sample MGYA00580189_ERZ1673961 | MGnify/ENA primary metagenome ERZ1673961 (study PRJEB41334, sample SAMN05608105) | rock metagenome | biome: terrestrial subsurface; feature: shale formation; material: shale | place: USA: Pennsylvania ... | reverse complement strand
GCCTTTGAGCTACTTTTTTTGTGAAGATGAGATTTCTGCTGAGCTAGCTATGAACCTGAATAAGCTATCTGAAACAGATAAGCAGAAGGTTCTTGAGATGACAGCTCGATTGATTAATGAATCGAGTGAAGATAGCAGTTCGAAGGCTCGTTAAGCGGCTCCAAAGCAGAGCCGGTACTGGTAACACCGGCTCTGTTTGCAGATTAAGAGTTATTTGCTGTTTAGGTAAATCTGTTTAGGTAATCTAAAACAACTTCATGGACAAAACTTTGTCAGTGATTTTACTAAATTAGTATTTAACGGATTAGCTAAGGTATCGAAAGGCTCTAGTTAAGTGTCCAAATTTCTCATAGCTCTACAATGACAACTTGGCAGTGAATCTGGTTTTGCCCACTTTCATGTTATTGGTATATACATTTGATCTAATAGATTGAGTTGAGCATAATTTCTTTATACATCAGTCAAGTGTGAGGGAGAGGATGAGCAGACTTGATAAAATCATTAGTAACAAACATAGAATAACCAACAACAGTTGTGAAACCATACCGTTCGACTGCCAAGAGATATCATATGAACACCTAGAGTGTTACAAGAGTTGCCCTCTCAGTAACAGTAACAGCAATCACTTCAACGATTTAATCAATAGCTTCATTGTGCTATGTCATGAAAATCATAAGGATAACCAATGAAAAAATGGAAGCTGTTCGTGGCTATTTGCACTTTACCCTCTCTAGCCTTTGGGAAAACACTAACCATCGATTACGTATCAACAGGAAACTTTGTCCAGAATGAGGTTTCATCAGCTATCGGTTGGTTAACCGAACAAACTGGTGACCCTGACTACTTATTCATAGCTGAGCCGGGTCAATCTGCATCGGGAAAATTTAGAATGTACTTCAACTTTATTCAGCTTGATGGGTTCAGAGTTTGTAAAGATGAGTATTTGGGAAAAAGTATCGTTACTATAAATGAACAAGATGTAGAGATGAGTCGTTTCTGCGTAGATTCTCCGAATAATGTTCACACATCTATGACTGCAACCAGCGAAAGAGGTAATCAGTATATTTTAGAGCAATTTCAAACCAAGAATACCGTACGTTTTCACTTCGGCTCTCATCATGTTACTTTTGATGCGAAGGGGTATGTTTCACGCTTTGGAAAAACTAGAACGGTCCTATAGTTGACTAATGAGTTAGAGGTCCAAAACAAACGTTCGGCAAAACGATGTTCACTGATATGGCGCAGTGTGACCAAACACGACAGCAATAAGCTCTGACATCGTTACTGTGCTAAGCCTCAATGTCTGCAGCCAATTTATGAAATCATGCTTAGCGTTAGGTATGAGTTTTTCTAGGGGGAAACTCCCTCTACCGCTTCCTGCGCTCACATTAGTGGAAACTAATTATGGGGCAGATTCGATTCAGTCAGAATCTGAATCAGGAAAACCTCTTTCGAAACTCGCGTGGTGTTAATCCAACAATATTGATAAAGGCCTTTCGACATGCACTGATATCTTCGTAACCAACTTGGTTGGCTATCCATTCAAATGAGTGTTTTGTACTTTCCAGGTAGTCACATGCATTCTGTATTCTGAGACGCTGCAAATACTGATTTGGGTTATAACCCGTAGCCTTTAGGAACCGTCTTTGCATAGTACGTTCAGTAAGGTTTACTTGCTTCGCTAACTGATGTATCGATAACGGTTCCATATGACCTTGATGCATTATTTGTTGAACCGAAACAATCACCATATCACCATGAGCGAACGATGGTTTGAATTGTTGATAATAGCTCTGTTCTCTCTGTGCGGTGTCGATAACAAGTGTTTTACCAAGTTGGCGAACAACCCTGGGAGAAGAATATTTAGAGACCAGTTCAAACCCGAGATCCAGCCACGACATCATACCGCCCGCCGTCACTATGTCACCGTGATCGATCAATATCTTATTGCTGTTAAGAGGAATCTCCGTAAACATTCTGGTAAATGTTTCTGCTAACGCCCAATGGGTTGTCACTTCTCTTTTACCAAGCAAGTTCGTTGCGCCCAGAATAAATACCCCAGCGCAAGCAGATGATAGAACTGTACCTTTGGAATACTGCTTTCTAAGCCATTCAATAAGTTTGGTGTCAGGTGCTAAGTAATAATCGTCTATTGAAGCTGGCGGTAGCAAAACAACGGTAAAACTATCCTCTATCAACTCTTTATGCGAAATAATGACTGGTTCAAATAAGACCTCAATCCCTTGTTCTCGACAAACTCTGCTTGCAAGCAAAAACATCTCTTCAAGACCAAAAACCGCAGACTTCAATACTGAAGGATACTCACAAATTCCAATGGATATTTTTGTCATACGACTCTCTATATGTCGGTTTTTGCCCTTTTTATGTCATTTTAATCACTAAAAAGACTTCAGCAAGTTGCTCATAATTTTCCTGAACAAAAAGTTAAAACAACAGGAGATCAAAAATGAACAGAACTGCATTACTTATAATTGATATACAAAATGATTACTTCCCTAAAGGTAAGTTCCCATTATGGAACACACATAAGATCCTGATAAACATTAAAGAATTAATTGCTAAAGCTAACCAACAGCATGTTCCGGTATTTCTTATCCAGCACGTATCTTCGGCTCCTAAAGGAACGGCACCTTTCTTTGAAAAAGGTAGTGAAGGAGCGAATATCCACCGAGACATAATCGCGATATGCCCTAATGCAGAAGTCATAGAGAAACAGCATGCAGATAGCTTTTATCAAACTCATTTAGAGAAATCACTGGAAAAATTTGATATTGATGAGTTACTGATATGCGGGATGATGACACAAAATTGCGTTACGCATACTGCTATATCAAAGAAAGCAGAAAAATATAAGGTTTCAATTATTGAAGACTGTTGCACAACTACAGATGCGATGATTCATAAAATTGCTTTGAATGCAGCATCACCTCGCGTACCCCTAGTAACGTTTTCCGAAGTGTTATAGAAATAGTCATAAGAAAATGAATTGAAACCTCACTGGTATCGTTTTCTAGTGAGGTTTCGCTTTAACGAACAATGGAGCTGATAGGTGCTAGCACGTATCAGCTGCTTTCAATCAATTGCACCAAGTTTATCAATAACAAAATCTAAAAATACTTTCACTCGTTCAGGTTGATAAGGACCTCCACGGTACAGAGCGTTCAGCGGATACTTAAGTGGTTTAAAACCGATATCAAGTTTTTGCAGGAGTCCCTTTTTCACATAAGGTGCAGCGATAATATCGGGTTGATAGCTTGCTCCAACCGCTGAGAGCGTCAACTGGCGAATAAGCCGTGGACTATTGCTTTTGAAAACGGCGTGTACGGCGAGATTATGACAAGCATTGCTTTGCTTCATAGCGCTAGCCACAGGCCAACGAGCTGTTGAGTGAAGGTTGCTGTCGATAAGGCAAGGTAATTGTTTTAATTCCATATCATCGCAGCACTGTTTTGCTAACTCAGGCGCGGCATAAACTGAACTTTGAAGGGACATTACCTTACGATATTTTAAGTTGGAGTCTTCGAGTTCACTGGCACGAAAAGCGATGTCTATACCTTGTTCGACTAAATCCAGTTTTTGATTAGTAACGATGATATCAATCTGAATATCTGGATATCGCGCGTGAAACTCTGGAAGAAGTGGGCTTAATAATTCCTCAGCAAAACCCTGCGAAGCCGTTACACGCATAGATCCAGAAGCTTCTTTATTATTTGAGTGGAGTTGATGGTATAGCTGGTCAAACTTAGCCAGAACCTGTTGCGCTTGCAGGTAGTACTCTTGGCCAGCCTGATTAACTGAAAGTTTACGGGTGGTGCGATGAAACAGTTTGACTCCGAGCTGCTCTTCGACGCGGTTTATGTATTTGGAGGTCAGGGATTTAGAAATACCTAAACGTTCAGAAGCAGCGGTAAATGAGCCTGTTTCTATCACAGCCACAACTGTTCTCATTCCATCGATAGTGTCCATAAATTATCAACATTCTGGAAATTATCATTCCATGTTAGCGGGGTTTTTCTTCTTCGCAACTTGTTCTTAAATGTAGAACAGACAACGAGCTAGGAGAAAACAATGATAAAACTATACTGGCACCCCATGTCGGGGCACGCACACCGCGCGCACATGCTATTAAGTATCCTCGAATTGGACTTTGAACTCATTACCGTCGATTTACCGACTGGGGAGCATCAGCGGCCAGAGTTTTTGGCACTTAATCCCTTTGGACAAATACCAGTATTAGTCGATGGTGAAATCGTCATTTCTGACTCAAACGCGATCTTGGTTTATCTTGCTACCGTTTATGATAGAGAACAGATATGGCTTCCAGAGTCGCCTCTGGTGCGTGCGCATATCGAGCAGTTTCTTTCTCTAGCTGCTCATCGACTAGCAGGCTCAATAGCCAAACTTCGCGCAGCGAACTTATTCAATCGCAGCATAGACAGTGCACCGCTCACTCAAGAAGCACATAAGCTCCTCAAACAACTCCAGACGTACCAAAACGGCCGTCAATGGTTGGTCGGAACAAAGCCTACTATTGCGGACTTAGCCCTTTACAGTTATATCAAGTTAGCGCCAGAAGGCGGCATAAGTTTAGCTGACTACCCTGTTTTGGAAGCTTGGCTCAAACGAGTAGAAGGGCTATCAGGCTTTGTGCCTATGCAACTTTCGAATGTCGGTCTACGAAAGGAAACACTAAATAGTGATATTATCGAAACCCATTGATAATTGCTCAACTCACTTTACCTTTACTATCTAGCTAATCGTTTTTAGGTATTGGGTACCCCTTTGAAGTAGAGTGAGTTACCCACTCACTCTCGCTTTGTCACTTTTTAACTGATTCGAACTTAGGTTATTGAGAGTTAAGAAGGGCTAATTCTTACTTGTTTCTTATTTCAATCAAAAAAAAGTAATCCCAAAAGCAGCTTTCCGAATTAGTGCATTAATCAGGCGTAACTTCGAACGGGGCATTTTTGATTTTGACTGATTTGTGCAACAGGCTGTTGCACAATTGGGAAACGGCTTGTTTCACTAACAAGCGAGTCTGATTTTAGCCAACAGGTTGTTGACCAAATTTTTCATCTGGAAGGTCTTGCTCATCATCGAACATTACAATGCTTCGGCGATGCTCCTTTAGAGCAGATAATGCAACTTGAAAACAACTTTCACACATATCAAGGTGGTGATTAATACCGTCCATTTTTGACCCAAATCCCCAGTTAGCAGTCAGTTCACCAACTTCTTCTAACTGAACACCATTTGAATCGACCATCACGCTAGCACCACAGATATCACAATATCGATCAACAACGACCTCTATCGTTTTTTGTCCATAAACTTTCATTGTGAACTCCTGTCGCTGATAAGATTAATCATTACTTGAATGTTAGCCAGTACCAAATAACAACTAAGTAGTAGCTGAAAATTATAGCTGCCCTATAGGCAACTGAGCAATTAACAAGGTCACTGAATTTTTATTGTTACTCAGCGAAGTATCCTTCTTATGTAGACATGTTAAACGTATTAGCAAAACTCAGTCATGAGGCAGAGCAACAGGGAACAGACTCAATTGACGCTGGCACACAATGGGGCATTTTTGAGTTACCCGATTGCAGTATGTCGTCAGCGAAGGCAGCACATCATTTTTGTTTGCTTGCCTTTGTTATCAGCTGAAACTCCATACCAGTGCGTTTAGTGTTACGGGTTCTATAGCGCGTTGGATATTTATCAAAAAAGTCAGATAACTTCTTCAACCCGTAGTTTCGAGGGTCAAAATCTGGCTTCAGTCTCTTTAAGTACTTGCCTATTTCACCTAGTTTTGCCCAGCCCGATTCATCTCGATAGTTCTGCCAAGCTTGATGCATTAATCGCCATAATTCGCGTTCTGAGTCTTGATTAGAGCTTGGTTGTGCCTCCCCAAGATCAACATCAGCGTTTAAGTTCTCTATCGCTACAAAGTCATCACAAGCGTTTTTAAACGAAGTCGGAGTCATCGCTTTTCCTACACCGATGACGTGTATCTCCGACTCTCTTAATCTCGTAGCAAGACTTGTAAAGTCACTATCACTGGATATCAAAGCAAAAGCATCAAACCTTTGGCTGTACAAGAGATCCATTGCATCAATAATCATTAAAGAGTCTGTCGAGTTTTTTCCAGATGTATAGGCAAATTGCTGCTTAGCTTGAATCGCTAACTCATTCAAAGGCTGCTTCCAGTTTTTTAGTTGTTCAGCAGAAAAATCGCCATATGCACGTTTAACGATGATCTGCCCAAAACTAGAAAGCTCTTCAATAATCAGGTTTAGCTTTGAGTGTGGAGTGTTTTCTGAATCAATTAATACAGCGATTTTTCTGTTACCCATAATCCGTGCGTGACCATCCTTTATGTAGTTAGTTGCACTATATCGGCATTAGCAATATTTGTTCAAATGGGATTGTTCAGAAATGTTATGAGTAACAACTCTAAACAGAAAAGGGGCATTTTTGATTCAGACGGATTTGTGCAGCAGGCTGTTGCACAATTTGGCCAGATGGAAGTTATTGCAACAGTCCAACTGCCGAGAATTCGGTAGTTGATTGATAAGCAAAGTACATATTTTGCACACTAGTTAGTGCTATGAGAGCAATCTACACCAAAGTTTTCATCTGGAAGGTCTTGCTCATCATCGAACATTACAATGCTTCGACGATGCTCCTTTAGAGCAGATAACGCAACTTGAAAACAACTTTCACACATATCAAGGTGGTGAGTAATGCCGTCCATTTTTGACCCAAATCCCCAGTTGGCAGTCAGTTCACCAACCTCTTCTAACTGAACGCCATTTGAATCGACCATCACACTAACACCACAAATATCACAATGTCGATCAACAACGACCTCTATCGTTTTTTGTCCATAAACTTTCATTGTGAACTCCTGTCGCTGATAAGATTAATCATTACCTGGATGTTAGCCAGTACCAAATAACGACTAAGTAGTAGCTGAAAATTATAGCTGTCCTAAAGGCAACTGAACAACAGTTACCAAAGTCACTGAATAAACATCGTGACTCAACGAAGTAGCCGCTTATGTAGCCACGTTAAACGTACCAGCAAAACTAAGTCATATGACAGAGCATCAGGGAACAGGCTCAATTGACGCTGGCACACAATGGGGGCTAATTTACGAAACAAGCTCTTTCGTTGTGATCACCAAGCGATTCTGTCGTACATTGAAGCGCGCGGAGAAGTCCCTAGACAATTCTTAGTTACAATTTAATAACTTAGAAAATGAAGGATTACTTTAGGGGCTCTTAGTTAAAGTGGGTCCGGAGTTATTTGACCACTAAAAATTCTATGAATAATCCCCATCTTTAATTTTATGCAGTGTCATTAAAACTAATTTCAAATCACCTTTTTGAACAACTTCTACTGGGGTTAAGCCTCCTAAAGCAGGAATGTGTGATGTTAACCACTTAACCCACAATTCTTCTGAGCAAAAAACATCATTGAGTTCAGATTTTAGATGCGGAAATTTCGCAAGAAATATTTCTATTTCATTAACTTGCATTTCATCAACTAATGGTTCTTCTGGCAGCTGTTTTTTACTCACAATCCACTTCTCGATAAAAATGATACTAGATATTTATAGCACAACACGTTGCTCTCCTGACATCTGGTTTACCCTGAGGTAAGCGATGGTGCTGCTGAGGAAGAAGCATCATGAGGAAGAAGCATCAGCCGTGAAGGCTCTGGACATTTCCGAGTTAAAGCCTTAACTCTAACTCGTCAGTTTCGGATAAAAATTACTATGGATTAACGCCGCGCTCTTCGGAAATTTGGAACACAACGGAAAAATTGTCCGACAGCAGCGATTTGTTATACGAACCCCAACAAGAAGCAAAATGATTACTCAAACCTTTGCTCCCGGTGGTTGTACCGCTCGGCCTCACGCTCTCTATTCTCTCTAATAGACCTGTTTAGATGAGAAAGTTTGGTCTTAGCCATCTCTCGCACCTCAGGAGAGTCATGATTTAATAACTCTGCGAATGCCTCCGCGCGAACCTCAAGAATATCGGCAAGTGATCCAGACCACCCATTAGGAAAAGACCTAGAGAAAATAGTTTCAACTATCGCGGCTTTGTTCTCTGCTGCATCTAAAAGCGATGTAATGTGATGACTGAGGACTACTTTCTTTGGATTGTCTAGTGGCTGTGATTCCTTGTCTAAGGACGTGTATGCCGAAACTGCGCCTGCTACTTTATGAATCCTATTTTGATTTCCATTACACCAATCCAGCACGCGCTCTATAGGCGCTAAATTTAATGGCGAGCTACTTCGAAGGGCCCTATCTTTAAAAATAAAATATATGAGCAGTTCGCTATTATCACTATCTATTAACACTCTATCTAATACAAATTCGGGATAATTTTGCACTAGATAGGCTATGAGAGTTTCTAATTCGAAGCCATATAAGCGATAAGTCTCAACGCCATTGCAAAGCAAGTTGATAATATCGCGAATTTCATTCTCCGTTGCTGGCTCTGATAAACACTCTTCAATAACACGGTCAATTCCAAGAAACTGTCGCCTGTTAATCTCATCCCTGTGCATTGATAACAGTTTCAAAATAGCCTGCCTTCCAACAGATCGTAGGTCATCGCTAGGACTGTAGTTGCTACCCTTTTCAGTAAAGAATCGCATACTCAAAATTTCAATGGTTGAAAATATCCCATCGGCTAAATCATTAAGTGCAGCAAGTAATTCTGATAAATCATCATCAGAAATGGATTCATGAACTCGACCGTAACTTATCTGTTGAAACTTCCATGCTTCCAGTTCACCAGCTTTCGCCAGCTCAATAAGCTTTTTTGTACCCCAAGGGGCTATCGGCGTTGCAGACAAAATATGAACAAAGTACTGTTTAAGCTCTGGCACACCTAATACAGATTCTTGGAGTTTCCGAGACAAACTAGGGGTGATGGAATGAACGCCAGCAATAAAACCACAAAAGAGGATAGGCTGTACTACTTCTAGCTTTTGCTTTTTCATCAGGCGAACAAGCGTATCAAACGTTAAAGCTTGGTCTGATGAACCTTTGGCCAACCCTTTGCCGAATGACCAAAGCGCATCAATATGTTTTTCCCATAACCTTGGCGCCAATCTTTCAAGGTAATCAGGTTCAGATGACGCAATCTCGCCGAGTTTTTCTATCTTCTGACGAATTTTTTCAGAACTTTCAGTATAATCCCCACCTCTAACTTCTACGTGCTCCCATGTGTTAGTCAGAGCATATGCCTCGATTTCGAAATAGGGATCAGTTGGTGCGGCTAAATGCTCAAGAGCTTCAATCCTTTTGAATAACTCAGGTGCGTGTTTTTTTTCGTTGTAATGGATTATCCGCTTAATGGCCATCCACATATCTGGCCATTTACCGCCAGCGCCGTATTTGCTCACTATGTTTTCGAGAATGTCAAAGCAGCCTGCATAGCTCCATAATCCTACAAAATGGTTTGCTAGTATCGCCTTTGCCCAATTACAAATGGATTCATTTTCCGAGTCTAAAAACGGCACTAACAAGTCAATATAACCTACGTACCAGTCTGATTTCTCTTTATTCGTTGTAGGCTCCCACCCAAAGTCCCTGCTGCGGGCGCCAAAATCAAACCCTCCAAATGAGCTCCAATGAGAAGCCTCAAACGCAGACCGAAGAATTTCCTGCGCAATCTCAAGGTGCCTTAAGCTGCCAGAATTTAGCATTCTATTCACAAAAGAATGTCTTCGCGCTGGAGTAGCCTGTGTCCCAGAGAGGTATAATGAAAAGAGGCTCGCCAATTGATTAGAGATACTATTGTTGTTCTCGCCAGCTTTTTCTGTTTCCGCAAAACGAAGAATTAGTCCGGCAGCACGGTCGAAGTACTGGTCGTCATATGCTATTTTCCTAAGTAATCGAACGAACGTAGAAAAATTTTGATTGTTTCGCGAGCAAAAATCTTGAGCTTCCGAAGCATTCTCTATAGCAGTTAAAACTACATCTGGAAACACTGGCGCGATGTGAGTTAATGCCGTAAGCAGGTCAGCATTGCATTGTGCAATGTTGTGAAATGGCCCATCAATCTTCATCCACGTATGAGCGAGATTTCTAGCAGGTTCAAAGTCATGCATATATCCTAGTCGATGAGCGCATGACTTGAACAAACGAAAATTTTCACCCTTTAACAACTCAGCATTAATTTTATCAGGATCGATGTTCTGAAGGGCTCTCCGTGCGAGACGGTTAGCTACAGCATGCGGGAGCACTGCTCGCCAGTTGCCCCGCTTTTGTGATAATTGCCTCCGCAATAACTCTGCATGATTGCGGTTCAACCTATCACGTTCAAATCCGCCAATTCTAGAGAGAGCGCTCAATTCATCATTAAACTCTTTCGGGGATGTATTGAACGAATAAGCTAAGGATAGGACCTCAGCGCCTTCAAGCAAGCTTTCGGTTGTCCCTTTTCTTTGATTGAAGAGCCTCTGGAACAAGTCTTCATCAGAAAAATTTGCCAAGGTTTCATCTGCACCAACTCGACTCGCCAATGCGATCGCAACACGTGCATTCCCCCCGGAAAACTCTGCAACTTTATCAGCGTTTACACGCCCTAGTGACGGAAACCTTTTTTGAATAAGTTTAGAGACGGTCTGCTCGCTTGATGGTTCGATGTGTATTACTTCTGTTTCTTCTGGGCGATCATCCGAAATATCATATTCTATAGTAAGAAGACTCAACTTTGCTTGATTTGACGAAACCTGCTTTTGCAGTTTTCTATGAACATCCGGTGGGCAGTTATCCAATACCAAATAACTTGAAAAATCATTAGCAATCAGGTACGAGACAAGCTCAGATGCTGTTGGGGTTATGTCATCACCAAGATCTGCATATATTACATTCGCTCTCGGCAGAGAGTTATCGCATACATCACTTTCAAAAAGTGCCTGAGCAAAGCGTGTTTTTCCAACTCCTGACAGACCTGTTATTCGTACCACCGAGCCAGATCTTTGTAATCTTTCACGTACAAGCCGGATTCCATCCGAAATCGCTAAAGGCTCTTTGTGATGTGAATTCATATCAATGACGCAAGGGTGTTCGTCAAGCAAAAACTCATCATCTTTATCGACTGGGGTGGAAGTCCATCTCCCAAACGGTCGCCACCCGGATAATGGCCTGCCTAATCTAGAGCGAACCCACAAGGCTACCCCAGGAAATTGTCTCAACCATGCGCTGAGCCGATCCCTACCATAAAAATCAAGGAGAAGATCTTCGCTATCTGGTAAGCCTTCGAGCGCAGATTTCATTCCCATAAGACGTTCTGATAGCATTTTGTCAGAACAATCATCTTTGCCGCTAACAATTATATAAGCGCCTTTTTTTGCTAAGAGGTCCCCTATAACAGTTTTTATCGTTCCTTTATCAAGCATTTCATTTTTGCAGGCCGCTTTACTCATACTGTTTTTCTTTACTTGAAAACCAGTATTTTCACGACTTACAAAGCCTGGCTTTAATAAAGGGATAGCATCGACAATTCGAACATCAAGACCACCGTCAGCGGCTTCCTGTGCTCCACCCCACAGAACACAAGACGTCTGAATGTCTTGGCGAATCAATTCCGCTTCACATAACCTACCGACCATTTCTCTTAGATCAGCATCATTGAGATTTGAAATATCAAAAGGTTCAAGTTCAAAAAATATCATTAGGTTTCAAAAGTCCCTATGTTGCCAATTGATATCGGTAGCTGAATCGCCACAATTACACTAGTCACTCTGTATCATTACTAAAATTTGGTCAACTGGATTGCTTAAATTGGACAGGTTCCAACGTCCGTAACATCGAATGGGGCACAAACGTTTTAGCGCTTTTCCTGAATTAGCATTTACAGGATTACCTTTAGTATCACTAAACGTATAGCTTTTTGGACGTTTTATATAAACCCTAGCTTTCTCTTTAAGTCGATAGGTAGGCCAGCTGCGGCTAAATCCAAAGTTTCTTTCGTGCTGCGACTTTTGAGTTCATTGTACTTCTTTTCTAAAGATTGGTGACTTTGAACAATGACTTCTTTTTTCTTAACTCTGATTCCCGTTTTCTTTCTATTTAATTGCTTCTTTTGCTCAAGCTCATGCATCTCTAAGAGTTCTTGATTAACATCATCAAAGAAGGCTTCAATGTCTTGACTGAATGAGGACGCATTAAAAATACTTTGTGCTGACCGACCAACAACTTTGGCTACGTTAGACTTTTTAATTTGGTAGAACTTCTTAGTCTTATTTGTTGCTACCTCACCAAAGCTTGAAATCGCTTCTTCGGCTTCCTTTTTTAAATCAAGAATGGCATGGTAAGCTTTATGGGTTGTATGCTCTGGATCATCAATAACCCATGCTGGTTGTTCATTCTGAACTGGTTCGGTAGAGGCATCATCTAACGAGTCCAGAAACTCATCCGACATAAGTTCATCTAAATCAACATCATTATGCATAGAGCTCTTCCTCTTCCTTAACCTTACTGTCTATAGTATTAATTGCTTTGGTAATTGCAGCTAAAATCTTATCGACACTTACAGCGTTCTCTTCACTTCTAAGCTCTTTAATGCGCTTCCAGCTTGATTTGAGTGTTGGTAGATGTGCCTCTAACAAGAAACCAAAAGCGTGCTCTTGGAACACCTCTTTCACCATCGGTTGAATCACTTGCCATATCCCTTTGATGTTGCCCTCAGTGATAAGTGCATTGGTACAATTCAGACAAAACTCAGGCTTGGCATCTTGTGGGTTTAACGACCCCATTTTCGAACATTTTGCTCTAGAATCCGCACCGTCACGAGGAATACAAGTAGCGAAAGAATTGACCTGAATATCAATGATACGACCACTTATCGCCTCTCTTAGAGCAAGCATTCCATTATCATCTTTCACTTGCGTTAATGATGTCGATTTTTTCACGAACTGTGCCAGGCCGCCTACGTATTTTTCACCAATTTGCTCTGACTCTATAATCAGCAACTCGACCAATGAGTTTACGTAACGCTGCTTCGCTGATTGCATTAACCCTCTAGCATCTTTATCTCTTAGATACGCCATGAAGAAAGAATTATCTAGGTGAGCAAACTGGTGGCGTATGACCGCACCCACATCCCCCTGATAGCGTGTGAGAACTGACTCAGCCCATACATGACGAAAAGCGTGAGGAGAAGGATAACGCACACCGTCTAATAACTCAGAGATAATATCCATCATTGTTTTCTTATCATTCAAATCCACTGAGCCACTGGTTAGCAGCGCTTTCGTTTCATCGGAAAGATAAGTTTCGATAATCTCTTGATGCTTTGTATTTTCAAGAGACTCACCTTTAGAAAATAAAATAAGAGAGGCTTTCAGTGCTCTTTGAGCATAAACGGAGTTAATACTTGTGCAGGACAGTCGCAACCAATCTTTTTTCACCTCTTGAGCACAAGAAAGCAAATTCTTATAACGGGCACTACCAACACTGTATTTAGCTAATAGAACTTCTAATTCTTTTTGCTCATCAATCGTCAATTGCGTAGTGTGCTTACTATTTAAAGTATCGAGCTTAATCACATCATTAAAAGGTTGGTACTTTCTGACAAAGCCTTCCCAGTTCGCTTTAACTCTAGTCCCAATGTATGGTTCAGATTTATTGATATTTTCTTTTTTTGCATTTCTTGCGTAAAAATACAGGCACGGCTCATCACCTTCATGCCCGAACACCTCATTTAATTGTGCAGCAACTTGATAACATTGAGAGGTAATTTCTCGATTAATTTTGGTCGAGCCGCTCGTTTTAGGGGCAAGCCACTTAAGCTTGAAGCGAAATGGAACGTGAGCATTATCGAGAATATCCAAGTTTGGTTCAGACTGTATCGCACTCAAGGGAAAACCAAATTCAGATTGTCGGTAGCCTGTCCACGCCACAACAAGGTTAGTCATCGCATAAAGTGGAATATTCAGAATTGCTTTAAAGCTTTGACACGTTTTGAACTCTGAATCAGACAATTGTTTATTTGCCCAAACGCCAATATCAGCAAGAAACTTCCCCCTCCCCAACCTTTGCTTAGAGACAATGGCTTGCATTTTTTCGTACACATCATCTACGGATAATTGGCTTAAAGGCTCAGCCTCTAAAAAGGTTTTATCTAAGGAAAGCAAGTAGCCTTGCCATACCTCGTGCGATGTCTTATGCCCCTCCAAACCCAAGTATTTTTGCAGCATTAATATTCGAATTAATTCCACTGAATCACTTCGAGAGGATAAGCCTAACTCAACAACTAACGCTTCAATGGATTGGTCTTTTAAAGACGTTACCAACTCAAATCGCTTCGAGTATTCCTCAAAAAGCGCATCTTTCACTTCCACTGCAAGAGCATTAAAATTAATCCCTACCCTGTGGGCAATAGGCTTGTACTCTACAGCCCTCAATATCGCTGTAAGCATGACTTCACGAAGGGGATTAGATAAGCTAGGATCTAAACTCTTCATCCCATATTTAGTGTCGATACTCTCAAATACCAACCTACATACGGAGGCATACAGAAAGTCGTTTTGATAAACCTGATTAAGATAGTCAACGTAATACTGCCCCAACTCAAGTCCAAGAAAGTTAAAGCTACCGCCTTTTTTAAACTCAGTGAGCGTGGTGCTGTATTGTGATTGACAGACGTCATCCAAGCTCTTTTCAATTTTCTTTTTTGTTAGAGAGGGATCAATAACACCAACCACACCAAGAGCTTTGAGATTGTTTCTTATTTTATGGAATTGGACTGGGAAAATTGCCCCCCCATAAGCAGGCGTAGATATACGGTTCACAAATCCATACTGGTTGACCGTTCTTCCCATGAACGAGGTCCAAAAAGATTCCAATAACGATTCAGTAAGGCTTGTGGCACTGCTTTCTTTAAGGAAAGCAAAAAGGTGCCGCATCATTTGATAAGCAGGAAGAGCGTTTGCAACACTCGTAGGGCTGATAACACTCAGGCAAACTAACTTTGCATATTCCCTCGCATTTAAAGGGAAGTCATGCCCACCCTTTAAGTAAGTCGCTATGGCTTCATGGTTAAACACAGGCAAATCAAACCATGAGAAATCCAATGGTGTGGTGCTGCCATTGCGTTTATCTCTAAAGCGCCAAATATCAGAATAAACATCACCTTGCTCACTCATGAAATATGGGTTAGCGGTCAGCTTTAAATTCTGATCATGCCAAAAGCTATCAATTGGATTTTTTAATACGGTTAGTGCCATAGCTCCCCCTTACATTGAATGAAAGACGCTCATTACCACGCCATTTTTTATCATTAAGTCAAACTGCTCCCGACCTTTACGTTGTGACGCTTTGCTCATCTTAGGTAGGGTATCTTCTAGCCACTCCACCGTCGGTATCACGGTTTTAAACAAGTGTTCAGGGTTATGAGAAAGGAGCTTCTTATAATTCTTTTTGAATTCATGGAGGTAATTGTGCATTTTTAAAACAGTAATAGGGCTATCTGAAACATAGATCGGCGATAACGCTTCATCTTCTTTTTGGTCACTCAGCGCCATCACGCCCACTTCATTAACACGCCCCTTTTCTTGCCCTGTGACGACTCTAAGCCTTGCATTCATTTCCTCATGTTTGTATGCAATCAAATCTGTGACCGCCATAAACTCACTATTAAATGCTACGACTTGTTTTTCATTCTCAGGCTTAAAGTTCAAATTAAAAACATTCTGAATTAAGTCCAACATCACCTCCCGAGTGATTCGACCAGAGCTATTCATCCACTCTTCATTCTCTTCGGTTAAATAGCTTACTTTCTCGGTTTGGTTTGAGTGAGAGTTTCGATTAATCAGGTAATTCAAAGTGTAAGGGTCACTAAATGCATGAACCGCACTATTTTTAATAGCTTGAAAACCAAAAAAATTTTTCTGGCAAGGCGATTGCGATTGAGCGACTAATTTTCGCCTCTCTTCTATCGTTATTTTACCGGGGTTCTCAATAATATTTTCAGGGTGGGTACCGTTAGAAACTAGGGAACAAATTGCTTGAGGCATTAAATTGGGTAGCTGCTGTTTTTTGTGTGCAGCTTCAAGCTTTTCAGACAAATCACTTATTTGAAGTAGCGCATTAAAAACACCTAAAAGAGAGTTGATTTTGTTACTGATCACCAAGCCTTGCTTAGTAAAGAAAGGTAAGCCTTCATCTTGCTGTTCTAGTAGTATTAAAAGCGCCTTACCTTCTGGTGTTCGAGTGGATAAAGAACGGGTTGTATGAAACACTTTAGCCCGACCTTTAAAATACTCACATTCAATATTGGTGACTCTCCCGCCAATTTTCATCAATCTAAAATCAGAGTGTCTTAGTTTAGGTATGTCATTCGGTTGCAACGTGAAGCTTGCCATTAACCAAGCAAACATTAGCCCTTCGACATCAGTCAGTGCTTTTGATGAATCGCCATTTAACACCCCCTTAATCCACTCGATAGAGAAAAGAGTACCATCTAGTGTTGCAGTAAAATGAACCTTTGCGAAATGAACACCAACTTTCGCTTTGTTACGTTCTTTATTCAGAAAAAGGCTATCGCACTCTTCCTGACTCTGTAATGCGGGTGTAATAGCATTATAGGTAGCTAAGCTACTTGAATTAGAAAGAATGAAAGCCCCTAATGCTGCTTTAAGGGCATTCGATGGATTATCTTGTTTATGGTAAGCAGACAACATCAAATAAATGAGTTTACCTACTGCTTTACATCTCTCAAACCTACTATCCTTTGACTCAATAACTAACCAGGGACTTAACTGCGGTTTAATACTCCTAATCAGCGCTTGAAGTTCATCTTTATAGGTTTTCAATTCAAGAATAACAGTAGCTGCGGTTAGGCTTAATGAATTCACCGCCAGCTTTGGGGAAGCGAGAGCGGAATAACGCTCACTTCCAATACCAATATCATCTCTTCTCAACCAATCTAACGCACCGAAATAACTGGCTATGGATTTTTGGGATTTATTCAGGTTAGGGGTATGTTTTGTTTTGCGAAGCTCAATAAGATACGCATACTCATCACTACTTAACTCTTTTCTTAATGATTCAGACTCGATGGTATAACCCAACACAATCTTTAAGCTGATTAATGGGCTTGCCCCCCCATGATTCTCTAACTCATCCATACGGTGGGTTTCGTAAAGTTTTAGTATTTCGTATCGATTTTCAATTTTGTGGGTATTAAGCCATACAATGAATGGCTTGACTGCTGTTGAAAATATTTCTTTTGCCGAAAGCGCAGCGCTTCTATCAAAAAAGGTGTAGTTATAAGCCGCAATCATTGCCTTGTAGATAATCGCTTTATCGGAGTCCTTTGTGTCGGTCATTAATAGAGTATACGCAGCACTAGCTCCCGTCTTAGAGATAGGAATAGACCGAACCGAAAAAGGCAGCTCTAGTGATGCAATAGGCTGCTTTTTCTTAAATTCACTGGATAGCGCCTTTTCTATCTCAGCGCTTGAAAGTGACTCTACATTATCCATGAACCACCTCCTTTAGTAACTGCTCTCTCTGACCACAAGCATGAATGTACACTTTGGTGGTTTGGTTTGAGTACTTGCTATCTACCTTGTGTCCTAAGCGTCTTGCGGTTTCAATATACACCGCAGATTCCGTGGTAATCGATTCGTATGATTTCTTTGCTTTTTGGCAACCTTCATAAAAAATATCAGTGCCAAATGAGTGTCTTAAGTGGTGGTAACTCAGCGCTTTATCCAACTCTTGGTAGCCTGAGTAAGCTTCTGGATTCTCTTGCATCAATTTGCGAACTTTCTTTAATACATAGGCAAAAACATCACTTCCAAATCGCTCAGATACAACTTTACCTCGACTACTATTACTTGAATTTGATACCAATAACTGATTGCACTCAGTTATTGGTCGCTCAAAATCATAATATCGCTTCATTAATGCAAGGTGATTGCGCTCAATATAAAGCTTTCTCTTTGAGCCATATTTTGCATGAAAAGAAGCTAGATGATACTCGAATTCCTCTTTATCAGGGTTATCCGCCATATCTTTAAAAAGGCTCAATAAGCCTTTTTGAGTAGAACCATCAGCCTTAAAGTCCTCCAAGTAAAATCCTTGGTTTTCATGAGTTCGACAGCCAAGTTCCCCACCATTTCGGAGTGTAATTTCACTTAATAAGGTGCTGCAATTTCTATAAAGCAGTTCTCTTGTCGCTGGAAGGAGGTACTTTATAATGAGTTTCGACTTGTTATTTGAACGAACAATTTCTCTATTTTCTGAATAAATAAAGATTTTCTTATATGGTGTATCAAAAAAGTAAGAGAGCCAGTTGTAATAACTACTTAGTGACATCACCGCTCGATTAACGACAACTTCGCTAGCTTCCATCGTATGAATTAGATGGTCATTAATGAATGTATTCATATATTCAGCAGGAAGAGCAGTATGGTTATCGAGTTTAAGTAGGGGGTGAGCTGATCCTTTGGCGTAATCTTCTAACCACTCAAGGAAAACGCCCAATTTCTCACCCCTGACATATTGAGCATCTTCACCAATTTCAACCTCCTTGAATTGGAAGTCATATTGTTCGGTATCAGGGTTCTTTACTTTCTCATGGACAACAGAAAGCCCATTCAAGGTGGTGTAACGATTATAAAGGCAAGGTAACAGAAGTGGCACATCGTTATCATCAAGATAAATCCAGTGCTTGTTATAAGTTTTATCATTTATTCTTTGCATACATTTTTTCCATTGCATTGCTACCTTTAAGCAAAAGGTAGCAAGCAATAAAAATACTTACAAATTTTTTCTTAAGTTAATACCCTCAAGTTTAAAAACAATCCATATCGACATGAATGATTTTTCTGATTCGCTCTGACATAACCTACATTACACTGTTTAAAAATACAGTATAGATAATTTCATAGCCGAAGAAAATGAAAGTTTAACGGGCGAATTAACCGTCAAACTCACTACGCTTGGTAAGTCATTGACTGAGCGGTTATTGCATCTGTTAGTCCCGCAACATAACGTCCAGTTGATCGACCAACTCTGCCCAATCCGCATCTTGCTCTATAGCCTGCTTCAAGAAAGCTGACTGTGAGTGTGTCCAAAAGCTCGCTTCATATATCGGCGCAGAATCACGTTTATGTCGATGGTTATTCACAAAGTCTTTAATTTCCCTTGGTGAACTACCTAAACCGAGCTGCTCAAACAATTCGGTCATTCCGTGTTGATGCATTTCCATATCTACCTCCTCAAACAGGATCACTAACCAAGAGTATATACCCTGTCAGGCAGACGATAAAAAATAACCCAGCATATAGCTGGGTTATTAATGTCTGATAATTACTCTTTACAGAGTTATGCGATTCGGTCTTTTTCCCAAGCCGCCAGCTTTTCTGCGCGGGCAGCTTCACGAGCTTCGCGCTTTTTACGAGCGTCACAAGGCTCCGGACAGTTACATACTTTTTCAATGCCTACAGCACCAAGGCCGCCGCAGCTACCTTTTACGACTTTTTTCTGGATGATATAACCGATCGACATTGCCGCAATCACAGCGACAAACACGGCAAATGTAATTAGAAATGTACTCATAAAGACATGCTCACTTATGTAATTATTGGCTTACGTATGGCTTGTAGGCATCTGATGCCAGCTCTTTAAAGCCATCTTCGGTCTTAACAATCATTAGCACCGGAATATTGTTTTCTTGTGCTACTTGCATCCCTTTTACTTCGCCCATCACCATCAGGCCAGTCGCTAGACCGTCTGCAGTCATCGACGATTTGTCCAGTACCGTTACTGATACCACTTTGTGGTTGATCGGTTTCCCTGTTTCTGGATTAATGATGTGTGAGTAACGAATACCATCACGTTCAAAATAGTTACGGTAATCGCCAGAGGTCGCAATAGCCATCTCACCCGGCTCGATGATCTCTTGGATAGCTCGCTCTTCAACAGACGGCTTCTCAATCGCTATACGCCAAGATACACCTTCACGGTTAATACCTTTCACGCGCATCTCACCACCGACTTCCACCATGTAGTTCATGATGCCTTGAGATTGGATGTAATCTGCCACAACATCAACGCCCCATCCTTTCGCGATGGTAGACAAGTCTACGTATAGGTTTGGAATGTCTTTCTTCAGTGTGTTACCTGCAACTTCTAGGTGTTCGATACCTGTCATTGCGCGACGCGCCGCTAGTTCTTCATCACTTGGCACGACTTCAGGGCGAGCTTCCGGGCCAAAGCCCCATAAGTTAACCAGAGGCCCTACGGTCACATCCAGTGCACCCATCGTTAGTTTGTTCAATCGAATCGCTTCTTTTACAACGGTCGCGGTTTGAGGTGATACTTCAAATGCATCAGATTCGGTGTACTGGTTGAAACGACTTAGCTCTGAATCTTTACGGTAAGTCGACATTTGATCGTTCACTTCTTCGAGTAAACGGTCGACTTCTTTTTGTAGTTCAGCCGCAGCTGGAATACCTTCCGCAGCAATGTATTTAATGTTGTAAGTCGTCCCCATTGTAGGGCCAGTTAGATGTACTTGCTCTGCTGGCTGTTCACAACCTGCAAGAACTAAAAGAGAAGCAAAAGCAACAAGCCACTTTTTCACTTGTTTAACTCCTATGGAAAATTGAAATGGATATAGAGAATAAGTTGTGTCGATATAAACCGATTTTCTATATCAATTAATATTCAGAAAAAACAATGGCTGACCCGTAAGAGTCAGCCACAAATTTCAATTACTTAGATGGATTAACCACCGAAGTCATCTAGAAGGATGTTTTCATCTTCTACACCGAGATCTTTCAGCATGCCGATAACAGCCGCGTTCATCATCGGTGGACCACACATGTAGTATTCACAATCTTCAGGAGCTTCGTGATCCTTCAGGTAGTTTTCGTACAGTACGTTGTGGATGAAACCAGTGTAACCATCCCAGTTATCTTCTGGCATTGGATCAGATAGAGCACAGTGCCATACGAAGTTGTCGTTTTCTGCTTGTAGGCCGTCGAAATCTTCTACGTAGAACATTTCACGCTTAGAACGTGCACCGTACCAGAAAGACATCTTACGCGTAGAGTTCAGGCGCTTAAGTTGGTCAAAGATGTGCGAACGCATCGGAGCCATACCAGCACCACCACCAATGAATACCATTTCAGCATCAGTGTCTTTCGCGAAGAACTCACCAAATGGACCAGAAATCGTACACTTGTCACCTGCTTTAAGAGACCAAATGTATGAAGACATGATACCAGGTGGTACGTCAGGATTATTAGGCGGCGGCGTAGCGATACGCACGTTTAGCATAATAATGCCTTCTTCTTCTGGGTAGTTAGCCATTGAGTAAGCGCGGATTGTCTCTTCGTTTACTTTAGACTCGTAACGGAACAGGTTAAATTTGTCCCAATCTTCACGGTACTCATCTGGTACGTCGAAGTCAGCGTATTTCACGTGGTGAGCAGGCGCTTCAATCTGGATGTAACCACCAGCACGGAAAGGTACTGATTCGCCATCTGGAATTTGTAGCTTAAGCTCTTTGATGAATGTCGCTTTGTTATCGTTAGAGATAACTGTACATTCCCACTTCTTAACGCCGAAGATTTCTTCTGGAAGTTCGATGTCCATGTCTGTTTTCATTGCAACTTGACATGCTAGACGCTCACCTTCACGTGCTTCACCTTTAGTAATGTGGTCAAGCTCGGTAGGAAGGATATCACCACCACCAGATTTAATTTTTACGCGACACTGACCACATGAGCCACCGCCACCACAGGCAGAAGAAACGAAAACACCAGCGCCAGCAAGAGCGCCTAGTAGTTTACCGCCTGGTTGTGTAACGATCGCCAGATTAGGGTCGTCGTTCACAGAAATTGTAATGTCACCTGTTGGTACAAGCTTAGACTTAGCGAAA
>ERZ1673961.315-NODE-315-length-22059-cov-7.996455_pt1 | contig 22059 bp, 16 predicted proteins | sample MGYA00580189_ERZ1673961 | MGnify/ENA primary metagenome ERZ1673961 (study PRJEB41334, sample SAMN05608105) | rock metagenome | biome: terrestrial subsurface; feature: shale formation; material: shale | place: USA: Pennsylvania ... | reverse complement strand
AGCTGTAAACATGTGTGTTCCTCAATCTCACTCCTCGAAAACCGCTTCGAGGATCATCAATGGCTGGCAGTGTATTTTGAGGCCGACAAGAATACTTGTCAAAAACTACGGTATTTTTGCTAAAAACTCGCTTTTATAACAAAACATCCACACAATCACGCTCAAATAGGTAATATTTTGTATCGGAAATTTTAATTTTTCTGGCTTATTAACAACAAAAAACCAACGATATCAATAATATTGTTCGTAAGCCCGCGGTCCTAGCGGAATAACTCAGGACAGAATGCTGCTTTAACGTACAACTTGATGAAAAATGAAGAGAAAAGAGATCTAAATCACACTAATAAAAAACAAAAAACCATGCTAAAAGCATGGTCTTGAGTAAAAATCTTTGGAATTTATCCAATCTGTTTCTTATATTGTGAAGGCGATAATCCCTGAAGACGAGTGAAAGTATGGGTGAACGTACTTTGGTTAGAGAAACCTGTGAACTCTGCAATTTGCCCCAGCGATAGCTGTCCTTGATTGATTAACTCTCGCGCCATATCAATGCGTTTACCCAAAACATACTGATGCGGTGTAATTCCCATTTGCTCTTTGAATAAGCAGTGGAACTGACTTTCACCTAAAAACACTCGACCAGCGAGTTGAGCAACACTGATCTTATGGCTTAAATGCTGCTCGATGTAGCGGTCGATCGCTTCCAGATCAAAACGGGACTCTTTGCGGCTGGTTTCAAAAGCGGAGATATGGCGCTGCATCAGTGCGATGACCGTATCGTTACAAGCACGGCTCAATAACAGATCTTCTGGGTGACTGCGCATCTCCTGAACCAGCATCTGTATCAGCTTCTGAATTTGACTATCTAGCTTGAAGTACAGATGCGAACGCTCCAAATTGTTGAGTTTATCCAACATTTCCGGATCGTCATTGGTCGGTTTTGGCATATTGAGTACCAAAATATCTGACTGATTTATCACCCCTCCGAAAGCATGATCAGAGCAAGCGGTTACCACGCATCCCTGACCCGGCCCGACGAGATTTCCCTTCCCGCGCACTTCAAATTCAGCTTGTCCTTTCAACCCAATGACAATCTGAGTATAAGAATGATCATGGCATTCCATATAAGATGGAAGCGTGATCAGTTCTGCAGGGCGAGGCAGCATAATATCTTTATATAGCGGGGCTTTCGGGTTATCTGATTCAGTCATTTCACACAGTCATCTTAAGCGTGAGGCTTACAATCACGCATGATATACCTTCTAGGGAAGCTTGCAAATCTTCCACACATTTATCGGACAAGATCAAAACACGATGATCAACATGAATTACATGATCATCGTTCCGGAACGATGATCATGCTGGTTTAAACTACGGTTAACGACAAACCAATTTTGATAGTAAAAACGGATAGATAGCGAGCACTGTTGAATGTAACCACCATTATTAGTAAAGATCCTCACTTGCGATCGGACGCTTATGTAGACTCAATCTACTGAGCGAATAATCAATGATGAAGATTCTCTTAAATCATTGCTCATAGAGGGAATTCCCCCCTTACTTATATTCTACCGATTCAATACATTAGACCGAGAACTTTAGGGAACATCCCCCTTAAGATCTAGGTATCTCGTTGATACCTCTAATTTACCTAGCAGGCCCTCGCTACGTAAATTAGAACCTCTTCTACAAGTCAATAAGATTAATATCTTGTGTTGCCAGCCCGTCTTCAGGCTGGCTTTTTTTATATGAATGAAAACAATAGCATAAGCTGATATCATATTGACCACCTAACTGTATCCTCGCGTTAACTATCATTTTGAGAAATCTTAATCACGCCCGTCCCAGCGCCAACCCGTTTTAGCGACACGACGAAAGCATGATCAAGGGACACTCTTTATGTAAATCGGTAAAAACCGAGACGCGAGCTTATTAACCTGAAATTACTCAGTCAGAGAGTAGTGAGTCCTGTTGTGAATATCCCAGTCAATAGCATAGAACAGTCACTCCTTCGACAACTTCCCGGTTGTTGGGGGTGCAAAGATAAAGATTCCGTGTTCCGTTACGTTAATCAGGAGTATGCCGAGCTAATAGGCCATACCAGCCCCGAACATTGTATTGGTAAGACTGACTTCGACATGCTAAGCCCAACCACTGAGTGTGCAGAAGAGTTTCAACGTCAGGATAAATACGTTATGGAGACTGGTGAGTCGCTGAAAATTCTTGATATTCATCCCTACCCAGACGGACACTGGCGCGCCCACATTTTTACTAAAACGCCTTGGCGAGATGAACAGGGAAATACCTTGGGTACCATCTTTTATGGAAGAGAATTGACCGACACGGCAGTTATCGAAGTGGGCTATTGGGTTTGCCGAGCGGTCGAAACCGATCCGAATCAGCAATCCATATTCCGTTTCTCGAATCTAGACTCCAAGGCCGTGACACTCACCAAGCGTGAGCAAGAAACGCTTTTCTTGTTACTTTACGGCAAGAAGCCGCAGTTCATTTCCCAAGTAATGGGGATTTCGACCAAAACGGTTGAAGGTCACGTCGCTCGCCTGCGCAACAAATTTGATGCGAACAGCAAAAATCAGTTGATTGATAAAGCGATGGAAGCTGGATACGGCTCTGTGGTACCGAAGACCTTACTGAAGCATCAGCTTTCTGTTGTTCTCAATGGTGACAGATAAAAGTAGCAGATAGCAAAACACCGCCGAGGTGGCGGTGTCTTTCAGTCAAATAGCCTGATGTCGTGGACTATGGCGCTAAGCGAACGATGTCCCATTTACCGTCATGCTGCGAAAACAAGAAACGGTCATGCAGTCGATGCTCCCCACCTTGCCAAAACTCAATGCTTTGCGGTTTCACTCGGAAGCCACCCCAAAATGACGGCACTGGAATTTCGCCTTTGGCAAACTTTTGTTTTAGCTCAAGGAACTTACCTTCGAGTACGCCACGAGCCGAAATACGACTGCTCTGCTTACTGGCAATGGCAGCAAGTTGACTTTCTTTAGGGCGAGACGTGAAGTATTTCATGTTTTCCATCGCGGTGAGCTTTTCGGCAACACCTGTGATGTGAACTTGTCGTTCAAGAGGGTGCCAAGGAAAGTGCAGACTGATGTTGCTGTTATGCTCAAGTTGTTGAGCCTTACGGCTACCCAGGTTGGTGTAAAACACAAAGCCATTTTGATCGACATTTTTCAGCAGCACAATACGCTGAAACGGCATGCCATTCTCATCAACCGTTGCCACCGTCATTGCGGTAGGATCAGTTAACCCCGCTTCAACCGCTTGCTGCAGCCACAGGTTGAATTGATCAATAGGATCCGCCGCCAAATCTTTACGACGCAGACCACCTTTCGTGTATTCACGACGAATATCAGCAAGTTCCATCTTTACTCCTTCACTATTTTTTGTCGATTGTGCTCTCGATAATAAGGAAATACAAGGACATCAATGGTTATGTCTCGTAATCGCTGCGCCTCACAGCATCATCAGATACCTTCTGATAAACTAGGCCTCAAGTGACTTATTTACCTTAATAACTTTAAGATGCAGGGAATATATCGAGACTATCAGAATCAATTATGATTGATTCATTAATCCCGCGTCTGAACCCAAAAACTCTCGCCGCCCCAATTAGGGATAGCGTTATAACTGGTGAGCCAAACGTGAACTTACTCAATCCCAAAGCACTTCGCCACTTTTTATTACTCCTGTTTGCTGTTGGTCTCACAGGGCTTGCTCTTACTCATCATTACGCAACTCAGTATCAACATGATCAATGGCAGCATAAACTCGAAAACCAAGCCTCTCTGGTGTCGCAAGAAGTCGACTACGAGCTGGCTAAATTTGAGCAAATTCCTAATCTGTTAAGCCACGACCCAAGATTGCTCAAAGCGGTACAGCAAGGCACCGCATCTGATGAGCTCAATGTCTTACTGGAAAACTGGTTAAAACAAAGCTTAGCGGACACGATTTATGTGCACGACAGAACGGGGTTGGTCATTGCATCAAGCAACTATCAGCAATCGGATTCGTTTGTCGGTTCCAGTTTCAGTTATCGCCCCTATTTTCAAAATGCGCGACGCGGACAAACGGCTCAATATGTCGGTTTGGGCGTTCGCTCGAATAAACGCGGTTACTTTTTCTCATCACCACTTTGGGTCGATGACCACGTCGCGGGCGTAATTACCGTTAAAGTGAACCTGGAACAGTTGGAAAAGCGACTCGCTCAAAACGGCACCGATGTTTTGATTGCAGATAAACATAATGTTGTCTTCATGAGTAACTTGCCCGAGTGGCGCTACAAAGCACTGTACCCCTTGACCCCAGAAGCGATTGATGCGCTGACTCAAACCCGACAGTATGGTGATACCTTGCCGGAATACAACGGTTCACTTACTGCGCAAAGCAATGCCGACAACTTCTCAGGCAACCAGCTTTTGTTGTCGCCAAATTATCTCGCTTATGCGACCGAGCTGTTAGACAAAGGTTTTCGAGTTATCGCACTGATAAATCAAGATACCGTTCTTGCTGCTGTTCTACAGGCGGATGCCGTTTATCTGATCCTTTACGCTCTCATCGCTTTGATTGCTCTTGCCTGGTTTCAAATGCTGGTCAACAAAGCCCATCTGGCCAATCTCAATGTCAGTTTGGAAGAAAAAGTCGTTCAACGAACGGTTGTGTTAAGCGAAGCGAATCAAAAACTGCAACAAACTATCCGCCAATATGAACAGAGCCAGCAAGAGCTTAAACAAACACAGCAGGAGTTGACCCAAGCGGCGAAACTGGCGTTATTGGGAGAGCTTTCTGCCAGCATTAATCATGAAATAAACCAGCCTTTAGCCGCATTGAGAACTTACACTGAGAACTCGCAACGTCTGCTGGCAATGGAACGCTATCCGATGGTCGTAGACAACTTGGAGAAGATGCTGACTTTGAATGACACCATTGCCGAAGTCATTGCTCGCCTGAAAGTCTTTACCCGCAAAACCGATCAAAACTCTTTCAGTGAAGTGTCGATACTGCATGATGCTGTACACAACGCCACCAGCATCTTAAGTAACAAACTGATTAAACAGGGCGTCACGCTGAAAGTACCCGAGATCGATAGCAGTTTGCGTTTAGCCATTCACAGTGTTGAATTGGAGCAAGTCTTGATCAATATCTTTCACAACGCAGCGCAGGCAATGGATGGCTATTGTATCGATCCGCAAATTTCGATTGCCGTTCAATGCGATGACTCGAGCTGTGACATTCTGATTTCTGATAATGGTCCTGGTATGTCCGACGAGGCATTAGCGAAAGTCTTCGACCCATTTTTTACCACCAAACCTGAGGGGTTAGGACTCGGTTTGACCATTTCTAAACGTATTTTAGAAAGCTATCAGGGTTCGCTCAGCGCCTTTAATCATAACAGCGCTACAACAGAGCAGCGCGGCGGCATGACCTTTGTGGTCAACATTCCGATGACCAAGCCATACACAACCACTCAATTAATGGAAAACGATCATGCATAACCCTGTTTTCTTCGTAGACGATGAACCTCATATTCGAGATGCGGTTTCTCAGGCCCTACTTATCGAAGGTATAGACGTCACTTGTCTTCCAAATGCCGTCGAAGCGTTACGCGTGATCGATCCAAACTCCCCTGCCGTCATCATTACCGACATTCACATGCCAGTGATGGATGGTCTGGAGTTCATGCGAACCTTGCTGAGCAAAAACAAACACTTTCAGTTTATCGTGTTAACCGGTCACGGAGATGTCAAAACTGCAGTTGAAGCGATGAAAAGTGGCGCGTACGACTTTCTGGAAAAACCCTTTTCAACTGATCAGTTAATGAAGTCGCTCAATAATGCCGACGATAAACTCAATCTATTGCAAGAAAACATCTGGCTGAAGAAAGAGCTCGACATGCAAACGCATGTCGGTCCTAAAATGATCGGACACAGTAAAGCCATGGTTAATATTCGCCGAATGCTTATTAGCGTACCGACGAACCAACCATTGATATTCATTGGTGAAGACGGCACAGGTCGCAGGCTTGCCACACAGTTTGCTCATGATATACACGCTACCGCCGACAGCGAATTAATCGCCGTCTCCGGAGAAGACTTACCAGAGCTTTCTGTCGATTCGTTAGATAAAACCATTCAACATTTAACCGAAGGGAAAAGCCATTGCAGCTTATATCTATACAATGCAGAAAACCTTTCTTTGGAGCAGTGGCAGAGCCTATTCAATCATCCGAAACTCGAACGTGTCTTTGGTGCTGCGACACATGTAGAAAAAGACATCAAAAACATAGCAACACTGATTCACTTACCCACCTTAGATGAGCGAAAAGAAGATATCGGCCCGCTGTACAAACACTTCGTACGCCATGCTGCCAGCCGTTATCAACTGCAACCACCACACATCAGCCTTGATGAAGTCAAATACATTACAGAATTGTCATGGCCTGAAAACATCAAACAACTGCGTCGATTTGCAGAATTGCGTGCACTCAAGCCTGATACCTTTCGTATCGAAGATTGGAATAGCGACAAAAGCATCGAAATTCAGAGTATGACCCAACGCACAGAACACTTTGAATATTGTCTATTAATTGATGCTTTACAGCGGCACAGAGGCAGACTTAAAGAGGTTCAACTAGAATTACAGGTATCACGCAAGACCTTGTACGACAAACTAAAAAAACATCAGTTGGACAAAACAAAGTTCAAGGCACTGTAAAGGCGAAAACAGCGCCCGTGCCACACGGAGAACGGTATAACGTTGGGTGATTAACGAGGGGGAGGCAATCCCTACACATTGATTCAGTCGAAGCAAAACGAGAACAAACGCATAAGACTGAACAGTAATTAGATCAAAAATATTATGAGCCATTGTGATCAGGGAATGTGATGGGCCAAAACAACTACAGCAAACTCAGCACTGATGAACTGGATTTTGTCGACGATAAAACCGCAGCTTTGCTTCTTAATACCCCCAGTAGCGCACGCTTGATGCTTTGGGTGATGATGTTTTTTTTCATTGCCGCTATTGGATGGGCCTCTTGGGCAAAAATAGATAAAGTGACCGTTGGCCAGGGCAAGGTCATTCCTTCTTCTCAAATTCAGGTCGTCCAAAACCTAGAGGGCGGCTTGGTCAAAGAAATTTTGGTGAAAGAAGGTCAGCTGGTCGAAAAAGGTCAACAACTCCTGTTAATTGACGACACCCGATTTCGCTCTGATTTTCGTGAACGAGAACAGCAGGTCGCGAACTTAACGGCTTCCGTTCTTCAGCTTTCAGCCTCGATCAGCAGTGTGGAAGTCAATCGAGATTTCGATACGGACAACTGGAAACAGAGTGTCGTTCTGGATTATGGCAAACTCACCTTTCCCCCCCTATTAGAAGAAAAACAACCACAATTGGCACAGCGTCAAAAAGCGGAATACCGTGAAAACTTAGATAACCTGCGTAACCAACTGTCCGTTATCGATCAACAAGTCCAGCAAAAGCAGCAAGATCTCGTCGAGATAGAAGCCCGCGTGAGAAACTTACGTCAAAGCTATCAATATGTGCGTAAAGAGCTCGATATCACCAAACCTTTAGCCGACGAAGGGGTGGTACCGCGTATTGAACTACTTAAACTACAGCGTCAGGTTAATGATACTCGCCGTGAAATGACGTCTAGCGAACTGAAAATTCCGGTACTCAAGTCCGCGTTGAGAGAAGCCATGCTCAAACGTATCGATGTCGCATTACAGTTCCGCTCAGAGCAACAAGAAAAACTCAATAATGCACAAGACCAACTTTCAGAGTTAGTTGAATCAGCCGTTGGCTTGGAAGATCGAGTCAATCGCACCGTGGTCAACTCGCCAGTGACAGGAAAAATAAAAACCCTTTACGTTAATACCGTTGGCGGTGTTATTCAGCCAGGAATGGATATCGTCGAGATTGTTCCAACTGAAGATACCCTTTTGGTTGAAGCCAAAATTGCCCCGAAAGACATCGCATTTCTGCGCCCGGACCTGCATGCCATTGTAAAATTTACCGCTTATGACTTTACCAAGTACGGTGGTTTGGAAGGCGAGCTCGAGCATATCAGCGCAGATACTACCCAGGATGACGAAGGCAACAGCTTTTATATTGTCCGGGTACGCACAGACAAAACTAACTTTGGCCAGGGTGCCGATTTACCGATTATTCCCGGCATGACCGCATCCGTCGATATCATTACCGGCAAGAGAACCGTTTTGGAATATTTGCTTGAGCCTATTTTGAAAGCCAAAACCAATGCGTTAAAGGAGTAGACGACACGTGGCACTCTGACTTCATACTGAATTTGCAACGATGAGTTTGTAAGTTGTTAAATAAAAAGTAATTATTTCTCACAGACGAACTCATTATAAGAGTACACTTGTGACGTAAATCTAATATGCAACCCATTTTTACACGTAAAGTCACATTACTATTTAGCTTAAGTTGTCTTTCGCTCCAAACAGGTGCGTTAAACAAAGAAGAGCAACAATGGGTCGATAGAGTCACGGCAGTGTACGGCCAACGAGCCGGAGTGCGTGTCAGTACGTGGAGAAACACACTGACTGAACTGAGCCATGTGGATACCCGAGAGAAACTCGCAGGTGTTAACCGCTTTTTTAATCAATTGTATTTCGTTGATGACAAAAAGCTTTGGGGTACGTCGGATTACTGGGCAACGCCCCTCGAATTCTTAGGAAGTAATGCTGGAGACTGTGAAGATTTTACCATTGCGAAGTATTTCTCATTACTTGAACTGGGTGTGCCTGACTCTAAGATGCGTTTGGTGTACGTTAAAGCCATAGAACTAAATCAGTTTCATATGGTGTTGGCCTATTACCCGACGGCCAGTGCAGAGCCGCTTATTCTCGACAACCTAAATGCAGAAATTGTCAGAGCCTCTAAGCGCCGCGACTTGCTACCGATTTACAGCTTTAATGGTACAAACCTGTGGTTAATAAAATCTTCTGCTGGAAACGGAGAACTGGCAGGGAAAGCCTCACGTTTGAGCCTTTGGAATGACTTACGCTCGCGCGAACGTAAGTTGCAGTTAAAAAAACCTAAAATTAAATATGACGAGTGAAAAACATGACCCTATATAAGAAGCTAGTAGTGGGAATGGTTACGGTCTTTGTACTCTTGATGGCATCAGTACTCGTAATCGAATTCAATACTACTCGAACCAGTCTGGAGCAACAGCAGCGTTCAGAGGTCAACAACACCATCAATACTGTCGGTTTGGCATTAGCTCCTTACCTAAAAGACAAAGATAAGGTTGCCGTTGAGTCGGTCATTAATGCGCTATTTGATGGCAGCACCTATTCCGTTGTTCGTCTGACATCGCTTGACTCAGATTACCAGATCGTACGTTCTTACCCAATCAAACCAAGCTCAGTGCCACAATGGTTTATCAACTTAAATCTCTTTAAAGCGATTCATGATAAACGTGTGGTGACCAGCGGTTGGATGCAGCTTGCCGAAGTTGAGATTATCAGCCACCCCGGCGCTGCCTATGAACAGCTATGGAAAGGATTCATTGGTCTGTTATCTGCGTTCAGCCTTCTCTTTCTGGCAGGCTTGATTGCTATCTCCTACATTTTACGACGTTCACTCAGACCGTTGGCGGCAATCGTACAGAAAATGCATGACATCGCGAATAATCAGTTTGGAGAACCGCTTACCCGCCCTAAAACCAAAGACCTGATTGCTGTCGTTGATGGTATTAACACCATGTCGGCTCAAATTGAGCTGTCTTTTAAAGAGCAGGCGAAAGAAGCACAGCGTTTGCGCGCTCAGGCTTACCTCGATCCAATATCCAAGCTGGGTAACCGCTCGTTTTATATGAACCAGGTTGATCAATGGCTAGCAGAAGAAACGCAAGGTGGTATCGCGCTACTCCATGCCGAATATATTGGCGATATTTACGAGACGAAAGATTACCAACGCGCTGATGCGCACGTAAAAGAGCTTTCTCAACGCCTGAAAAATACCATCGATGTTTCGGGAGCGACGATTGCTCGCCTATCGAGTGACGAATTCGGTCTTCTCTTCCCTCATATGGATGAAAGTGAACTTCGTCTTATGGCCGACAGCATCGTTAACTGTGTGAATGGGTTAAACACCGACCCAACGGGTCTTGCTAAACCGAAAGCAGCACTTGGTGTTGCTCATAGCAAAGAGCATAAAACCCACTCTGAAATTCTATCAATGGTCGATAATGCCCTGTCCAAGGCAAAAGCTCAGCCAGATAAGCCTTACGGATTTATCGGCAGCGATTCCCCATCTAACCTGATGGGTAAACAGCAATGGAAAGCTCTGGTTGAAGAAGCAATTCACAGTGACTGGATCCAGTTCCGTTTTCAGGCTGCTAAAAATACCTGGGGTAAAGTATTCCACAGTGAAGTCTTTTCAAGTATTGAAAAAGACGGCGAAACGTTCCGTGCGAACCAATACTTATTCGCGCTTGAGCAGCTAGAAGCGACCAACATATTCGATCAGTACGTGATCGAGTCAATGATCAACATGCTAGAGAGTGGAGACATCACCGATCCTGTCGCGATCAACATTGCGCAAAGTAGTTTATCTCAGCCTTCGTTTATTCGCTGGACAACGAACATGCTGGAAAAACACCCTGAAGTCGCGCCTAAGCTACACTTTGAGATTCCAGAAGAGTGCTTTATTGAGAATCCTCACCATACCGCCCTGTTGTGTAATGCTATTCGTCAGGCGGGGGCAATATTCGGTGTGGATAATTACGGTCGAAATTTCCAGTCGCTGGAGTACATTCAGGAGTTCCGTCCAAATTACGTGAAACTCGATTACTTGTTTACGCATAATCTGCACGATGAAAAACAGAAATTTACGCTGACTTCGATCTCTCGTACCGCGCACAACTTAGGCATCACGACCATTGCGTCGCGTATCGAGACTCAAATCCAGTTGGATTTCCTTGCTGAACATTTTGTTGAAGTATTCCAAGGATTTATTGTCGACAAAGAATAGAAGGTTCAACTACGATGAAAGACCCTTTGCTGAATTCGCTGATCTACGTTAGCCGTTATTATGGATTAGCTAACTCGCCGGAAGCACTTGTTAACGGATTGCCGCTCTCTGAAGGCAGGCTGACTCCGTTTCTGCTTCCCAGAGCAGCAGAGAGAGCCGGGTTGGTCGCCAAAGAAAACCGTGGAGAGCTGGAGAGTATCTCCAGCTTGATACTGCCAGCAATATTAGTTCTGAAAGGTGGAGATTCTTGTGTTTTAAACAGTCTGAACCCAGAGACACAAGAAGCGGAAATCACCACCTTAGAGAGTGGAATGGTGCCTATCTCCATTTCACTACCAGACTTACTTCAGCAATACGCCGGGCGCTACTTCCTGGTCAAAAAACAGTTCCGTTTTGATGAACGCTCGCCAGAGGTACTCAAAACCAATCAAGGACACTGGTTTTGGTCGACTTTATGGCAATCAAAACGCATTTACCGTGATGTATTTATTGCCTCACTACTGATCAATATTTTTGCCATCGCTGCACCAATGTTTACGCGCTTGGTGTATGACAAAGTGATCCCTAACCTTGCCTTTGAAACCCTATGGGTACTGGCAAGTGGTGTATTTGTTGTCTTCTTATTTGATTTTATTCTCAAGACATTACGTAACTACTTCATCGATGTCGCGGGTAAAAAGTCCGACATTCTGATTTCCTCGAAACTGTTTAGCAAAGTGATGGGGATTCGAATGGAATCCAAACCTCCTTCGGTTGGCGCTTTTGCTCGCCATCTACAGGAATTTGAATCTATTCGTGAATTCTTCACATCAGCAACCGTCAGCGCCCTCATTGACTTACCTTTCGCAATTCTGTTCTTAGTCATCATTTGGTTAATGACAGGTAACCTCGTATTCGTCCCTTTGGTCGGTGTCATTATTTTGGTTATTCACTCGCTGATAATTCAGAAGCCGTTGAGACGCTCGATAGAAGAAGGGTCGCGACTCGCTTCGCAAAAATACGCCAACTTAATTGAAAGCCTCTCCGGTATCGAAACCGTAAAAATGCTCAGTGCGCAAAGCCAATTCCAATATCGTTGGGAAGAAGCCGTAGCACACATGGCAAACTGGAATATTAAAAGCCGCCGTATCACGGACAGCATTCAAAACTCAGCAAGTTTTGTGCAGCAAAGTAGTAATGTCGGTATGGTCATTCTCGGCGTTTACCTGATTGCAGAAGGAGAGCTAACCATGGGGGGCTTAATCGCAGCGACGATGCTGAGTGGACGCGCCATCAGCCCGATGATTCAGCTTTCTTTGCTATCGACACGCTACAATCAAGCGAAGTCTTCAATGACCATCATTAATCAGGTCATGGAGATGCCGGATGAGCAAGAAGAAGGAAAGCGTTACATCCACCGCCCTATTGTTCAGGGTAAAATTGAACTTGAACGTGTCACCTTCTACTACCCTAACTCGCCTGTCGCATCGATTCGTGATTTGAGCCTGACCATCAACCCTGGTGAGAAAGTCGCGATTATCGGGCGTATAGGCTCAGGTAAAACAACATTAGAACGTCTTATCATGGGGCTATATCAGCCTACAGAGGGGCATGTGCGCATTGATGACACCGATATTGCTCAGCTTCATCACGTCGATATAAGGCGCAATATCGGCTGCGTACCACAAGATCCAACTCTATTCTTCGGTTCAATACGCGATAACATTACGCTCGGACGCCCTCTCACCGATGACCGTGATGTTATGGATGCCGCTAATCGTGCTGGAGTGACCGCATTTACTCAGTCGGATCCGGCCGGTCTGGAGCGTCAGGTAGGTGAAGGTGGTGCAATGCTATCAGGTGGGCAACGTCAGGCCGTTACCATCGCCAGGGCTCTGTTAGGGCATCCTCCGGTCTTACTGATGGATGAACCGACCAGCGCCATGGACAACCGCTCTGAAATGCACATAAAGCATCAGTTAGCCCAGTTGAAAGAGAATGAGACGTTGATTTTTATCACTCACAAGACCGCAATGCTTGATATCGTTGATAGGGTTATCGTTTTAGAAAAAGGCAGCATTATTGCGGATGGTCCAAAAGCTCAGGTACTGAGCGATTTGAAACAAGGTAAAGTGCGTGCAGTAAGTTAACGTGCCAATATCGCCCCTTAAATCGACTGGTTACGGGGCTCTCTCTATCTGAACCCGAAATAGTTCACTTCTTCCAAGAATACCCAGATAAGCACGAAACCAACAATAACAGCCAACATCATAATCGCTTTTTCATCTTCTTCCATATGCCTCATCTTATTCCACCTCGCAGATCTAAGCACCCTCGCTTCGTTAATCAAGTGAGATAACTTGCTGTCATAACTAGGGTCTGTTGACCTTATTAGATTAGCAGTAGAAAAGCGCGAATTCCGGTTCTCAGTGTGCGCAATAGGCACATCAATTTGAGATATGCGAGATAAATCAAGTCATATTCAAGTACGAGACAAAGTTGACCAGCTAAGATAAAAATTGTGATTACTTACAGTAAAAAATCAGCTATAACAGCCGTTTGTTAGTACCATCGAGTTGAAGAAAGGCGAGTTGAAGAAATGAATGATTGGATCCAATTAGATCAAGTGAACCAGTATTTCAACGAAGGCTCTCTTGGATATAAAGTGTTAATGGGCATCATTGTCTTGATCACTTATCGGATCCTGAAAAGAGTTGCCAACCGAGCCATCATAAACCTAGCCTCATCGAAAGGGGTAAAGAAGGCACGCTTAAGCTTTATTCAGCGTTGCTTTAACGTGGCACTGTTGTTTCTGACCGCATCCACTTTTGCGATTGTCACTGGCATTGGGTACGGTGATGTATCACTGTTCCTATCCTCCATATTTGCAGTCCTGGGGGTCGCGTTTATTGCCCAATGGTCGATACTGAGTAATATCACCGCAAGCTTTTTGATCTTCTTCGTATTTCCATATCGCGTCGGAGATCGGATCAAAGTCGTCGATAAAGATGAAGATATCAGCGGTGAGATTCAAGAGATCAGCATGTTTCATGTGTTGATCAAGCACGAAAACGGCAACCTTATCACTTATCCAAACAACCAAATATTACAGAAAGCGGTGTTAAAACTGGCCAAAAACAAGCCTGTCGCAACTAAAGCCAAGTCCCGAATTTACACCCGAAGAAAGTAACCCGGTGCTCGAGTAAGTTGGTTTTAGACGTGGGAAGCAGATAGTCAGTCTGCGACAAAAAATAGTGTGATAAAAATTAAAGCCCCGAGAGTTCGCTCTACGGGGCTTTATTTTTACTTCTTAATGTACAGGTCTTTAGAGTAAATTCGGCCTTCTACGTTGTTTTTAGCAAAGCCACCAACGTTAGGACGCACTAATCTCGCCTGCATGTAATAGTAAATTGGGGCGATAGGAACATCTGCCGCAATCAGTTTTTCGGCTTCGTCGTAGTACGCCTGACGTTTTTTATCGTCTGTGGTCGCGAGTGCGTTGTCCATCGCCTGGTCGTATTCGGGGCTTTGGTAACGCGCAAAGTTCCCTGAGGAATCCGATCTTAACAAACTCAAGAATGTCGATGCTTCATTGTAATCTCCACACCATGAGGCTCGCATTACATCAAAATTACCTTGCTTACGCGCCACTAAATAAGATTTCCACTCTTGGTTTTCCAACTCTACCTTTGCATCTAAGTTTTCACTGAGCATAGAGGCAATAGCCACAGCAATGGCTTTATTCGACTCACTGGTATTGTAAAGAAGTTTAAAATCGAGCGGCTTATCTTTTCCATAACCCGCCTCTTCTAATAACTGACGAGCCTTTTCGTCACGCTTTAGCTGTGTCCAGTTACTGTAGTCCGGTTGAGTCGCATCAAAACCAGCCGTATATTGGTGAGCAAACGTGTATGCGGGTAAGTTACCAACCTGGGTAACGCCATTGGTAATGACGTCGCGCATGATTGAATAAGACACAGCCTGACGGACTCTCACATCATCAAACGGCGGACGGGTTGTATTGAACGCGTAATAATACGTACACAATAATGGCACTACTGTATACGCATCCTGATATTCTTGTTCTAGCTTCTGTGCCATATGTGTTGGTACATCAGAAGTGATGTCTACTTCGCCAACCACATAGCGATTAATCGAGGCATTTTGATTCTCAAACGGGATGTAAGTTACGTTGGTGAGGTGCGTATTGTCTGCATCCCAATAATTAGGATTTTTCTTCAGTTCAATGCGTTCATTGACTACCCATTTATCAAGGACAAATGCGCCATTACCGACAAACTGTTTCGGATCGCTCCATGGTTTCCCACCCTGCTCCACTGTCGATTTATGAACAGGCATCATTGATGTGTGACCTGTCATTGCCACAAAGTACGGAACTTTACTTTCTAGCTCGAAACGAAGTGTGTATTTATCTAGAGCCTTAACACCTAACTCTTCAACTGGCAGTTTACCTTCAGCGACATCCACAATGTTCTTGATGCTTGTCATTTCAAGATACCAAACATTTGGTGACGCCAATTGAGGATCAACCGCCCTTCTTAACGCATACACAAAATCGTCTGCCGTTACTGGATCACCATTGGACCACTTTGCGTCTTTGCGCAAATGGAAGACAAACGTTTGGTTATCTTTCGTTTCCCACGACTGGGCGACACCAGGAACAATATTGCCATCACGATCTTGAATCACCAACCCTTCAAATAAGTCTCGCAATATATGCATTTCTGGCATCCCTTCGGCTTTTGCCGGATCGAGAGTGGCCGCTTCAGCATCATTCGCTCGCACTAAAACTTGCTCAGCGGCAAGTTGAACATCTTCAGGTATGACATCTGCAAACGCAGAAATCGTTACGACAGGGGTAAAAAGAGAGGAAATAAGCAATGTCTTTGAGAATTTTTTAATATCCATATCGTTTTTAGTTCTCCTAACTCGTCTTTTGAAGCCAACACCACAATTAACAATACAACCATTGACGAAATTTAACAGTTCGGTTTATCTAAGTAATTAAAATTAATATTACTTCATCTGGTTGGAGATTATGGTGAATCTAATTCCAAGAACGGAAAGAGCTGCATTTTTAATTAAGCCCAAAACCTACGGAAAGTCCGTTTTAGGTGCGCCTTTACTTTACTTCCCTGCTCAGGTGAAAAGCACATCACGTGGTTTGATATTAGCGGGAACACACGGAGATGAGACAGCTTCTATAACAGGTTTATCATGCGCGCTAAGAAGTTTGCCAGTAAACGGCTTACATCATGATGTGGTGTTATCGATGAACCCGGATGGTAACCAACTCGGTACCAGAGCAAACGCCAATCAAGTTGATCTTAATCGTGCCTTTCCAACTCAAAACTGGACTGAGCATGGCACTGTGTATCGTTGGAGTTCTCATACTCCGGTACGCGATGTAAAAGTAAAAACAGGTAATGCAAATCAACTTGAGCCTGAGGTGGCCGCGCTGATCAATCTTATCGAAGAAAGACGACCAACGTTTGTGGTCTCATTCCATGAACCGCTGGCCTTTGTGGATGACCCAAAATTTTCTCCCTTAGCAAAATGGCTCGGTAGCCAATTCGATCTACCATTGGTCGAAGACGTGGATTACGAAACTCCCGGGTCATTTGGCACTTGGTGTAGTGAACGAGAACTCCCGTGTGTCACTCTCGAATTGCCAGCCGTGTCCTCTGATTTAACGATAGAGCAGTACCTACCCGCGATTATTGCACTGCTTCAGTATGAGCCTGTTAATTAAGATTTTACGATAGAAAAAGGCATTTCATATATGCTTTGAAAAAGAAAGACATAGGTATGCGATTTACAGTGTAAAACGCCATTATGTAGATAGAGAATCACCCTATCCAACGATTGAAGACTCAGTTTAGTACAACAGTCGATAAAGCCTGTTTGTGATTCCTATACACTAAAGGATTTGGAAACAAAAATTGGCCGTCTAAGCGATGATGGATTCTTGCTCGAGATTTGCCGACACATTGATTTCGTATTGATTAAATCGAAATGTGCAACCGCCGTGGGTGCGTTTGGTTGTCACTTGCTCGTTACCAAACTGAACGGTTACCCGAGAAAAAACGTGTTCTTTCGCTACCACCGTATTTTCTTTTAGCGCAAGTTCAAAGGCGATTTCGGTCTGATCAAGTTTCAGCTTTAACTCTTCCACTAGGCGGTTATTTTGGGATTTTAACGTTTCTATTTCCACACCTTCTGCTTGATTACGTTCTGCTTTGGGACGCTTTTTGAATTCTAACTCTTTGCGGATGATATCCATCGTTTCAGCTTGTGCGTTTTTATACTGTTCCTTTAAGTTGCCAATATGCTCCTTATACAAAGAATAGCCTGTGAACGCTTCTACCCTGGTTGCTGTATCTCCTTCTACGCCCAGTTGCAAACACAACACATTTTTGGCGACTTTAGCGTGGCCACCACTCAATGTGCCATTTTTACCACTCGCATCCAGAACTGTCAGGGTCTTACCGCAAGTGATTTCGTTATTCATGCTATGGACTGCGAGCTCAATGTCTTTACCTGCAGATAGTTCACTATACTGCGCGTAACTAGCCCGAATCGAACCTTTGGTTTTCACACGACAACTTCTAGGTTGGCCATCACTAACGGTATGACCAATAATTCCTTTACCGACCAGAATGTCATCGCGCGCTTGAACATCAGCGGACTCAATAAATCCACCTACCGTAATCGAGCCTGTCGCCTGAACAATCATGCCCGATTCAATGTTGCCACCAATAATCACGTTTCCTTTAAATTTAACGTGGCCAGTATTAACGCCAACATTGTTGAGGCACAGTGCGTTGTCGACTTCAATCGTATTGTTCTTTATTAGTGGCGTACCTGAAATTGAAGCAATGAGAAGATTTGGATCACTTGGACAAACTTCACTACCTTTGCCCGGTTTAAGAGCGGTATCTTTGCCCGCATGCGCAGGTATAAGTCGGCCTTGGACAGTGAAGCCGGAGATTCCTTTAGTAGCAGGAGTGCGGCGCATGACTTCATCACCAACATTGACAGAGATTGTTTCGCCGAGATTTCTCAAGTCTATTTTGTCGCTACTCGATTGTCCCTGTTTTGGCTTGAGAATACGTTTTGTGATGTCTTTTACCAGAGGCGTAAAAATAGAGTCTTTACCTTTGATTGGCGGTTTACCAACAGCAACAGGTTGTGTGAACATTTCTCCAGGCTTAAGTTGACTACTGAGCAGCATTACTTTCTTTAAGGCGAGTTTGTTGATTCCCTTGGTAACCTTTGCTTGTGCTAGTGCGCTGACAATTTCTGCTCCACGTAATCCGCGTCCGCCATAAGCGCCGGTTACGGTAATACTTGCAAGCATATCGTTATTGGACAACTCCACAGTAATCTGTGCGTCTTTCTTCTGAGCGACCACTACGCCTTTATAAGCTAGCGCGTCTCGAACTCTCACGCATTCAATAAATCGGCTGACCGCGTCATCTTCAACAAATAACGAATCGGCATTCATTAACGTAAGTTGCGCAAGTAACTCTTTTCTATCGAACTCACTTTCCAAATCCACATCTGGAGACAGACGAGCGATTATCCTTGTTCTGTCCTCAGACCACTCAAGACACAGCTTCCACATAGCGATACCACTTTGCTGAACATCAACACCATCAGTCTAACTAAAAATATTTTCTCGACAAACTGTGCAGTCTTAATAATCAAGCTTATATCACTAATAGTGAGATAAATGTCAATTCCGCCAAGTCAGTGAATAGTATCGTGAATATAATCTAAACCAGCTCAAATAGGGCAAATAAAAAAAGAGGCGATTTACAGTGTAAACCCCCTCTTCTTCGTTATTTTAATTTACAGTGTAAATCTAATTAAGGTCTGCTTTACAGTGTAAATTGTTTCAGAACCAACTGCACTTCACGCCGAATTTCTTGTTCAACTTGCTTACGTCCAGTTAGATTGAACTGTTTCGCACAGCTCTCCCAATCATGGTTAACGAACAACTTGCAGATCATTAAATCGGAAACTGATACTAAGCCATTTTTCAATAGCCACTGTTTTAACCACACAAACACAGATTCGTAACTACCACCACCCAGAGCGTAATTGCGAATAAGCGTAAGTTGGCAAGGATGGAGTACGATCTCCATTCTTGGCGCACTGAGTAAACTTCGATATAAACTAGGCTCTAACTTCGAGTAAACCAGATTGGCGCTCATCGACATAAACTCACATAAAAGTAGCTCAGCTTCATCAATCCATTTCTGCGGTTTATTGACCAACTGTCTGACCATCAATAGAGAGTAACAACCACTTGCGGCATCACGCATTGTTCCAAGTCGAATCGGTTGATAACCGACACTATTCCAAAAGCGCAACAGTTCATCTGTCAAACCAAAGCTGGTGGAAAGATAATTGACATGAGAAGGTAGAGACTGCTCAAGTTGAGTAAGCATCCGCTTCCCGAGCCCTCTGTTTTGTAACTCCGGATGCACCGCGATACGCATAATACGGAGCGTTGAAAGCCGACCCACACCAGGCATGCCGAGTTGATTGATAATAGTAACAGGGGCTAGATGACCAGGTGGACGACGTCTACCGAGTTGAATATCAGAAATAATCGAATCATCTAAACTGCCCTCTTCAACCGTCATGACAACGCCGACTATTTTCTTTTCACTCGTTGCTACATAAATAGAACTACATTCATCTTGAAGTAAGTGCAGCAAATCATTCGGAGAAGTTTGATAGTGCGCATTCACCAAAAGAGCAAAACAGTCACGTAATAAACTAGGATTAGAAACCAATTCATGCTTTGCAATTTTTTTAAGTAGGAATTCCTGCGCAGCCACGGATGGAGGGGCCGTCAATTCAGCATCCAATACAAATGCTTGATATAGCCAGGACTCGAGAATATCGCCTTCGCTCCAGCGGATTGGTTGTTTAAGATGACAAGTTTTCATTCCGGCTCTTTGCTTTCTCAGCCAGTCAACAAACTTAAGCGTAAACCCACGTCCACAACCCTCGTAACCGTGAATGGTGCTAGAAAATACAAGGCGATGGAAATGAGCCGTCATCTGCTGCAACATAGGAACTGGAATTGCAGCGGCTTCGTCGACAAGTAGTAAGTCACATTCGGGGAGCGACGCGAGTAACTCGTCCGGCGCGATAAATTGTATGCTCCCCTGCCCGGCTTCAAATCTGTCTTTTCTGATACGCTGGCCGCTTGGCAATATTCGTTCTGCGTGTAAGAAAACCGGTTCTACCGCTTTAATAGATGGTGCTGTCACTAACACTCGCAACGGCTTAGTTTGTAATAAGTTCGCACACGCGATCCCAAGGGCACTGCTTTTCCCACGGCCACGGTCTGCGGTTAACACTAAAGGGCGTTTTCGATGGCCTGTTACCACTTTTTCAATAGCAGCAACTGCCTGCTCTTGTTGCGTATATCTTTGGGCTTTACTGGAGGGTTCAAAACTTGGTAACTCAGGCACAGGTTGATGTTGCTCTAAGACAAATAACTTCTGCCACTGAGACGCCATCCACTGTTGAGCGCAGTTTGATGGCTCAACATTATCGGTAGCCACAATCAGACTTCCACCACCAACTAGTGAGCCCAATGCTGCAGAGAAACTGTTCGCATCAAAGTTTTTACGCGCATCATAAACGAGCACATCACATTCTCTTCCTAGCAACATATGCCCTTGTTTGCTAGATACTGAAAAGGCGTCGCCTAACGACCATTCACCGACACAAAACCAACGTAATTCTTGATGAGCTTTATAGAACGAAGCGATAAGTTCGTTTTGCCAGTCGCCATCACCCTGGATCGCGACGCCTACGCGTTGGAAAGACTGAAATGCCTTTTGTTGAAGTAAAGCGAGAAACTCAGTTTGTGTGTGCATGCTCTATACCCAAGGTTTAACCAACGCCATATTACCACAACTTAAACAGGCAACTGATCGGCAAGCAAAAACAACAGGCATAAAAAAACCGCCCGAAGGCGGTTGAAGTTTTGACTAACGTTATTGCAATTTGCTGTGAACAAAAGCAAGAATTTCTTCCATCAAACTGTCATCTACTTTTTTAAGGTTCAGTGCCAGATTACTGCCTTTGCGGCTGTAACTCGCGCGACCTTTTATCAAATCGACTTTGTCTACCTTTGGTGATGGTTTGGCTGGTGATAATTCAGTAATCCAACTTTCTAGGCTTTCTGTGACTTCTTTTGTTAGACGAGCAACACCTTGCGCTGTGCTACGCTGCCACAAGTATCCTTCTGTTGTACGACATTTATCTAACAACCCTTGCTGATGTTCAGGGCTTAGATTCGTAAACTGCTTGTGCAATTTAACAATGGTTGGGCGCCCAAGGTCGCCAACATTTGGATACGCTTGAAGCAACTCTAGTGGTAAAGAAGCCGCTTTTAACGCTCCACTTACCAATGCCTCACTGCATTGGAACATTTTCGCCAGCGCTTTCTGATCTTCTGCTTCACCGCTGTCTAACTTGGCTTGCATCTCCTTACCTTTTTCATAAAGAGAGAGAGGCTTGTGAGCGTTTGCCACATCAGACAGGAACTTAGCATGATTAGAGTTAATGTTGTCACCAACATAAACCAGAAAATCTTGCTCAGCCAGAATACAAGATTTACGACGACGACTACCGTCTAATACCTCAATCTTGCCATCTTCAGTGCGACGGCCGACGGCCGGATACTGCTGACCACGCTCTTTCAACGTAACCAATACATCGGATAAAGCATGCTCATTCAAGAAAGATTGTTCGCGTGCGTTATCGACAAAGACGGTCGTTTCAGACTCAACCTTGTCAGCAGGAATACGAACCAACTCGAATTGAACGGTATTCTCACCTGCGACCGCTAACTCAATGGTTTGCGTTTTTTCTTTTGCAGCAGTTTGCGCTTCTTGAGGCGTAGCTACGCGGCGTTTATTAGTTTTGCCAAATAATTTTGCGTTTAATTCAGACGTTTTCAAAGCCATTTACTTATTACCCCTGATTCAATGA